>Ga0179591_1298211_pt1 | contig 16441 bp, 14 predicted proteins | sample CZOMad2_1_08_16f_FD_182891 | JGI IMG/M metagenome (GOLD analysis project Ga0179591, IMG submission 182891) | Vadose zone soil fungal communities from Angelo Coast Range Reserve, California, USA - CZOMad2_1_08_16fungal (PacBio error correction) | ecosystem: Environmental > Terrestrial > Soil >...
GGCACAACACTTGAAAGCAAGAGAGGCGAGTCAAAGATCCTCTCATGACAGCGGGTCTATACTGGAGTGTGGGGGGAAATATCTTACAGACCATAGTCAAGCCTGTCGACGGATCGACCGGGAGATACAAAACTGCTCAAGAGGGGTGAAAAAGGAGGGCACTAAAAAAACACACTGGTAGATTGAGAGAGAAGGTAACGATGCTCTAGAGGATTTGACAACAGCACAGTTAGAAATCAAAAGGACCACCTGAAAACTTAAAGAGGATTTAAACAATAAATGTCAATAAAGGAGGCCGCCTTTCCCGGCATACACTTCTTACAAAACCCATTCTCCGGAGGCAGGGACCTTTTAAGAAGAGACAAGCCGTAAAAAGAATCAGAGAAAAAATCCTCTATTTTTCTCCAGAGTAAACGTCACATCTAAAAGTCAGAAGGGAAACTTCGAAGTCGCTGAGAGTGACATTACTCTACGCTTCGAGACAGGCGCGGCGCAGCGCTCGCCGTCTCTAGATGCTTTGATGTCGGGGTGAGCAACGGAAGGTAGAAGAGCTTTGAGGGGTAAAGAGGAATAGTCTAGTGTTGGTCTTTTACACTATGGTACAACGTGGGGAAAGGAGTTGGCTTACAAGGGAATCAGCTCTACGAAGTCATTTAACTGAGAAGTAGGCAACGGCATCTCATCAATTTCTCTCGAACCAAGAGGAAAGAGAAAAAACATGACCGGAATTAAAAAAAGAGGGCGGCAGAAGGCCTTGCAGAGTGTTCAGTCATCTCATCATTTTTATAGGCCAGTCTCGCAGCCTGGAACAACTCGCGGCAATGGTTCCTGGAGTATCAGAAGTGAGAAGGAGGAGTAAATAAAGTAAATCAAGAATTTACTAGCTGCCACGCCAGATAACTCTAACAAAGAAAAGGGAACATATAGAGGTATGGGTCACCTAGGCACTAATTAGATTTCTCTGGTCGGAGAGAAAAGAGGAGAAGAAAAACGATTAAGCGTCACAATAGGCGAAGAGTGTTACAGAAAAGCACCAAGAAGGAGAAGATGACAAAAGAGGCCCGGATCGGGGCGTCGTGGCTCGTCACGAGCCGAGGGGGAGCGCGAAAAAAAAAAGGGGTCATTGGAAACCAGGGGGCGGTCTGGAGGCTCGGAATTCTCGAGTATCGAAGAGTATGGGGATCATCATAGGAAAAAAAAGGGGGCCCTCTGAAGGTGCTACAACACCAAAAAAAAAGAAGGTACGCCAAACAGACAGGTGAAGGACAGAGGAACCCAACTCCTGTGCGCTCGCTGACGAAAAGGGGGCTACGGGGAAAAGGGGGCAGTGGTGGGGGTTATGGGGACGGAATGAAATGGACAAACGAACGGGGGGGAAGTCACGGATTGTAGCATCCAAAAAAAAAGGAGAAGGACTCCGGAGGGAAAGCCTAGGGGCCTGATGGGGGCTGGGCAAAATTGGTGTTTGGTACAACCTAAAGAAGGGGGGTGCGGGGACAGAAGGGAGGATGCTGGGGTCAAGGACTTGAGGGGAAGCTCGGGGTTCAGGAAGGACTTGATTGAGGAAACGAATCGCCAAGACACGCTCACCTCGAGAGGGAACTGAGATCGAAAGGGGGAAAGGGAAAAATGCTGGCATCAGTACGAGGAATCGTGAATCAGCTTCTCCTCAGCGAAATTTTTCGTATAGCAGAGGAAAAGGGAAACGGCACCGGCTACCTTTCAAAATGAAAGGAGACGAAAAAACTAAAAAAGAGACGCGTCAGGAGCAATCCATTGAACCAGAAGAGGCACCCCAACCGCAGATTGTGAGTGACAATCGTGTCATTGGGGAAAGAGAAAAACTGAGGTGAGGTAATGAAAGTGGAATGACTAGTAAGGAGGGATCAATATCAGGGTTCAGGGCGAGACCCCCCAACAAATCCGCAAAGGTAATGGGCTTGATCCAGCCACACAATCAAAAGGAAAGAAAAACGCTGTGACCCCTAGGGGGTAAGACACTAGGATTTGAGCATTTACGTCTCAATGTCAAAAAGTCCTCTCTTTTGCCAAGGAAAACGGCGAAAAAAAAAAGAAAAAAAATAAGGTTGGAAGGCGACTGCGTTAGTAAAAAGATGGAGAACCGGAAGAGCAGCAGGCCGGAATTATCGGGGTAAATCGAGACAGCCTGAAAATGCTCCACAAGAAAATCCTTAGAACGCCACATCGAGTGTGGTTGGGGGGTTGGGGGTATTGTTCTAACTCAAACACCCTCAAATCGTAGTCACTGGCTTCGGAGGGGGAAAATCGGGCCAGGTCAGGGACCCCGTGCTTTTGATTCAAGGGCCTTGCAAGGAGGGCACGCGCGCGGCGTCCGGAAATTCCCACAGACATAGGAACGATTGGGGTCAAAGTCAATCTCACCATGCCTCCGAAGGAAAAGGTAAGAATTAAAAGCCAGATCTCCCAGTCTATCCACATCCCCAGCGCCGCTTACAGCTGGAACAAAAAAAAGGGCAGATGTTCCGCCGAGATAGAGCAAAGGTGAACGAGAGGAGAGGACCGACTACAATATGGAATCTCAGGAGGCCATTTCTTGGGCGCAAACGTCGAATGGGGTGGTAGATGGAAGGAAAAAAAAAAAAGGCCCCCAGAGTGTTCTGAGACTGTTAAAGAGGAGAGGAAGCGGAGAGAGGAAAGTGGGTCAGGAGTAATGATAGGGACGGCTACAGTGGACTCCACTGGGGCTCGCTCATGCGGAAGGAAGACGATGAGTCACAGAGCTTACAGGAAATGGTGGTATCGGGGGGGGAAAGAAAGAAGAAAGGAAGTTGGATGCATGAAGAAGATTATCTTTATCGGTCTTGGTCGATATCCAATGACCGTCGTAGATTCGAAAGAAGTTAAGGACACCACCTTTGGAAAAACGTCGTTGACAGAAGAAGGGGCGAGAAAGAGATAGAATATTCTCCCACACCAAGGCTTTTTCGCCATTGCCAAAACACCACCTTCCAAAAAAAGGGGACCGATTCGGGTTGAGGGGGGGTATGGGAGAGATTGAGAAGGAGGTCTAGAGAGTTCGGCCATACCAGATTCATTGTAACTGGGAAAAAAAAAAAGCAAAACAAAGCATCGTCCCGGAGACAGAGGTCGTACAATAAGAAGGGAGGATGCTTTCCTTTGGAAGGTATTCTGCATCATCTCATGTTCGACCGCGATTCGCACGGGTGTAGGCGAAAGGAAACGGATAGGCGTAGTGAGCCAAAAGAGAGCGTGGAGAATTGAGGAAATCGGGAAGAAAAGGGGAGGAAGAACTATTTACAGCTATCTTATTAGACAACACCGTGTCCTTCAAAGGCTTCATGAGAGAGATCGCCGGACCAGCCAGTAAACCAATCCCTTGTGTCGGGGCGTGAGCCCAAAAAAAGAGAGGGGAGATGGAGTTCCCCTCAAAGAAAAAAGCGAGACGGGAAAGGGTTAAGCAGTTCCTTCTGCCTGGTATCTGGCTGTTCCACGCGCGAAAGCACCTGATGGCGTCGTAGAAAGAAAACCACGAGGCAGAAAGTAGGGGCTCTGGACGAAGATGGTCACAGAGGGTGTGGAGCATGCAAAAGAGGGGGGGAAACCACAAAGTTGGAAACTAGGAAACAATGCGGTCTGATGCGAGTGGCCCACAAACGAAGTCTTCTCATCTGGTGTCATCGCAAGCTGGATGGGGGGTAAAGTCCTCGCCGTTCTCTTCAGTGTAGTGAAGACCATTTCACCATAAGCGTTAGACTACCGAAGGAAAACGTTCAAAGAAAAAGAGGGATCACCTCATACAGGATTCATAATAGCTTGTTGGGGTTCCCTCTTAGTCTGGAGAAAAGTAGGCCCTGTCCGATCTAAGACCTGTAAGCCGCTTATCTCTAGTAAAACGGGATGAGATATTCCAGGGAAATATTTCTGCATCAAAGGGGAGGTTCAGTATGAAAAGCTGACGTTTAATCAGATTCTTACTAACTTGAGCGTCCTGGGGTGCTCCCTGGAAACGAGGTTTCCAGATTGAAGGCTCTCAAAGTTAGGGTATGGGCGCATGTCGAAACAGGAGGAAAGGACTGGGGAAGGCAGGGGAACCTTGAAACCGGAGATTAAGCTCTTTCAGAAGAACGCATGCGTCCGGAACCGCGAAAAACCACACAGGGAAAACACTGTGAAGAACGGGGGAGGGAATCGAAAAAGAAGGGTCTGATCATCTCTGTAAACTGGAAAAAATTAAAAAAGAACCCTAATGAAAGGCAAGGTGACTCGATCCGCCAGATCGTACCTCAATCGATTACAAAAGAAACGAAGGGAAACCAAGGAGCCCGGGGGGAAAGTTTAGCCACGACCAGTTTTTGGAGAATTTTTCAGTGGTCGCCGCGATCGATGGGCGGGGGAGCACCCGATAACCCTCTGAAGAGGGAGGGATGGGAATTGAGGGGAGGAAGATATCGGAATTCAAAATGTGGAGACGGTTCGGAAACTGGACTAGATCGTCGTCACTTCCTATGGGGTTCAGCAGGAAAAAGTCTGGCAGGCAGTCTCATCCCATCTCGGGCGCTAAGAAGAGACGGGAAAGAAAGACAACCCTTGGGAGAACTTGTTATTTCCATCATAATCTGCTGTGACGCAACTAACGTCCACGGAACGGCACCGCATATGATGGGAAAATGAAGGAACTAGGGTGGGGCGGGAAGGGCACAAGAAGGAAGAATTGGATATGAAGATATCTATCAGAAATCAAGCACTCTAAAATAACTCACCCTCACGGCCTGGTCCGTGGGGGGCATGGAAAAAAAAGAAAGGGGCTGGTCGATGCCTTATGGATCATGCATGGAAACCCGAGATAAGCACTCAGTATCTGGAAAAAGTCACCGAAGAAGGCTGCCAGAAAAAGGGGGATAGGTTTGCCAAGGAGGATCGGGACCAGGGATTTCAATAAAGTCCGGGGGGAGATGTATAAGAGCGAGTGGGGGGGGTTAAGATAAACGGAACAATGGTCTCAAAAATCCTGCAGAAGGGGGAAGTACATGAGTGCCCTCCGAGAGCGACAGACCCAACTGTGGAGTCCATTGATTGACGGACACGAGGCATCCTTCCGACAATCCGGGAGGAACGCGCAAGATGGAGGGGAATGGGGGCACAACGGATCACTAACCAAGCCTTTGTCCGCGGCGGAACATCTACCACACGTCGAAGGGGAGAACATAAAGAAACTCGGAGGGAGAAGAGAAAGATTCCATATCCATAGGTATGAGAATGAGAAGGAAGGTCCCCTTGACGAATACCCTGGTGTTCGCTACGAAGAGAAAAGGAAGGAGCATCAAGTCCTTAGCGGTTCTGGAGGAATCCTGGGGGGGAGTTTCAGGGGGAGGGGAAAGGCAGATTATGGTCAGGAGGAGTTTTGAATTTGGAAAAAATGACTATGTGGGCCATCACGGACGACCGCGGCGGGGAAAATGTAACATGGCTACCATTGAACGCAAATTGGGGGGAAAGAACGGGAAAGGAGAAAAACAGAAGAAGCGCTAGGCGGACTCAACCAAGCAACACTAGGTGTTGGGTCGATTACGACAACCCTCTCGGAAATGCCTACTGTAAAGGAAAGGAGAGCGCTGTTGTGGAGCAAAGTGGTTACTGGAAAGTCTGGAATGAAGAAATATCTTAAGGGGCCAGGCTCACTATTTTCTTTCAGCGGTATCAAAAAGGCAAGAACTTCCTCAAAATGTCGCAGTTGGAAAAGTTCAGAAGGGGTTGGGGGTGAGAAGTTAGGGTAAAAAAAGGAGAAAACCCTTAGGAGCATGGACTCATCATCGTGTCTCACGGGGGCAGAGTTGTGGATTCGACGATGGGAAGGGTGGATTAATTCAAAAGGTCGGGGCAAAAAAAAGAGAAAAAGGAGAGATGAGCAGCCAAGTAGCTAAAGGAATTCAGGATAAAAAAAAAAGGAAGGATGACCTACAGCTCCAATGACGATGGCAGGATCGGCGCCATCGGACGCAGCTCGTCAGACTAGTAACGAGGAAGATTGAAAGTTTGGGCCTGGGGAGGACGCGGCGCCATGAAAGAAGGGAGCTTGGAGACAAAAATTCCGGAGGACGGAGATATCACACCCATCTGCTCAGCAGTACGAAAGGAGGATTTGAGAGTTCTCCGTGGTCACTGGGATGGGTCGAGCTACATAAAAGGAATGCATTACAACTCCGACATAGGACTTTCGCAACAAAATTCAGTAGACCCAAGATTGTACACCGCGAAAATGCACCCTTCGCGAAATATCCAGGGGGTGAGGAAGACTTCTGACAAAAACCAGAGACCCGCAATCATAGTTTTCCTAGGAGAGAATAAATCCAGTTAGGGGGAAAACAATAAGATCTTGTGAGGGCCTCCATAAAATCCTCTGGATCTTGATCCGGATCGTTTTAACGTCTACCAGGTCCTGATAGATTTCACAGAAACGATATCTCGAGCTCGATCCAGCTCTAACCGTCTGCGTCTAATAGTCATGGCAACGAAACGGGAGTATTACTGCATTTCTTAGAAGTTGCTGCCATTCAAGATCGGGAGGGGGGGGGATAAGAACGTTGACATAAAGGAGCACGTTCTGCGGTGCAATTTCATAACAATAACTCCGGAGGGCGCAAGGGTAAGACTAAGATTCCAAGAAAAGATTTCTCAGAAAAGTTAGCAACTTTGCCGCATCAAAGAGGCTGTGAAAGACACGTAAAGGAGAAAGCAACGAAAAAGTCTCCTCGGAAAACACGTGGAGTCCACTACACCATAGGTAAGAAAATGTAGGATAGAGAAGTCGTAACAAAGAGAACTCCGAAATGTGACCTATAATAGGAATCGTCCTTAGAGCCGGTCTATTTCGAAACAGGAGAAAAAACAATGAGAGGAAAGCAGAGGAACTGAATCATGAGAGACCACAACAAAGGGGACGGGGGGAAATAAGTATTTCGCAGGTCCGCGCGGAAACGATTCGCTTCCTGGGTCAAACGAGAAGCGGAAAGAGAAATCACGATTACACAAATCACAGTGAATTCACTTTACATAATCTCGCTGACGCATAACGCTGAGCAAATAACAAGGGGGGAACGGAGCGTAGGAGGAGTATTAGGGGTGCGATGAAAGAGGCTGCGATCATGAGCGGTTTCGAGGGAGAAGGGAGAGGATGTTAGTGAGGGGGGAAGAGGAGGAGAGAAAAGGCCTCTAAGGACCTAGAAGACTATTAGTTGTACTTACTTCCCATACGGTGGAAACACTGGAAACTAAACGAACTCTTGGGCGGTTTCCAAGAGGGGGGAAGTAAATTAACTTACAGAGTCAAAGCCTCAACGAACTCAATGCGCGCGAGTTAATAGATTGACCTGCAGGATCGAATCGAGTTTTGAAGTTGGAGGGATATCAGGAGGGTATTACGGGGGGAGAAGAGTAGTTAAAGGAGATGCATACAATAAAAGAGGATGCAGTTAGATTTGAGGGGTCCCTTTGAGTAAACTGTTCCTGATGTCCGTGCTGTCAATGGGGGGGGGTACGAAAGCGGGCCCCGTAGGGAGGGCATCTGACGAAAAGGCCGTTAACGATTCATCTCTGGGTACTGTGGTTTATACCGAAAAGCTGCGTCTTGTCAGCCTCGCAGCTCTAGAAAGTTAGCGGAAGGAATGGGAGGTCATGCAGGGAAAAGAGGGAGAATCAGTTGAAAATCATTCAGTCAGCGAGAAAGTGGGGGGAGTATACTCAGGACGTCGGAATACTCGAGACTGAGGGTCAACCTCCGTGAATCGCAATCAAGTAACAGCATGGGGAGATCGAGAAGAGGGGGAAAATCCTCTACTAAGGAGACCCTATTGGGTTCAAGAGGGTATTTGCGCACAGCCTGCACTTATTGAGGCTTAGGTGTGGAGATGAGAGAGACTTTATGGGAACAATTTGCGAAAAAAAGATAAGGGGGGGGGATCTGGGACAAAAAGACAAAAAACTTCAAGGAAGGGGTGAATTAAGGGACTCCCTCCCCGCGACGAATCCAACGCGAAAGATTTTGTAAGGCACGTGAGGTCACACTGATCCAGGTCGATTTGTAAAAGGAAAAAAAAAAAAAAAAAAAGAGGGGAAATCAACGGGTGAAATGGAGTAAAGAGATGGAGAATCTAGGAACCGCATAAATCAGTGCAAGCCCAGTGAGTATCTTAAAAATCATCCAAGTCCACCGAAAAGTTGCAACAACAAAGAGAAGTCGGAACGGTCAGGAATAGGGATCAAAGGTAAAACTCGAAACACCACTAAATCGTTGGGGGGTTGTCAGAGGGGGTCTGGGAAAGGGTTGAAACTGGAAAGGTAGTTACAAAAAGTTTACGGGAGACGTAGCATTCTTAAAGAGTCTTGGACGCGCAGGGGCATCGGCGGAGGAAGAACATTACCTGTATTACAAAGGAAAATAAGTAAAAGGGGCGCTACCGGAACCACCCAATCCCCAGTCAGAGCGACCGCGCACAGCTAAAAATACTGTGGAAGAAGAAACGACCAAGGGAAAAAAGCCTCCTCGAGTTGAAGTGACAGTCTCGGAGGGGAAGAACGCTAACGAGGGGTACTGCGGAGGATGATAGTACAGCCGAGTGTGTCTGCTCAAACGGCTGGAGGGGGGGGGGGAAGGGGAACGCAGGGAGGAACCCATGCTGATTTGATAGAAGGGTTTACAATCAAAATAAAGGGAAGAGATTCCCGTGATGGGAAAGTACGGAGTCACGCGTCACCCTAGAGAGGGGCGAAAGTTGGTGAAGAGCGTGCCAGTAAAGAAATATAATAAAGAGACTTCAGGGGAGCGCAAATTTGTATCGTGAGACTCTGCAACCAAGGCTTCGATATAACAAAAAGGGACCGGGGAAAGGCCAGGAGAGGTCGGGAAAGAGATCCTCCTGGGAACAAAAATCTCTCATGGTCCAATCCGTTTATGGGAAACACAAATACGGCGTTCGAGGTGCGCGGCTTCTCTACCATCAAAAGGGGATAAAGGGCAAAACACCCGACACCAACAGATGAACAATGGATGAGATTGTTGTGCTTGTCTCGAGGGGAGAGAAGAGCTTCTAGAATACCAAGATAAATTGGGAGGTTGGACTCCATAACCAAAAATCCGATCCGCCTATGTCGTCAATCAGAAATGCGAGCAAAATGTTAAAGTAGTTGCAAAAAAAAAAAAAAAGCATAAGGATGGAAATCAACTCATAGGAAAGGGTATTATTCGGCCCGATAGGAACGGGGAGAACACTCGCGGGGGCATGGATCGCCACTAGAAACGTAAGGGGAAGGGAAGAAGGCCAAGGGACAAAAAAAGGGTGAATGGCACGGCTGCAAGTATATATAGGACTGAGCAAATTACTTTCAGCTTCCCATCGAGGAAGGAAGGGGGTGTATAATCAGAGAGAGAGGAGTAGATCCCCTAAGATAAAGAGATACGGGAATCTCCTGCCTTCGTGCCTGGGTTAAGAGCACGCTCGGGGGCTCAACTTACCGAAGCGAGGAGGACTCAAAAAGAGGCCCGAAGGAGGTGTAGCTCTTTGACTCCTATTATCATCGATAAAAGCAAAGAGAATGGGTTTAATGGAGAACCAGCCCATGTTGGAAAGTGGAACACTTCGTCGGGCGCTACTCAGAAAATTCAAAGAACGCGTAGTGGGGTAAGGACCAGATTACCCCACTCCCAACACCCACAGCCCAGAGCAGCCCCATATCACCTTGGTCTCTTAACCTCCCGCACGCTCGATGCAGTGTCGAAAAAAATAAACGAGCATCAGCAGCAATGCTATGACGATTGAAAGAGGGAGGAGAAAGTTAAAAAGGGAAAGAGAAGAGGAAAAAACATCAGAAGGCATATGCGTGCGGTTGGGGACCAGGGAATCGTCCTCCTCTAACTTTTTTGTGGTTGTTGGGGTGTTGTTTGTTTGGGTTGGGGGTGGGGGGGGGGGGGGGGGGGGGTTGTTTGTTGGGTGGGTTTTTTTGTGGGTGTTTTGTTTTGGGGTGGGGGGGGTTGGTTTTTTTGGGGGTGGTGTGTGGGGTTGTTTTGGTGGGGGGGGGGGGGGGTTGTTTTGGGTTTTGTGGGGGGGGGTTTGTTGGGTTGTTTTTTGTGGTGGTGTTTTTTGTTTTGGTTTGATGCGAACATGGGAAGCCTATTTGCCCTGCCAGATCTGCAACAAAAAGGTAAGGGGAAGAAGAAAAGGAGAAGGGGAGGAAAGGGGGGGAAAGAGGGAATGTAGGGCATCAGTTCTCAAAATGGACGCGGGAGAAACCACGATTCTGACCCCTCGCGGCGAGTTTCAACTCGTGGCTGTTTCTCTCTAGAGAGAGGGAAGGACAGGGAGGGAGACTAGAACCTGAAAATCTATCCGTGGGATTGCTGCCGATCCAACATGCCGGCGCGCAGACAAACAAAAGACTTCGCGAAAAGGTGGCATTGCTCGGAACACTAAGATCTCGAAAGTTGGTCAAAGCAGGGTAAAAGGGGGTGGGGTGAGGAACGTGCTGAAGCAGGCGATGCAACATCGCTGCTGAAACATCGAACCGATCTACAGCTCCTGGGGGAGTCGAGTCGGACCTGAGAATCACGGGGTATGCACAGGCGAAGGAGGTGAATTCCCAAGCACCGAGAAACCGGCTATGTCGTCAAAACCAAAAAAAAAAAAAAGCTAGGGGGGAGGGCCTGGGGGTGGAGAAAACGAAGCATAGGGCGGGGGGAGAACAAGAAACTCCCTCTCTTGAGCGGCACTACTTTCTCACAATAAAGAATCAGTCCGGGACTAGACCGGTGCTCCGTCACTTGAAGGAGAAAAAAAGTAGGAGGAGATCTCAGGTTTACTACTACACCTGTATATGGATCCCATACGCCGACTGTCCGAAAAGTCCCGTTGCAAAACGGGGGTCGAGGATGCGGGGGAGAAAGAAATGTCAACGAAATGAAGGGGGAATTCTGTATTAGAGGGAGCATGTCGGATAGACCGAGCTGGGTTTTGTGCTGGCCGTGGAAAAAAAAGGTCATATGGGGGGAGGGTCTCGCGAGATCGACTACGAAAGACGGAGCATAGAAAACTCCACCACAACCATCTCCCAGGTAAAAGCGTCGCCGGTAAGCTGGTTGGAAAACCCGAACAGGGGGACGGAGGAAAACTTAATTGAAAAGCTGATCTTCTCAACCTCAGAATATTCTATACTTGGAAGACCAGTGGGATGGAAGCGAGACGAGGAGGGACTTGTTGTCAAGGTGAGACGAACTCCCTGAGTTCAGAACTCCTGGGGATCAAGTTTGAGCAGCAGCCTCCAAGAACTTAACGATCACAAATTGCAGGCGCACCAACGGGGGAAGAGTCTACGTTAGATCGTCCGGCCTTAAAATTGGATGTTTTAGGGAAAAAAGGACTTGAAAGGTAGCCGGCGTCAAAGCTAATTCATCCTTCCCAACAATCATGGGACTCTCTGCCTTCTTCGGAATGCACCCATTCTCAAGAAACCGACCGGGGGGTCCTAAGTTTCATCGTACCACCACACCAGATTCCGATTTGGAGACAAAAAAACTAAAAGAGGCGGGGTAGATCCCAGCATCCGAAGAGTTGACATTGGAGCGGATCATTATAAGAGCTTAAAAGAAGTTCCACATGTATCCGGGGGGTCAGTGGGGGAGCAGACCTGCAGGAAAACAATGTACATCGTTCATTCAGAGTTTGGCGTGATTATTGAGAGCCTGGGGCGGTCGGGAAGAAGACCATGATTGAGGGGAAGAAGGGGGAAAGAGGGGACTGTTCTGTGGTGGGTCCGAAAAGGAGGAGCGTGAGAATACTCTTTAACCATGGACCAAGGACACGCACTTGGGGGAGGGCCCAAGCTCAACCCATAAGGGAGGTGCAATACCACAGAAAAAGGGTGAAGGTTGTGTTGTCTATTTAAGACACCCGCCGGCAGTAGGGACGGTACGAAAAAGAAGGCGAGCGGGGGGGCCTCACTGAAGGGACTCGTATATATCAGATACTTCACTGGCACAGGCAGAAAGCGATGGGCCGTAACGAAGGAGAGGGAAGACCGTCAATAGGAAGAAGGGAATTAAACAAATTAGGAGAAGTTTTGGGGGCAAGGTTTGTCACAAAAAATGCGAGACATTTGAAAAGGGAAACGCGTAAATCAAGCAGTGTGTCCAAAGGCGTGGGGGGGGGGAGAGGGGTGAGGGGGGTTTGGGGGCCAGGCCATCCCAAAGGATAAAATGTCTGCACATAACCAAAGTATACGCAGCCCAGGACGGAAAAGGGAATTTCTCACTCAACCCAGGACTAAGAATCAGTGCACGGCTTGTGCGCAGTGAACGAAACGACAATGCACACGAGAGGGGGATACGGACAAGAAGATACGATGACGAGCATTTGGACGATTGTGTCGGGGGGCAGAGAACTCAGGGGCTCGAGTAGAAGGAGTCGCTGAGTAAGAAGGTCTCGAAGAGAGAGAATGAAAGGGCCACGAAAAATAGCTCCTGCATATCACTTGCAGGGAGACAGGGTAACTAGATAGAGATGCTCGTGTTAAAAAGCTTCCTCAAAAAGAAAACCGTCTTCTGTAACTCTTACAAGTTAAGTATGCGGAAACAGCTTGAGTCAGCTTCGGAAACCACATCGCCAGAAGCACAATCGGGGCAGAACTGTTCCGACGAAGAAGAAAGGGGAAGAAAGAGATGGATGTACGAACTCGATTACTATTAGCCATCCGACGTTTACAACGTCTAAAGGAGGGCTTATATTGAAACTGAGGGAGATAGCCCGGGGAGGAATTGACTCTCTCCAAGAGAGAATCGAGCGCACAAAAAAAGGTCTTTGAAATTAATTTTGGCGAAGGAGGGAAAGGGGGATAGAGCCTTCGTCGTTATGAATAAACAAACGCGCGGTTGGGAAAAGTTTACAAGGGGAAAAAAGTAGAGGGTCCGAGGACGAAAAAAGAACTAACGATAGTCACTTCATGCCATCTACTCGAAGACGGCCGCCCTCAAAAACTGGGAAAAAACTTCCGACTCTGAGATGAACCTAAATGATCAGCCGGAAAAGAGAGCCTCAAGAGAAGCCAACACGTTTAGGAATGTCGAAGCAAGCTTTGATCGTCCGGGGCTACTTGAAAAAATTACCAATCTCCGGGACTGAAGGGGGAGAACAGAGGGAATCTTTTTATCTGGCCTTGAAATAGAGGGATACCGGAAAATGAAGGAAGAAATCGCCAGAAATCATGGACTCTCGTCCCGCTCAATATCTCTTACAACAAAAACGGGGAGAGGGGGATATTATTTGCCGGGGACTGGGTCAAGGAGAGGAGATGTGCTGTATTGGGGAGAACTCTGTGCGGGACGTCTATCAGTCCGTCTGTGCAATTGAACGAGTTGGGGGGGGGAACCTCCCGCCCCAGCGCTGCAAGGAATAAACTAGGAAAGTCCTCGGGAAGGAGAACAATTGGAGGGGAGACACGTCTCAACGAGAAGCGGAAGGGAGATTAATGTCTCTTTAGTGGTGATGCTCCGAAGGAATAGGTTGCCGGAAGAAGGGGGTTTTCACTCTTAAAAAGAAACGTGTCGATAAAGAGCTTCACGCTAAAAGGGGGAGATGGGGTCTCAAGCCAATAGAATGACCTAGACTTCGTGACGCACCCCAGAAACCCGTTGCGCTCGGAAAAAGGGCAGAGCTGGGAGTTCTCCTTCGAGAGGAGAGTTTGAAGGGTCCCATAAAGAATTTATAGGAAAACGCGGTGAGAGGGGAGGTTAAATGAGAGGGAGATGCAAAAGACGATGAGGTATGAAGCCTTATTAGGATTCACCTGGCAAGGGCCTATTGCTACGGGGAAAGGGTTGTTTTGGTCGCGGGACTGCAATTAGGAGTGGCGGGCCAATGTGCGGAGCGCATGGGAACAAGTGTAAGCAAAGTCATTCAGTCAGGATGAGAAAGGACCTAGGCGAGTGGAGAAGGAGAGATCTCGAGCTCTCGGACTCTGGGAGCGAGAAGAAAGGAAAATTTCTGGTAATCAGGAGAAAGCTCCTTGGGCAAATAAATTCCGGAGCGCGACCTGGGGTTGTAAGGTCTAGACGTCGGAAAAGGGGGGTGAATCCTTAGTTTTAAACCGCAGAAGGGGACTCAACCAAACGACGCTCGTTCATAGCGAGATCGGGGACGAAGATGGGGGGGTTCTAAGTAGGGGGGGTCTTTAACCAATCTCGGCGCACACTCACCTTGTGTCTTACAGGTGGGTGAGAGTATAACTGTACAGGAAGAAAAAAATGGGCTTCAGAAGAAAGTACATGGGTAAACTGGTGCCAACCTCGTTGGTAATTCATGCGGCGCCAACACATGAATAAGAGGCGGATCACTCTACAAGGGGGGGGAGACAAGGTGAAGGGATTCTAAATAAAATTCTTCTGTCAATTGTTGGGGGGGGGAAAAGAAAAAAGGCAGGAGAAAACAAACAAGGATAAAGACGGTGTAAAAATTCGACTTGATTAAAGGAAAGGATCTCTAGGAAAGAACCTGCAGAAATGTGGCAGCGTGGTGCCCGGATAGAACAGACATGGAGAAATTTGCTCAAAATCAATCTCGAGCCTGCTTAACGACATCTCGAGCTGTTGTCGGAAGCGACACCAATCACCGGTGGCGGCAGAAGAGGGGGAGGAGGAATTATGGCACAACAAAAGAGGAAGGGTCCAGGGGAACAAAGAAAAGGTGTACTTGTAGCCATGGGGGAGATTGTCACCTGCTTAGGGGAAAAGGAAAAAAAAGAAGAACCGGAGTTGAAAAAAGTAATTAAAATAAAGAACATAATCACAAATTAGCTACGACCCAAAGCCACAATCGCATAACAGAACGCAACAAAAGCATCTCCTGCAGGAGACCTCTTGTGGAAAAAAGGGCGACCCAAGGGGAAAATAATCTCGGATGTCGAGTCAGTTACCGGGTAGATGCCCTACAAAATATTGGACTCGGCCTGGGGAGTATGATAGCATCATTCTTGAAAAGCATGAAACTTACTCAGACGGATGGTTTGTGATAGGGGGGGAAAGCAGTCGAACGCGGAGGGTGTTCTTCAGGAAAAATGTGACCACCGCCGAGAAGGGGGCACGGTAGTCCGGACGGGAAATGAAGGACACATTGTCTAAAGGACAGCATGGAAACGTGGGGGGCGCGATAAAAACTCGGACATTGAGAGAAAGTGGGACGTACAAATGGGGAGAGAGAATACCTACGGGCAAACCAGAGGAGATGTACCAGAAACCCGGTTCGTGAGAAAGGGAGCGTGGGTTTTGATATGAACAAAAAGGGAGTCAAAGATAGGGCAGAGGCTCCCAGCAGTTGATTGACCCCTGGCCAGAGTAAAGAGTATCTCGGGGGGAAGAAGAAGAGAGCTAGAGAGAAAATTTTAGGGGGAAAAGTTGCAGAACACTAAAAAGTCCAGTTTGTCGGTTTCATTTTTTAGTGCGAATGCGAGCGTTCTCGATCGAGGGAAAATCAGCCTTTGAGGTTGCCAGGAAAAACAAAAGCGGAAGGTAGAAACTAGGAGTAACAAGATAAGGACCTTTCCGGTGTGAGGGGGAATGACCAGGAAAGCAAGGGAAGGCACACATCGCTCCCCGGATGAGTGTGGAACGTCGCCTAGGATATCTGTAGCCCTCGAAGGGGTTTATGAGACATTGATCATGCCAAAGGAGGCAATAACCTTATTGAGGAGAGGCGGAAAAGTACCGGGGTAAGAAAGGGGGTTAAGGCACCAGCTTATATATCGCCGCCATTCAGCCCAAGAGGGCGACCTCGGCGGGGTCTTTTCGTGGGACCAAGCCTGCCTAGGTCGAAGACAATCCATCGAGAGGAAAAAAGGGTTACCCTAGAAGTCTGGAGGAAGGGGGGATAGGGCTTCACTCTCTGCCTATGGCATCAATTGATGACGATAAAAAATCCTTTCTAGGGAAAAAGGGGGAGAAGTTGAAGAAGATGTGAGAGTGGTTATCAGCCGGAGGGGGCGAAGTTCGACCCAGTTTTGAAACAATTAGTGACCACTTGGGTCTGATCGAGGGAAATGGGAGGAGAGTGACACAAAAGAGGATTCTGAAATCTCTTTTGTCTCTCAAACTCCTATTCAAGGGGTTAGTGTGAAGGCCACTAAAGATAGGTAGGCGCGACCGTTCAAAGCAGAGCGAATTTTGACACGTTACAAAAGTGGAAGGGGAGACCCAAAGAGGGAGTCGAATGGGAGGTTGGCAATCAGAAGAGAATTGGGTGGGGGGGTGGGGGGGGGGGGGGGGTGTGACGAACTGATTCATAACTAACGCCTCTTTGCACCCAGGTAAAAGCCGAAATCAACGGAGAGATATATATGGGGAGGGAGAAAAAGAGGAGATGAGGAAAGAAAAAAGTTTTACGTGAAGATAGTCTTACTCTGAACA
>Ga0179591_1350358_pt1 | contig 16441 bp, 24 predicted proteins | sample CZOMad2_1_08_16f_FD_182891 | JGI IMG/M metagenome (GOLD analysis project Ga0179591, IMG submission 182891) | Vadose zone soil fungal communities from Angelo Coast Range Reserve, California, USA - CZOMad2_1_08_16fungal (PacBio error correction) | ecosystem: Environmental > Terrestrial > Soil >...
AGAAGGAAACGTCCGGGGTTCATCGACTGGCCCTCGCGAGTAGTCAAGGGGGCATTGCATTCCGTTCCTGGTAAGGGGGGAAGCGCCAAAGAACCCACCTATAAAGCGAAAAACTGAACACCTTTGCCCCAACCAGCCGGCCCGTGAGAAAGAAACATCCTGGACAGCATCCCCCAACAAGATCGGTGAGTCGTACAAAGGAGGAACACAAACAGCCGGTAAGAGCCAGGAAAAAACTCCCGGCAGCCGGGGTAGTCCTGGCGCAGGTTACACCACTTTGCCGCACAACAGGTACAGCAAACAAGAGTGCCAACTTGTACGAAAAAACCAAAAAACGAAAAGGAAAGGGTTTAACACGGTGAGCCAGGAAGAAAGTACCACAGACATAAACAAGGGCGTGGTACGAAAAAGAAAAGACACCGTGCCGCCTTGACCCCAATTAACCGAAGGGGGGTACAAGAACACGAACAGCGAGGGAAAAGGTGACAAGAGTAAAGAAATACGTGTCCCTGCGCCTTTGTTACGAGGAAGGGGGAAAGACCTTATGCGCAGGCCTGGCGGGAACCAACACAAACTCCAAAGTCGAGGGGGAAAATCTAATGGACGCTGGGAAAATGGGTAGCCCAAGACAACCAGACAGCCCGAGAACGGGCCGTAGGAGTGGCGGCCCGCCGAAAAGCTACCTGATAAGCCCATAGGGAGGACGACCAAACCTTCTCGGTCCAAGACCGAAGTCTGAAAAAACTTACCACTTGAAGCGGCCCGAGCCAAGGGGGAAGGGGGAGGGAGGGACAGCCTATGTTTCGAGGTCCAAAAAAGACAACCTTCGACGTCATTAAGCGGACGATCGGGCCCGCAAAAAACCATGCGAAAGACACTTACGGGAAACTCGGGGGTTTGGAAGTACGCTTATGCTCCCGGTATCTGGTAACCGGTTAGGTGGTATGGGGGGGGGGGTGGAAGGTGTAGAAGGAAAGGCCGACCGGAAGGTAGGACTTTAAGAGTCAGCCCACGACACGGAGGACAGGTGGAAGGAAAATCTACGGTGGCGTCCTGGGGTGGGGTGGGGGGGTCAGGGGCAGTTTGGCGGACTTTGAGCAAGCCGAGAAGGGGGTAAGCACGGACGTTCCAAGAGGCACAAAAAACGGGGCGCGACTGCTTCAAAAGTGTTGAAAAAGCATAATGAAAGGCCAAATACTGACGGGAGTAACCGGGGAGAAACGCAGACGTCCAAGACAGTTCCATGGAAGCGTACCTTTCACCGACATCCAGTAGACCGGTCACGCCATGCTCCCATCGAACAAAAGACTAAAAAAAAAACAGAAACCACGTGACTGATCGGAAATGAAAACAGAAAACTTTTTGACCAGTCTGCGTGCACTATCACAGCGGCGGGTGGGCGCATCACGCTCCGTGGGGGGGGAGTAAAAAGCGGGCCAGAAGACGTAAGGGTGGGGGAGGGGGACTAAAAGGGGTTTATTAACCGGGTCGCTGCCGGCCGCGTCGTCAGGGAAAAAAATGAAAGGAAAGACTCAAGTATTTCGCGGCGAAAAATCACTCGGGCGGCCGGGCAACCGGTAGGAGAAGGCTAGCAACACCAAAAAAACCGCGCAGCCCGTTCGCCAAGGGTCCCGGCGAGGAAAGCCGAAACGGACAAGGAACTGGGGATGGGGAGAAGCGGCCCGGAAAACAGGAAAAGGCCTGGAGTCGCGTGATTCCCTCGGCCGCGGGCGACGGTACCGAAGGGGGTGGGTGACAGAAAGCGCCCACTTCGTCCCAATAACGAGGACCGCCGCAAGAAAAAAAGGTCCCGGGAGAGAAGAGGGTAAAAAAAAGGAAACTCCTGACCGCGCTGAGGGTCCCGACTCGTGGGTGAACTCGCTCCGAGGGAAGGGGAGCAACCAAGCATTAGTTTGCGGCGGCATAGGTAAGAAAATATGGGTCTGGGTGGCGAGGCCGGCGAGCGGAGAAACAAGTTTTGAAAGGGGGGTCACGGTTCGTGAGGCTCGTGTGAGATGACCGTGGCCCAGGGGAAGACCGGAATAGGGAGTATCCCCACTAATAACATGGAAAAAAAAAAGAGAACGAAAGAAACCGCTTCCGTAAGCGACTCACCGCTTGTTCAAATATGGGGAAGCATTCTCCTGGCGGTGGCCCTAGTCCCGCTGGGGAAGGGGTCTCTTCAACATACAACAGACACGTGAGGGAATATGTCAAAGTCGGCGGCGATGGCTAAGATAAAGAAGACATTCACAGAAACGGGAGCGTGGGACGAAAGAGGAAGGAGGAGGGGAGGTCAAAAACAAAAAAAAAGGAGGACTGTCTCCATTGGGTTAGGGAAGAAATACTCCGCGATGCCAACTACCGTCCAAAAAGAGGGACTGCCCGCCCAGAGTTGTACCCAAAAGGGGCGCGGTGCTTCGGGCCCCCGAAAGGAAGGAAGAAATATGACAAGAAACAGCAAGGATTCCTGCAATCGCGCTGCCAAGAGCCCGACAGAGGGACTCGACAAAGGGGGGAGAATGACTACTTCCAACTGAAAAGCTACTGGGGGCTAGACCGCCTGAGGCCCCCCTAAATCAAAGAACAAAAGGAAAAGTGGCGGGGCGGAAAAAAAGTCTACTTCCGGGTCCAGATTGCTCTAGTAAGCCACAACCACCACGGTCACGGCGTTTCAAAAGACCTCTAGCAACCTAGAATACTAAAAGAGAAAAAAAAGAAGGAATGGAAAAGGTGTGGCACGGCAAACCTTCGCGAAAACGTACGAGAAAACGTGGCCGTTCGATTTTCAACTCCTGCCCTGAATGGAAAAAAGAATTCTATAAAGACGACTTTCAGAGAAAAGGTTTGGGCTCCCGTCGGATACGCACCCGATAGACATAACAACAAAAGGGAAACTAATAAGCTCGCCTACCAACGGGTTGGCAGGGGAAAGTAAACGACGAATGGCTAAAAGACTTCTATTGTGCACCGGTTCCTCAAAGGAAAAAAGGGGCGAACAACAAGGACCATGAAAGTCCCAAGGGAAAAAGTCGAGGGAAAAAGGTTTCCTTACAACATGTACGTGCGACGAAACAGGGGACAAAAAGGTTGGAAAAATCAAAGTCACTGAAATCTCATTCATGCCGCAATACCGTTGTGTGTGTGCGGGTCCGGTGGGGAGAAGCGGCGGTAGACTTCCTGGGAGGAAGGAAACAAAGGGGAATCTACTGTAATATCAGAACTGGACCTTGAGAAGGGGAGGCCATGAGGGGAGAACCCATGTTTTTGGTAAAAGCCTCCAGGGGGATCAGAAGAACGCCAAAATAGAAAAACCTACTCAAACAAAAAACCAGGTGCATCCGGAACGTGGAACCAGAGCAACCTTACACCACAAAAAGAAAGTCGGGCTCGTTCAAAGGGGGGGAAGGAGACCAAAAAATTCTGCCGGACAACAAAAAAATCACAAGAAAGGGGACAGCCATACATGGGGCTGCGCATAAGTGCGGGGGGGGGTAAAGTCGCTGGAAAAGGGAAACCTCGCAAGGTTCGGGACACAAATAGCCGGGGGGTACGAACCCACAGTTTAAACGGTGCCTAAATGACCGGAACGAGGGGGTGAAGCATCACCATAACGCGGTTGAGTAAAGAGAAAGAAGAAGCTCAGGGGTTGGGTATGAGAAGACAAAAAAAAAAAAAAAAAAAAAAGGTTGCTGTGAGTCTGCACGGACAGCGGGGTGTAAAAAGCTCACTCGTCAACACATAAAACGAAAAACAAAGGGGCCAGAAAGACGGAAAACGCTGGAATTGGGGGGAACGCGGTGGGGGATGTAACTTAAGCCGGTCCGGCACCCCTGGGGGACGCGCAGGGGGGTGTGCATCCTACAGGAGCCAGGGGGGGTACGCGTTTGGCGTAACGCATGTGAGTGAAGGTTCCGCCAACTCCGCCAACTTCCGTGGTCTTTGCTGGGTCTACAAGGTGCAAGCATGTACAGTGAAAGCACGGGGATACGCAACAACACAAAGGCTGCGGTTCTGTCCCGTGGGCAAGGAAAAGGTTCTAGTTACCCTATCATGTCAAATCGAAATTTGCAATGGAGAGGGGGGGGGGAACAACGTCCGAGATGTGCATACTAGAGGGATTGGGAAGGTTGCAATGCGGGAGGGGGGAATCCACAGTAGGATGAAAAGAGGGGGGGTCAGTTCAGACATGCCGTGGAGTCCCCCAAACGATAAAAATTGGGATTTGACCAGAAAGGGAGGGTTGACGGAAGGATCTTCTAGGTGTGCACTGTGGGACCCAACTGGAAAGGAGGACTGTGTGAAAAGCGTACTGGGTTAACAACGGTTGGTGGGAACCGTCAATTGGTTAAAAAGCACAGGGTCAAAGGAGGAACCGGTGGGGGGGCGTTTGTGTTTTGTGGGGACGAACTGGGTGTGAGCGAACTTGGGGTGGCATGTGGTAAGGAGTGCGAAGACGTTGAAAATCTTGAGGTGAAGGGGCGGGACGTGGAGGGAAACGAGGTTTCTGGCGACTGCGCCAGTGGGGGGCAAAGCCACCTGGACGGCCCGTTTTGGGGCTTCAGCTGGTCTTCTCGGGGGGGGAGAGGGGGGAAGTGGAGAAACCACATGAAAACACAATACAGCCCAGCGAGCAGCTATAAAACCTCTGCCGGGGAAATCGTTAAAGAAGCAAAACCTGGGAGAAAAATATAAGAAGGGAATTGATAGAGAGGGGGGTCCTCAAGAATTCGTTTGGGGGGAATGGAGAAAGGAGTGAGGGGGAACTCACACACCCTACTACCAGAAAAGAAACAAAGGAAAGAACGCGGGGGGACCACCCGCCGGTCCTGCCGTGTTCAATAAACAATCGTGCTATCAAGTCCAAAAAAGAAACCACAAAAAAAAAAAAAAACTGATGGATGAACCGGGGCGGAAAAAAAAACGCAAAACGATAAAACAACCCGAAAAACTCACCACCATCCTAAAGGAGAAGGGAAGGATGCCATTTCACAAAAACGTGTTGGGGAAATACACCCATCATCAAAAGGGACCGTTGGGAAAAAGAAACAAAAAAATACGTGAATTTTGGGCACCAGTCAACAACAAGGAAACTCCGAAGAAAGACAAGACTTCAAACCCTCAGGTTGGAGGGGGCATCAAAGAAAGGAGGGAACAGCGGGCCAAATAAGTAAGTAAGTAGTCAGGAATCCAATTACCAAAAACGCGTGGAAAGGGTGGCCCATCTCAAAACAGATCCTACTTGTTCTATCCGGGGTGACTGCGAGGGGGGGAAGATGAGGGTAATTGCAAAACAAGGGTAACCCTAAAGAAAGCCACGTGATGTTCCTCAGTTCGGAAAAGAGGGAAAACGTGTATACCCAAAAAAAGAAGCAGACGGTCACTAGGAAAATTCCACGACAGACAGCGAAAAAGGGGTACAAGAAAAAAACGACACAAGCCGTTTCGCCGGGAACAATCAAAAACCTATCGGAAAGGAAAACGACAAAGAACGAAAACCTCCCATCCACCGCTTGTGGGGTCGCGGCGCCGATGTTTTGAAGAGGGGGTCCTCGTTCATACTTGCAGAAACATCGGGGGGGCAGGCAAAACGGCACAGCGACACAAGGGGAAAAAACTGGTTTTTCTAAAAAGGTGAGATCGCTGTGAGACCCTGGTACGCCTGTAAACGAGGGTTAAGGGGGGGGGGGGGGGGTGGGAAGTAAAGGGGGAAGGGGAAAAGGAAGGGGAGGCTACGGCCGACACGTCATCGGGGAACCAGGAAGATAAGGTGGGATAGGTGTGGTCCAAATGGGCTATTTGAGAGTGGGGAGGGGAATCCGGATCAGGAAAGCAGGGGAAAAGGGGGATCGAAGAAACGAGTCAAAGGGCCGCGCAAACGTCAAAGGCAAAGTTTTAATACTAAGAAGCACGGAACACAATAGAGAACCAGGTTTGGAAAGCATTAGCTAATGGGAAAATCGCAACAGTCCCCAGAAAAAAAGGGTAGAAAAGAGCAGTGAACAGAAAAAGAAGAACGTGCCCGAGGCCAGGTTGCATAAAGGACAAAAGAAACACCCGTCGGGGAAGGAAAAGGAAGAAAACGTAGCAGGAAATGGAGAAAATGGGGTTGACCGCTGTGAAGGGATTCCCGGAGGACTGCGGACGTGGAGAAACAGACCGGCACAACAAAAGGTTACAAAGATACGGGATGGAAAGCAACTTGTTCCACTATGAAAAAGGGCACCTCGTACGCAAGGCGAGGGTGGAAAAAAAAAAAAAATGCCAAAGGGTCAGGTACTAAGGTATCGGGTCGGCCGGAGAAAAAAGGAGGAAAGTAGAAAAGAGGGGGAAGCCCCCCTCAGGAGGGAATCCATAGATGAGAAGGCCCAGGTCTGGAGGGGGAGTCCGGGAAAAAGGGTCTCGCCGGTGGACCCGTGAACTTCCACAAACTCATGGCCAGGGGGAGGGGGTGTCTAAAAACGGGGGCGGCTGCGTACTGGGCCCTTACGGGGTTTGAACAGGCGCCACTGTGTAAAGAAAAAGAAAGAGAAAACGACACAGTTTTCGGAGGGGGGTGACTTGTCGTAGAAAAATTGACGGGGAGCCCTGTAACCTGACTGGTCAAAGAGCGTGAAGGAGAAGGAGGATCACACTTAAATGCTCGGGGGAGGGAAGCGACTTACTGTTGAAAGCAGATTCGGGGAGAGGAGGGGAAGAGCGGTCGCGTCAGGCTAACGCTACACTGTGTTCAACCAGAGGGCCGACGACTGAAAAGGTGGCCCATGGTTCCCCACAGAAAAATTGGGCATCCAAAAAATGAAAACGAGCGAAAAAGGAGGAAGACCACCTCTCCAGGTGAAGCAGAGACTTGCTGGGCGAAAAAAAAAAAGCCGGTTGAAACTAGAGAGAAAAACAACCACGGGAGGAGTAGAAGAGAGAGCCGGCTACAAAGTGACCCGAAACGGGAAGAAAAAGAAGACTTCAACAGACCTTGGGGTAGAGGGTGGGTACCCTTCAGGCAGGAACTGCCAAAGCGGTAAGGAGAAGACAGGTCAAAACCACCCCGGTTTCTATTTACTAAAATTATCCGAAAGGGAGGACATGTCCACGCCAACTAAGAGCCTCCCGATTACACAAGCCGAGAGGAAGGGAAGAGCCGTCTAGAACCCAAATCCCGATCCCCTATTATAGACGGCGAAAAGGCGGCTAAGCCTCAGGGCCGCGGGCAACTGACACAATGGCAAGAAAAGAAAAAGAGAACTACTGACCGTTTGCACAGCGGGGGCATCTTCCAAAAAGAGAAAAATTCAGCACTTTTCCAGGGGGCGGTGAACAGGGGAAAGGAGGGGTGAAGTAACCAAACAAAACCCACCCAGCAAATCAGGTCCACGTACAAGAATACAAACGGAAAAACGACGGAAACCATCCCATTTAAAAAGAGTTGCCAAGGCTTTCCCCCAAAAAGAAAAAGATTAAAAACACGGAATCCTTTAAGAGGGCCAAAAGGCAATGGCGCTGGTTAACGGGAGTCGGGAGGGGGGGTGTCGGCAAAGGGCCTTTCCGAAGAGGAAGGAGGAGAGACTGGCCTCCGGCGTAATTATCCTAACATATTTGGAAAAAAGGGAAAAAAAACGGAGAAAAAGCGAAGGGGACCGTGGTAACTTTGGAAAGTGAAACAACCGAGACCAGCATCAAACCTTCCACCCCAGGCACGTTAATCCAAACAGGAAATAACCTCGACTAAACAAAGCTACCAGTGGGGGGAACAGGGGTAGGGGACCAGGAAAGAAAAAAAGAAAAAAATGGTGCACCTTCCTAGACGGAACTTTTTTGAGGTGCGGCCAAAGAGCGTCGGGATCTACAAGTTGTGGCCGTGAGGGAGGGGAAAGGCCTAAGGAATGTTATAACGCTACTGTGGAGTTGCGTCCATGGCGGGGTTCTCCAAAAAACTGGGGTTTAGCTATTTGGGGGGCGTTGGGGGAAACCAGCACATTGAGCCTCCTTCAAAAAACACTTCTGCAAAGGGCACGAAAAGACGCGCCCGCATTGTCATCGTGTGCCGGGGAACCGTGGAAACACAGGGAGAATGCTGGATTCTGGAAAGCCAACTTCCCAATTAACACCACTTACGGACATCACGGGAACAACTACACGGGGTTCGTCCACTGGAAAAAATGGAGGAAGCAACGTTCAAGGAACCCATCGTCCAAGAAAGTCGTTGTCAGGAAACCTTCAAAAAAACCATACACCACGCCTCTGACACGTGGAAAAGGGGCACCGACCATCACTCCAAAGGAAAACCTTTGTCACGCCTAAAATAAGGGGGTCGCTTGGCGGGACTGGGGGAATACGTGGGTGGAAGAAAGAGCAAGTGTTCCTAAGAAAGTAGAATAAAGTACCTACGAAAACTAACGCTCTGGAAGGGTGGGACAGACTTCACAGAGAAACCGGGAAAGAAGGGTCGTTGTAAGTGTCAGTTTGGGCTGAAAAAACCCGGTCTGAAGGGGGGGGGGGGGGGGTCGAGGGAGGGGGGCTTGTAGCCAAAACCACGTTGGACCTAGCTGGCGCCAATGGCGACGAACATAAAAGAAGACAACTGGGGGATGGACGTGTGTGCTGGGCCACCAAAAGGGAAAGGGGCTGGAGGAAAACTATCTGCAACTGCAAAGCAGAGTGAGGCTGGGCCTACCACGGTTCGGCAACCTGTCAGCATCCCGGGAATTGAAAAAACGACGAAAAAAATGAAGCTTTACACGTCGGGACCCCGGAATCCTCGCCTGGGGTCCCTCCTAAAAAAAATTACGAAAACCTGAAAAAGAGGGGAGCAAGAAAGGCGTGGAGCGATCCTTTGAAACCCGAAAACCGTGAGGGGTGAACTATGACTGAACGAGGCCTGGGGGGAAACGGAACGGGGGTTTCGTCGTGTGGGGGCGAAACGGACATGATGCCAAAAAAATGGATGCTGGGTAAAACCAAGTGGAAGCGGACAAGTGGGGGGGTGGGACAAAACAAAAATCGGACGGTTGCGGACAGTTGGGGGTTTTGTGGGGTTTGTTTGTGTGATAAGGAATGGGACGGGCCGTGGAAATCAGGGTCTGGGGGGTCGTCGGACCTTACAGAAAAACGAAATGAAGGGGGGGCTTCAGGAACGGACCCAAAAAAAATCCGTCCTACAGAAAAAAGAGGGGTGGGGTCAAGCATGTGGGGGTCCGGGATGAGGCTGGCGGCGAAGTTTTTGACATGGCCGAAAAAAAGGAAAAAAAAACAAGTGGGAAAGAAAAAAGAGACGAGGATAAAAGGGAGTGGGGCAAAAAAAAAAATACGTAAAAAAAAAACTCCTAAGGGAAGGGGCAGTATGGATCCCAAATCCAACGGGGATTATAAATAGGAGACAAGTGGAGAGGTAGCGAGTAAGAAAGCGTGATTTCCTAGTCAGGGTCGGGGGAGGGTTCGGGGGAAGGGACATTACCCCCCCAAAACGCGCCACAATCACCAACCGCTAAAAAAAAAAGGGGTGAGGGGACAACCTAACACCACGGAGTGAAAAACCAGAACGTGCGCAAAGAGGCAACAACGACATCGTGAAGGGAAGTCGACACGAGACACCACACCGAATCCAAACAGCAGGAAAAACGCCATGCAAGCAAAAAGAAGTGTGAGACCAGGCAGCAGAAAAAAAAAAAAAACACGGGGGGAAACCGGTTACAGAAAAGCAGCAGGCAGTTTTTACACCAAAAAAAAAAAACGAAAATAACCAGTGGGGGGCACAGGGAAAATTCCGCGCAAAGCATGGGAACATCCTTCGGTTGAAAAAAAGAGCTTGCCGCCCAGTCTTGTGTTTGCAAACAATATTTGGAAACGAGGGGTCCAGCTCAAAAGGCAAGGAAAAGCCAGAAAAAATTTGTCCAGCAACTAAAGAAGTACTACGGGGTGACAACGACCTTTACGGCACGGGGGAGTCACGGATGAGAAAGGACCGAAAGGGGAAAGCAAACGAATCCCAAAAGACCCAATCGAGGGAAAGAAAACAGAAAGGTCGAAAGGTAAACAAGAGGGTATCCAGCCCACCCCAACCGAAGGGCCTAGTCAGGAAGAGTCTGGGCAACCCTCCAAGAAGGTCAAGGAACGCCAGTGGGGATCTAACAACCCTAGAGGCAATACTGGCAAGGGTAAGAACACTCCGCGTACAGTCCAAAAAAAAAAATCGGGGGAAAAAAAAGAGAGCAAAAAAAATGGGTGTAGTAGGGTCAAATTGATATCAAGGAACAGCTGACGTCGAAAGGCCCAGGCCACCATCTGCGATAAAGCAAAGTAGGAGGCGTACTCTGTTTACCCCTGGAAAGAGGGGGGCAAAAGGAAAAAGTTCCACGAATATTTTGGGTGTGGTTAGAGATATGCCGACCTGACAGAAGTGCTCGCCGCAAAAACAAAACAGCGGTTCGAAACTTAAAAAAAAGAGGCGAAGGAGGGGAGGGGAGGGGGTAAACGAAGTTGTTGAAAACGAAGAAAAAACGCAGTTGAAGTGTGATCGGCACGAAAAGCACAAGGCGGCGCCGCGGTCGCCCCTAAATGGAAGCATAATAACCAAAAAAAGCCATAGCAAGAAGGGGTGAAAAGGAAAGACAGCAAAAAATGCCAGTAAAACGTATAAGACGCCGTCACCGAAAAAAAAAGAAAGTTAGCGCGTCAACCAAAAGCGCTGCGCACACAAACCATAACAAAAAAAAAATGTCCTGACCAAAAGAAAGGAGAGGAGGTTGGAAAAACAGGGCGTGTTCCAACATCGGCGGGTGGCAATTCCAGGGATGGCAGCAGGGGACGGGTAAACCTGCTTAAAGGACATGGGGAAAGAAATGTCGGAAAAACTTGTGAGCTGACCCACCAGGGTCAACAGAGAGGAGTGCAGCCGGCCCAAGGGAACGGGGGAAAAAAAAGCGAGGACCGAATGATTAACTGGGACCCCCGAAAGATCCGGCGGAAATCAGGACGAACTTTAAAAAAAAACCAATAGAAGACCAGACCGAAAGTTCCGCAGTCCCGGGAGGAACAGGCCTGAAGAGAAAGAGTCAGGTGCTCTCAGTTGTCTGCCGGGGGGGGCCAAAGGGGGGGGGGAACTAAAAAAAAAAAAAGGGGGGAAGGGGTCGTCGGAAATCAAATTTTTCTCTACCGGGGCAAGCCTGAGTTGTGGGGTGACTAGGAAGACACGGATGATAACAACTAAAGTAATAATACCCTCACGCAAAGAAACAGTGAAGAGGGGGACGAAAGGAAGAGGTCCCTAGGTTCTTCAAAAACACCGGGGAGTGAAAAGTAGTCTCAAAAAACACCCCAACAAGGTCCCGGAAAAAAAAGTTTTCACGCACGAGGAGACCGCGGGGGTCAGGCGGAAACATTCGGTTCGGGGGGGGGGGGAGGAGGGTCCTCGCTTGCGAAAGGGGTCTGAGAAGGAAAGAAAACTTGGGAAAGCCCAAAATCGGAGAGAAGGCGGAGACGTGAAACGGGAAACTCAACCAACCTCTTAATGCGTCTCCGTAGAAACATGTTGAGAAACGGGACGACGATTACGGAAACGCAAAGGGACCCGGAAGCGAACGACCAATCTTCCATGGATTGGTTCAAAAGAATTGGGGAGGGAAAGGGACATCGCGAAAAAATTAACAACACCAAAGAGGAGGAAATATATATGGGGAAGTCAACGCTGCGATGGGGAACTTCAAGACAACCGCCCCAGAAAGAAAAAAAATTCGTAACTGGGGTGAGGAAATCGAAATTAAAAAAATTCTGACTTGAGTCCTTCGAACCTTCAGACCGTGGGGACCAAAAAAACCCCCAAAAAAACACAACAAACCGACTCAAAACGGTGTAGTACCAAAATCAAAAGGAAAGAGAAAAAAAAAGTGGGACAAAAAAAGTGTCAAACGCGGAGAACGGCCCGCTAACGTATGAAAAAAGCTGACAGGAAAAGGGAAAAGGAAGACGGAAAATGATGCCACTCTCGCTTCCTCCTCTCAAAAAAAAACCAGATAGAAACAAAGGCATAAACAGGAAAGACGCTATGGGGGGAAAAAAAAAAAAAGGGACAGGAAAGAAAGTTGACCTTCACTTACCGAGACACGTGTCCGGCCTGGGAACCGCCGCTTTTTTCCGGAAGTTTAAAAATCAAAGAAACAAAACGAAAAAAAGGCAAAGCCGTCCTTACATCGCTGAAAGAAAAGACGACTTCCAATGGACCCTGCGGGGGTGAAACACTTTATTCGTCAAAAGGGAAAGAAACCCGGGGGGAATACTTGTGGGCCGGGAACGGTTGGGGAATCGGAAACGGCAAAAGGCGCGACTTACGTGGGCTTAAAAAAAGCGAAGGAAAAAAAAAACGTGCTGGGTTGAAAAATACGCGGGACAAAGAACTTCAAGAGAAGACACTTTAACTGTAACCCATACAAGGCGTTCATTTTTAAAAACGAAGAAGTGAAGAAAAAGGTGTGAACGATGGGTTCACGTTTCCATATGGTGAAAAAAACAGTTGCAACTACCCACAGAACGGAAACGTCACAAATCAGGGCAGACCACAGAACCGTCCATGATCTCTCACACAGGATGAAAAAAAATGAGAAAGAGAACAAGATGCAACAGTTTGGGGCATCTTAGGTACGTCTTCCTGCCGAGAACTTACTTGGGGGGTTTTCTGTTCTACACCGGGGATCGGACGAAGAATTGCCGGAAAGAACGGATACGTCCTCTTATCTCGGACTCGACGGGTCTTCTTGGAGACAGGTTAAATGACAAAAAAAAAAAGGCACTAATGAGGGGGGGAGCAAAAAAAGGGGAGATGGAAAAATCGATTCGTCAACCGCAGACAAAGACCCTGAAAAAAGGAGGGGAAAAAGGAAAAAAAAAAGGGGAACGAGGAAAAGTAGGATCCCCTGAAACGCCTTCATAATGTTGTCAAGTAGACAACTTCGCCCCGGAAAACCACGAACTCAAAAAAAAAGTCAAACAGGGAAAAGAAAGGGAAACATCGACGGGGTTGTAACGCGGCACCTAGGAACAGGAAGACCTTCCGGTCGCAAAAGGAATACTTTCCGGAACCAACCGTGAAGAAAACCAGGAAAAAAAAAAAACTCGGGGAAAACGTACACGTAAATCCAAGAGAAGGAAAAAGACCTGTTAGAGTAGGGTCTCAGAATAAGTACGCTTGGGGACCAAAATGGGGGGGAGAAAGAAACAGATTCTAAAAAGACACTCATATCTAAAGGGAAAAACGGCTCTAAGACCGAAAAAGACTGGCGAATAGGAGTTTAAAGGGGGGGGATACGTCTCCGGACAAAGTGGCTGGAAAGGTGCTTTGTAAGCCGAACAAACTCGAATAGTGGGACTTGGACAAAAAAGGGCTATTGGCGGGGGAGGTTGGGGGCCTGTACTGAAAAAAATCGAGCAAAAAAACAGGGTTATTGAAGGATACTGGGCTCAGGGAAGCCTGTAATAGGAGCAGAAAAAAGCCTTAGAAGACACCGGGGGGGGGGAAGGGACAAAATGGGGGCCCGCACCTTGGACCGCCCGCCGCATGCAAAAAGAGGAGTTGGAAAAAAAAAAGGGGAGAGTAAAATTCTCAGTAACATCGGCGGGCCACTTGGAACCGAGCCTGGAAAAAGGCTCTTGGAGGGGGAAAGGAAAAAAGTACCGACAAGAAAGAAAAAACAGGCAGAAAAAACGGATCTTCTTGACCGAAAACTGATGTTTTAAAAATGATGCTGCTCTACCTTGGAAAAGGGGCACAAAACAGGAGTGAGAAAAGGTGGTGGCCACTTACGCAAAACCTCGTGGGGGGCTGTAAAAGGTTTTGGCCAGCAGGGGGGGGGACCGACCAAAGCAAGGCCAGGGGGGAAAAAGGGAGGGGTGTTCTGAAGGGGGTTCCGTGAGATTTGGGGGGTGTCAGTTGTTCAGGACGGGGGAAAAGGAGAGGGAAACAGGGGCAAGTGTTTGGGGAGAAAACGCGGGGAGCACGAAGGGTTCGGGCTAAAGTACGAGTGGGGGCCAAAAAAAAAAAAACAAACTTGTTTAGCGGTGGGGTGTGAAAAAAAACTAGGGCGGAACTGTTTTCGATGACGACAAAAAAGACTTCGCCCTGCCTCTAACAGTGGTGGAAAAAAAAAAAAGCGCACTAAAAAAGATCGATAAACAGGCTTCAAGGAGGGAAAAGAAAACTCCAAAAAAAAAAAACTTATGTAGGGAAAAGGAGGGACACGTTATGTAAACGCTTGAAAAGAGGAGTCGCAAGGTTGAAGGTCATCAAATTTCTTCCGGCATAAAAGGGAAAAAAACACGAAAAAGAAAAGCAACACCAACTCTAAAACATGGTCTTGCTCACAAGACGCCGGCCGTCAGTCACGAAAACATCGGTCGCCAGATCAAAACCAAAAGGATGGTAAGTCGCAAAAACACCAAGATATCCAACAAAAAGGAAACCACACCTGCCGAACCCGGTCAGGGGGAGGAAGGTTGCCCAAAAGGGGAGAGGGGGGGAAAAAGAATTTCAGCACAAAAAGCAGGCCGGGGTAAACACCCAACCTAAAACGAACGGAACTTGGGTGCCCCGTGCCAAAGGGGCCAAGACCCGATAAAAATCAAACCAGTGGGTAGGACATCACGAAAATCAGCACCGAGAAATAAAGAGTATACCATTCGCAATACACAGCGAGATTGTGCAAAACTCTCAGGAAAAGAAGGAAAAGGTCAAGAGGACCTTAAAAAAAAATTCCATCACGGAGACAGTGTACGAAAAAACAGGGTAGCCCAGAAACGGGGGAAGGGCCATCGGGAAAGGTACAGAAAGAGAAATTAAAAGACCATATGTGGAAACCGTGACCACCAAAGGACCGCCCTCACAAGAGAAAGGGGGGGAACGTAAGAAATGCGGAAAACAAAAGCAGAACGGGGGAACAAGAACTCCGGCACCTCTGTTACAAAAACCCACACCAAGAAAAAGAGAAGTGGCGCTCAGAATAACAAAACGCAAGAGGGCACAAAGACAAAAGGGCTTTTCAAACAAATTAGCCAGGCAAGTTTGGGGACGGGAACATCTTCGACTGAAGGTGAAACGGACAGATCGGGGACCGGACACCAACACTGCGAGACAAAGACGGAAATTGAATAAGAAAACCTAGAAAAGGGTACAATACAAACTGTGAAATGGCCCCGGTACGGGCAAAAAAAATGGTAGGTGATGGTGGGGGGGGGGGGAAGTGTAGAAGTAGGAATGCCAGGGGACGGGAACATAAAAGCATGATCAGAAGCAGAGGGAAAAATTAAGCGATCAGGGAAAAGAAGTTGCGTACTTTGAAAAGAAAAATCCGAAAGCACAGTAGAGTCAAACACCCGGTTAAAAAAAAAAAAAAACAAATGAAACTCGGGGGAAAGAGGCAAAGTGGGAAAAAGGAAAAGAGGGGGGTGGGTGTCCGCATACTCACACAGGGTGTGGAGGAAAAACCCCCAATGAGCAGTGCAAGAAAACTCTCCAGTACCTCAGGCAACGTAGAAAAATGAGACCAGTAAAAAACAGAAAAGTAAGGAAAGAAAGAACCTCCTGGGGAAAAAAAACCTCAAGAACCCCACTGTATCGATGAAACCGGAAGGCTGAACTTGTTGAAAAAAAAAAAAATCATTGCAAGCGAGACTGGGGGGGGGGGGGAGAATCAAAGACATGAAAGGGAGAAAAAGGAGGTCACGGTGGGCGGTTCAGGTTCACGGTCTGGGCGCACCTTGTGCCAGCGAAGAGTCCCAATCCCTTCAACGCCGTAGGAAGGGATGCCAAAGAGGCAGAGGGATGGCAGCTGGGGCCGGGCTAAAGCTTCCGGGAGCAGGGGGTCTGAACACTAACCCAGACCAAGGAAAGAAAACAAAAAAGTGGAACGGGGGAACCTTCCACGGCAGTCGGACTAGGATCTGGCATGAATCATGGGAAAAAGGTAGGGAAACAGGGACGGAAAAGTGAAGAGGGGAGTCACTTATTACAACCCCACACCACTTGTGTTGCGCAGGACAAGGGAACCGTACGTGGTGTGGGGGGGGACGAAGCCCACTGCAGTCCCCTAGCAGGTCAAGGAAACCGTGTCGAGGGAGAAAGAAGGATAATGTCGAGAAAAACGATGATTGGAACCACGTCTCCCTTGGGGGCGCGGCACTGGTGGAAACTACGGCGAAGAATCAGACAAGCAAGTCAATTAGAAAATAAAGATCGGGGGATGAAAAACCGTAGGGCAGAACCGATCCGAGGGGAACAACGGTGGTCAACTGAGGTTCAACGGCTCCGTCTCAAGACCTTGAAAAACAAAAACGGAAGGAGGGGAAAATCCAAACCGTAGAAGGGTTTCAAAAGACTAAAAAGGTCACCGGCAGAGCAGGGAACCCAACGTTCACAGGCACACAAAGGACCGGGGGGTTGGACGGCCCCTCATTTGGGACG
>Ga0179591_1260697_pt1 | contig 16440 bp, 13 predicted proteins | sample CZOMad2_1_08_16f_FD_182891 | JGI IMG/M metagenome (GOLD analysis project Ga0179591, IMG submission 182891) | Vadose zone soil fungal communities from Angelo Coast Range Reserve, California, USA - CZOMad2_1_08_16fungal (PacBio error correction) | ecosystem: Environmental > Terrestrial > Soil >...
GGGGAAAAAACCAAGGAATATTCCTCGCCAAGAGGTCCTTTAACGAGGGGAACAGGCAGGGAGCGCTTTGGCGGACGGGTGGAAAGGCCCTTACGGACAAAAAAATCAACTCCAACGCATGACATCGACCCGCGGGCCCTGTACTGGGGCGCACATAAGACGGGAACTGTTCCTAAAGTAAAAGGCCCTAACCACAAAACCCCCCCGCATGTCAGGAAGAGTTAGGAAGGAGAAGGGGTCCACCAGACAAACGCCCTAAGGGGGAAAACGTTAACTGCCCAAAGAGAGTACAGACTAGTTGGAAAGTCCTAGGGCTTTTCATTGAAAAATAGGCAGTGGAAGGGTGGGAGTGGAATTACTGCCGGGTACTTGAATCTTCCATTTTCGAAAAAATTAAGAGGTGATCAGTACCGTGTCGGAGGGGATTGGAAGGGGTCCGAGGAATAAAAAAGCTGACTGAAAAAAGTCGAAACGTTTTAAGAAGCAGAGGTTATCAGGTGGGGCAAGGTCCTGTCCACTCATGGGAGGACCTACCAAAGAGGGGGAGTAAAGTCCGAGAAGCCACGACCAAACCCCTCTCAAGGTTGAGGATGCATCACTGTAAGGCCAAAAGGAAAGAAGGGGCTACGTTGCACATCTACCAGGGGAGGGCCGGCCTCACCTCTCACACAACGTCCTATCATTGTAATCTTCTTAGAAAGGTAGGAAGAAAAGTGGGCCTAAGGCTCAGAAAAGGTTCTTCTCTTCTCGACAAGGACGGAGACCACTCTCTAAACAAATTTGAAAGAGGTGAACTTCTCAATATTAAAGACGCTGTACGGAAGGGGAAAAAACGGCTCTTCGACCTCGTCAAAGATAATCTTCTATTACGCCCTCCAACGAAGCCGCAGTCGTAGTTTCGAGAGAAGGAGCTTGGGGCCATGCTTTACAAGAAAGGGGGGGAAGGACCCGAGATCATTTCGCCGTAAAAGAAAGGGAGTAAAGGCGACGTAACGAGGGACGAAACTTTGAACCGAGCCAGCCGTCTCTATAACTAAGAAGGAAAAAAGGGGGGAGGTTGCCGGTCCAAAGAACCGAAACGCGAAGCCGCAGAGGAAACGGACGCTCCAAACTGCCTGTGCTATTTCGGAGGTTGGGTAAAAGGGATACCTTCACCCACACTGAGGGGGGTACGCGGCCAAAGGGGATCCCAGAGCATGCACCGGGTCTTGTGGGGGGGGGGTCACCGTTCTTGGAAAGGGGGGGAGGGCAAAAAGTACCGGCGACGGGGAATCCCGGACCTCGATTTCCAACCCGTTCAACTCGTACGCCAATCAGTTGTAAAGGAAAGGGGGAAAAGAAAAAGGCGAAAGCGGGATCTGGGGGCCGAAGAAAGGCAAAGAAAGGGGAAAATAGCTGGGCCGAGATCGAATGTTGGTGAGGAAAGGAACAGGAAAATCGCGATGTCCCTCATCTTTCCAGCGTGAAATTGGCACCCTGGTCCTAGAAACCCGTGCCGTGCTTCAGTCTGGCAAGAAGAAAAAGGATAAAAAAATGTCGTTGTGGTCGAACGAGCGGGAAAAGACCGGAAACACCTCGGTCAAACGTTGCGATGTTCTATGTTCGCGTGACCTACACCGTACCGCCGCTGCAAAAGAGGAGGGAGATAGGACTGGTGTTGGAAAATAAACCGTTGGCCCCGCCGCCCATAGTCGCACAGGCGCGCTAAGCGGTGGGGGAGAAAGCCGGAACGAGTCGCGTTTTTCTCATCTAGAGGGGGGGGGGGAAATAGTTAAAAAGCGCAGGGAAAGGAAAGGGAAGAGAAGGAGCAGGCCGCGCCACGCGAAAGGGGGAGACTGGAAGCTTCCTCTTCTAAGACAGGAGTTGGCTCAGCGGTCAAAGTTCAAAAAGGGCTTGCGACTGAGGGCGGGGGGGGGGGGGTCAAAAGAGTGCGGAAAAAGATCACAGAGGGAACCTTGACGTTTCGAAAGGTCCGAGTGCAGGGAGAGCCATAGCTACGGCCCGCGATCGAGACTCAAGAGTAACTCTGCTCCGACCTGCGGAAAAAAGTCCTAACGCCCAGCTAGGAAGAGGAACCTAACGCAGTTTACTAACAAGGGGGTAGACCCTTCCGATAGGGCAAGCGGGGGAGAAGAGGAAGGCCGTGAGAACCGTGTCTTAGTCGGGTATGGGCTTTGCGGGTTGGAATGAGGACTTTAAAAGAGTGTCTTGTCGCCTGAAAAGGAAGGGAGGGGAAAGCGGGAAAAAAAACACCGGGGTGTGGCCGTCGGCAGGAGGACCCGGTAAGGGGCTGTTATCGCTCTGTTTTATAAGTGCCTTTTAATGCAATCGAGGGGAGGGGGGGGGCGAAAGACGCGATTAGGCCTTTCCGAGGAAAGGTTGGAAGGGTTAACGCCTCTGTTAGGGGCGGAAAACCTTGAGGGCCGTGCTGCAGATCGGATTCTACCTGCAACATCTTACCAGGGGGCGGGGGAGGAGGGAAGCTTAGGGACGTACATTCGAGTAGTAACATTTACAACTGGAAGGGCCTATCAACTTGGATCTAACGGGAAAACCTGGAGGGCGGAGCTATACACCAAGACGGCCCTCTGGGGAAAAAGAGGAGGAAAGACTAACTCGATCCGTCGGCCAGAAGAAAATTGGAGGCTCCGCTGCACGTTAACTCAGAGAGAAGGCGCCCTTCACTTTATCGCCGACCCAGCCCGGGAAACGCCGAAAAAGAGAAACGCGCTCTGGACTACCATCAACGGGAGAATGGAACGTTCAGGAAAGAACTCCGCTGGACTGGTGCCCAGGGGAGAAAGCAGAAAAGACTTAGGGGGTGACCCCCCCCCGTTCCCAAAAGTAGGGAAGAGAGAGCAAACAACTTAGTGATATGAAATATATAGCCCTCCAGAACAATTTCGGAACACAACCACGTTCCATCTTCGAAACACTCGTGCGGCAGGGAAACCAGGAAACAGAGGCATCGGACGTTAAAGACTTGCCGATTCAAGCGGCAAGAGCTCGGGTGCGAACGTCAGACACGTCTCCAGTTCTGCGGGTATCCTCTCTGAAGACGAAAGGTAGAGGAGCGGACCGGACGGGGAACGACTTAGGGGCGTAGTTCCGTGATCGAGTAGGAGTAGGAGTCCGCACCCTAAGGGGCAAGCAGGGGTTTTTGGGACGACTACCGCCGACCGTGGGGGGAGGGAGGTGGAAAATGCCGTTTTCGTCCCAACATGAACGGAATCTTTCCCGTAACTACTAGAAGTCAGCGACGGTGTTAACGCCGCACGCGAAGCCTGTCAAAGGGAGGTGGACGGTAAAGGAGACGAGCCGAAGATAACAGCCCGCTCCATTGCTGGGATAGGCCGGGTCGGAACGCGAATTAACCTCGGCCGTTCCACCGGGAAAGAAATCTAGGGGGAAGGGCCAATCCTCGGGGGCCATAAGGGGGGGGACAGGGAAAAGCGCGCTTGACCTTACACTGACAAAAAACCGGGGCCAGCCGGAACGTTGTTCCCGGCCCGACGAAAGGTGCGAAACGGCCGCGAGCGGGCATCAAAGGAGCGAGTAAAACCAGGAAAGGGAACAAAAGAGGCAATCCACTCCCGCCGGGGGAAAGACCTTCTCTGCGACCAAACCCGGTAGAAAAAATGTGTTTTTAGCTACGACAGAGTTCTCGTTCAACTGAAAGGAAAGGCCGAACTACTGCAGGAGTCCGTATGGATCCTACGTTTCGGGGAGGGGATAGAAAGCCTGGCCGGGGGGGGTCACCCTTCTAACTCAAACGTACTGAGAGTCCCGGCCCCAGCGGGTTATAAAAACTCAGCTTTTACCTAGGCCCCTCCTTGCGAGCGCGCTTCCGCAGTGAGGGACCTTGCCTGAGTTGCACCAGACGTTGGCGAACGACGATTACCCGTCGCAGGGGAGATGTTCTGACTCCTGGAAGGAGCCTCTCGTTGGCAACATAACTAAATTACTGGGGAAAGAAGTCGGAAAAACATCTATTTGACAGACTCGTTCGGGAGTGAATATCACTCCCAGTACCGAAAGGTCAGGAACCTTGATTAAAAAATTCGTGAAATAGTGGCTCCTATCGAGCAAAAACCAAGAAAAGAGACTACACCCACAGTTGAGATTTACTTCTTCTGCTACGCAAGCATCCTAGAACTCTTCAGAACAGGTTATCGGAACTCTTGGGGGTCCTAACGGGAGATTGGGGCGTATCTTTTCTACCACAAAAACTAAAGACTTTTCAGAGGGATCTTCCCGAAAATCCAGATGCGGAAACTAAGGTTAAAAAGGGGGGTTCACCTAACAAAAGCAGTCTAGGGAAATAGGAAGACCCTGCGGTTTCATTTAGGAACACCTTCTATCGGCACACTTTCAAACTGTCTTGCCTTTTTGGAGGGGCTGAAAAAGATAAAAGTCGCAAGCCTAGTTCTACGTGACGCTTCAAATGATGTGGAGGAAGAAGGGGTCCGAATAGAGAGTACTGACCGAGAATAGAAAGACCGCACAAAAGTGTCCGTGTTCCCCTCAAAAGTTTACGGTAACCAGACAATACCCACTTCATGAAATTCTTGGGCTCGGGAAAAAAGATTCCGCTTCCGTTGAGAAGCGGTGGGGGTTAATTAACTACAATTCAACAACTCAGCGGAGATTACCTGGGGGGTCGCGGTCCGAGAAGAGTTAGAAGGGGGTCCCTATTCGACGCCCGGGTAGACACCTTCAATCGCCAATGGACCAAGAAGAGATCCTCTGCTGGACGTCGGTCTAAAGTTTCGTCCCTCGTGAAAAGTAAATCAAACCACGGTTTAGATGCGAACTTATCAGCCAACTAAGAAGGGGACCGCCTGTGCCACCTAGCTGTTCGGAGACACACTTTTCCTGTGAGAGGGACGTGCGGCCGCTACGCCCGAGGGGTTCAGGAGCGAGTGTCTCCTATCCATTTGTGGGGGGGGAGAAAGAAACAGAAAGTCCAGGGTGTCTCGTTCAAACATGTTGCCTGGAGTTGGAGAACTAGGCCTTGGTCGAGGACGACAGAAAAGACCTTTTTTCTGGACGCAAAGCCACCTGCTTCTCGCGTCGCCGGGCGGGCTTGAAAAGGAAGGGACTCGGACGTGTAGCCGGTGCATCCTGGGGTATATTTCCATGGCGCTTCGCCTACTTTCCGTACTCGGAAAAAGGGAAATTAAAAAAACTACGCTTTCGAGACTTGAGACGAAAGGGGTGGCAATCCGAATAGGAAAGGACCGAGGGAACCGCCGGAACGGGGAAAATTTTCTACGGCGCCGAGCTGGACCCCTACTGTCAACTGTCAGTCTAGTGCCGGAATCCCCTTTACTCTTGTCGGGAAGCAGGTCCCTAATTAAACCAGGGGCTAACAGGAATCAGGGAACTCTTGTCCAGGGGATGTAACCCCTTTCAAGCTGCAGCCAGGGAGGGTTAAAAAATCCACCGTTTTATATCATCCTTGTAAGAGGGCCGTTTGAAAGGGGAGCACAAGAGGGGGACACGAAGGTTGTTGGGGGGTTTGTTCTTTCCGGGGAATAAACTTGTTTTAGTGCTCAGGGGACAGGTACGGTCTTTGATTGTATGGTCAGGGGGGACTCGGGTGTCCTAAGGGTTCAACTCAAAAAGAAGAGAGTGTAACCGGCGTCCAGAACAGGAGCTGATCTTGAGGCACCTTGTTTCTAACAAAAAGGGGATTGGTAAAATAGAGTAGATTACGGCAAAACGGACCAATTATTCCTCTCCACCGTGGAAGACTCTTTAAATCTGTAGGATAGTGTGGCTAGGCACCTGTAAACCGCGTACGGAAACAACTAGAAACTCACCCTAAACCCAAGACCTGAGGGTCCGAGTACAAAAACTACCCACTGCTGCGTACCAGCTAACAACAACCAGCAGAGGAGAATCTGGAAACATTTCACCGCCACCCTTACAAACTGCCCGGTAGAAACGTGTTCTTCTTAAAAATCATGCCGGGAAAGGAATGGTAATTCCAAAAAGTTTCGTAAGCGGGGGCATTTCGGGGTCATCTGGTGCTTCCGAATCCGGGAAATCCAGGTATTAACTCACCGTGGGGGATAGGAGGGAGGTGTCCATGGGGCCCGGACTAGGTCCGGACACGGTTACTCTCAGAGGGTCTCGGGGCGAAAGAAGCCTGTCCGCAGGCGGGATTCCTGACCAACCTCAGGGGTATCCGACCGCGGAAGGGGCAGAGAAGGGTGTCCAGCCGGCGGCCCGACGAAGATGGCTCGACCGTACGGGGTGTTGACTTCCTCACCTCTTCAAGAAAAAAAGGGAAAACTTCAATTGTAAGCCAGGGAAGGGTCGAAACTAGAAGCCGGTGGGGAAGGCGCCCGAACACCCTATCGTCCTACAAGGCCTATTGAGCCCCAACAACAGGGGGGGACGGCCACAAGGAGGCCAAAGCACCAAACTTTCCTGAAAAGGCCCCCAATGCTCGGACAGACGGGCAACTAAATCTTCTTAATGGACGGAACCGCAATTAGGAATCGGTGCGCGGGGTGGGCAGGCACACTCGGGCCAGGCAGGTTGCACATCGTCTTTGCGTCCCAGGGATCCGTATTACACTAGTGGTGATTCAGGGCGACGGATCAGCACTACAGGACGCACCGGGGGCGGAGCGGCCACCGCGTTGCGAGCAATTGGACATGGGAGAAAAAAGAACCAACCGGAGCCACGGTCGGCGGCCAGCTCGAAAAAGCGACAGCTAGGGGGTCTTTTGCCGTCCGGAACACACGGGGGTCAAAGGCCTAAGTCCCCGAGCCGGTCACCATTCTTCAGGGGGTTGGGGTATTAATTAAATTTGACCCAAAAACGGCAACAGGTGCGTAATAGAGACTTTTTTCGGGGTTCCGTGTCCTCCCGCCGTATCGCGGAGGGGTCAAGGGGGCCAAACACTCTGCCAAAAAAAAAGATTCTGGGAGAGGGAAAGGGGTGGCCAAAGGCACTACAAGGTCACGAGGAAAGAAATGGGGTCCGGACGGCGAAACGTGAAGGCGAGGTCTCCTCATCTTTCCAGATAAAGGGGGAGAAAAGTGACCACCTGGCGTCACATAGGCGGGCCTGGGGGTCCGGGGGGGCTTCTTCTTAAGTCCCTATTAGAATTCGGTGGTGGACGGGAAGCGCCCGATTCGAAACTCACTCACTTTTGGAGAGCTAGGATTGCTAGCCCCGTGGCACGCTTCACCAAAAAGTGCTGGGACGAGGTTTAGGTCGAACGAGCACAGGCGACCTGTTGGCCGCCGACCGTGGGAGAGAAGGAGAACAACTAAAGGTCTAGACAGAATAAGAGTCGGATGCCGCCCCTAGAGGTTTACGCAGGATTAGCTGGCAACGGCTCCTGGGCGAAAAATTAGAGCCCAGTACCTAGGACGGAAACATGGGCGAGGTCAGAGGGAGGCTTCACACCGCGCAGGTCTCCAAGTAGCTGGAAGAGGCGCATCTGACGGTAAAAACGAGTGCTAAAGATCACCAACTGGGAAGGATTAGGACCGTTTAAAGGTCGGGGGGGGCAGATCGTAAGACGGGAAGGAGGTCCGGAAAGGTCGGTCGTCCATGGACGGGACTGTCCCTCCGGGGAGAGGGGGGAGAATTCGCTCGGTGGGAGGGAGCGGAAAACGCGCTACCCCAAAGGCGGGCCGAGTTGAACGTTGTTCGTGTTCGCCGGAAGGAAGGTCGAGAGTGGGAGGGGACTGTCGAGGTTGTCCGCAAAGGGGCGTCGCCGGGGAACGCTCTCGCTAAAAGAGGTGGGTTCCCTTGGAAAAGGGCACCGCCGGCGGCGGGCGGAACCTGAGGGGGCCGAGAGCTTTTTCTAACGTGAAGTTGAAAAGGGCTTCTTTACCGGGAGGGACCGGTGGGGAAAGGGTTGACCAAAATTAGGCGGCCGGGAGGGCGACCCGAGCATAAAAAGAAACGGACGTAATGGGGAATCGTCGCGCAAAAAACGAAAAAAAGGTCCGCAGCTCTCTTTAAACAACGTCGGACGTGACATGGACCGGGGGTAAAACCTTGTGCAACATGTCCCACACGGAGAGAACACACGCGACATTTGCTTGGACTCTGTACAAAACAAGAAGCAAAGCAGGGGGGGTTGGAGGATGTGATACGACACTCGATCGAACGGCTCCTAAGAAAAATGTCTCTCCGACGGCACGTGCCCGCAACAACTCATCGCCGAAACTGGAGCCTGCCCGAACCCCGGCCCGAGCACCATCGGGCAAAGAAAATGGAACGACCAGGGAATAATTTCTCCCGGCAAGGAGTCAAGAGGAAGGGACTGGTTCCCGTGATCCAAAGTCAATGGTGTTACTCACGTGTTCTCCGCGCTTGGAGGGAATCTCTTCAACGGAAAAGAGGGGTCCATCAGGGGGGCGGGGGAATACCCGTACAACACGTTTCAATAAAAAAAAAAAAAAAAACCAAACACAGAAAAAAAAGAAACCCCCAACCAGATGAGAAACTGAGACTGTACCAGGAAAGGGGAAAGGATAGAACAGGGGGGGCAACTTTTACGACCAGCGCGGATTCAGATGAGTCTTACGCGTGGGAGGAGTAGGCACGTCTCCAGGTGAGGTATCGATTCGTGAGTGACAGAAACTGACCTTTCAAAAGGTCGGCGGAACGCAGGAGGGCAATTCAACGCTCTGTAGTCAGGCCCGCGTGCCGGACCCGTTGGTGCGAAAACTCCTACACTGGGGGGGGGTTTGAAGGATCTTCTCATTACCGACATCGTTGGGGGGGCGGAAAGGAATTGACACTTAAAGGGCTGACTAAGGACCTCCGGGTCAGAAATGAGGTAGACCTCTACTAAACGATCACGGAACGCTCCAGTGCGTAGCCGGGGGAAGGGAGTACTCAAGATCGTTCGTTCAAAAACCAGATGGGAATCTGGGGCAAAGAAAACACAATCCGCGGGGCGTGCAACGCAGGGAAACGTGTTGGCAGACCCAGAAACTGGGGACGAACGGCCGTACCGTGCTAGGAAAAGGTGGAGACCAAGAGGGTCCGCGATCGCGTCTGTACATCACTTCTGGAACAATGTCATCTCCAGCGCAAAACATCAATCAGGTCAACGGGGCCTCTAGGGCTACCAGCAAAAAAACCCCGCGGAGCAGGGAAGGATTTGGGGGAGTAAAGCTGTTCTACTCAAGTTTCAAGGAGAAAGGATCAAGCGACGTGCCGTAGGCAGTTTCCCCCGGTAAATACCTTTTTCAGCGCCGTCCGGGAAAAGGGAGAATTGAAACTCGACCACACCTCGGGGCTAAAGGATACAGGTCGAACAGACTGGGATCCAGCTACTTTACCGGGCGGCACGGAAAAAAGGGACCTTCCAGCGAATTTGGGGCACACCTGGGGGGTCTCTACTACGATGGACTTCGAAGTTCCACGGATGTTAATAGGGCTATACGGCGGATCTCTTCCTAGGCAAAACTGAGGTCCTCTCTCAGCGAAGGGGGGCTATTAAAGGAAAGTGTAGAGGGAGTTGGAAACACCGTACGACAGAAAGGAGGATCAACCGAAGCGCTTGATTGAGCTATCATCTCTAATCTACTGAGAAACAGCACTAGTGTTCAGAGGTTTGACTGCGTCTCAAAGAATGAGACGAACAAAACGTGCGGGGGTAATAGGGGCGGGGGCGTAGCGGGAGGGCCAAACCGAAGTTGCAATCCTATTTGGAGTGATCCGGCAAGAAACATCTTTCACCTAGGTACTAACAGGGCAAATTCCTAACCATACAGGTTTGGGGATACCTGGAGCGATTAAGAGTTCAGACTTCGATCAACGGCCCCAGCCGGTCATTCTTGAAGGGAGGTCCCCACCAAAATCAAACACCTCTCGCCGCAGGGCCGGGCGTGGTGGGGAAGTTGGAAAAAAAAACGAAAACGTAGCTGGAAAGGGCACGTATGAGAAATCTATAGCAACCTTTTTAAAGGTGACCACGGAAATCCCAACCGAACAACCGGCATGACCCGTCTGTGCGCGAAGGGAGGACGCCTGGGAATGAACTGGTGTGGGGGAAAAGAAAACCTACGCACTCGGAAAATCGCGAAAGAAACTGGCCGCGGCCACGGAGCGGTGCGGTTAAAAGGGAAATCGGTGCCGTCCACACCACCTCGTCCAACGAGGGGGGTTGAAAAGACGCCGCTCCCCCAGAACCTTCTTGGGTCCGGCGGGGGGAAACGAAATTGCGAATGTACAGGGCCGTGGAAAAGAAGGCTCGATCTCGGTGAAATGACGAAAACGTGAAACCTGGGAGGGAGCTGGCCAGACTACTGGGGGGGCCTAATCAACGGTGCGGCCGGAAACGCTGCAAAAATGGAGAAGAGCGGACGAGGTAGCTTACCGGCCAAAGACTTGGCCGGTGGTAAAAAATCCCGTGACGACCTGGGAAACCAAAGGAAAAGGGTTTTAAGGGACGAAAGGCCTTGTCTATCCTAAGGAGGGGTTCGAGGGGGACGCGGCTCTCGGCTCCTAAAAGATTAAACAGGAATCGAGGGCAATAGGGGGAGGACCCAAGTACCTGGCGCTGGCCATGGGCAGCTCGCCGACGGGCCGTCGGTTGCAGTTACGGCAACAAAACTGCCTATTGAATGGAATTTCTCTACGAAAAAAGAAACGGCATCAGTCCTGCTGTACGAGGGGGTCTTCTCCTAGAATACGACTTCGTGAAACCATGTTCTACCGCTAAAAAAGCTGGGTGATCCCGGAACGTGAACAACAAAGCCACACTCCCCTTCTAGGCCTGACCTGAGTCCAGACCGGATCGGCCAGAAATCACCCCGACGGAAGAGGCCAAGACGGCCTTGACCCTATAAAGCCTGCTCTGGGATGGTTCAGAGCCCACAGGGGGAGAACGTAAAAAGAGTGAAGGGGGGGTGGTTGGACCTCGGGTCGAAAAGGGGGTGGTTCGGGCGTTTGTACCGTGGGGGCCACGAGTAGGTAATTTTCCATGGCTAAGTCTGCCTGGCATTCGGTAGGGTGAAGAGGGTGATGGTGAGGTGTTCCGTGTGACACTCCTCTCCAAGAAGACGCGAGTGTTACCGCGACCATTTATAAGGAGGAAATAGCTTCGCCGGGTAATAATAAATGCGAAAACCACAACAAAAAGTGATGAGGATAGATTCCTGCCCCAAAACGATGCTGCCGCTCCAAGAAAAAACCTCGCAGAAAATCAGATTCGCGTGTGAGTTTGCTCCGGAACCCGGGGCACCCCTATCAAGGCTCACACCGGACCGAATACGCTCCCATGAACCTGACCACGATCGTAATTTAAAGAGGGCCCCTGGGAAAACACCCTCGCCGCAGTGAGATTGGAAGGCACGGGGAACCCTTCAATGTAGGCTCTCACCGTTTAGGTCGACCTAAGACTGACAGGAACGGAAGGGGGCTGGGGGATTGAGTCGGTTGTGTGCGGGTTCACAGGGTTCATGTCTAAGACAGTACAGGGGCCTGGCAGGCCAGCGAAGGATCAGGGAAAACTGAGTGTTCCAGTTAACCTGGGCGGAGAGGGTCGCCACGTGTTACGCAGCCGAGGAGTTCATAAGGGCGAGAAAGGAAGGACCCATTCGTGCCCTCGAATAGGAGGGGGGCTAACACGTCGCGACGCCGGGGTTCTCTTGAGTGGTAAAAAAAGCCCGTGTAGCTCCGATGCAAGACTATTGTGAACTCCGCAACCGGCGCCGGGAGAACCGGAATGGGGGGTACAGGCGGCGAAAGGCGAGCAAACGTGCCTCAAACCCTGTACACTTGAAGTAACCCAACTCTAAAAGTTGGGTAACTCGCAAGCCGGAGAAAAATAAAAGATCTTTGAAATGCAGAAGTCTCTTCGACCTCTTGTCTTGAACGCCTGGCGATGACGGGGTAACGACCTCTCGTGGTCCGCAGACCTCGTTCCAGGAGGCACGTCTTCTGATTGCCAGGAAGGACCGTCTTACACTTCAGGGGGGTAGTCGGGCTATTTAAAAAAGAGGGAACACAATCCGGCAGGCTGAAAAGAAAGAGGCCACGCTCGTGGCGAGGCAAGGGTTGGTTCACGGGAAAATGTCCGATAACTTTCTAAAAGTTAAGAAAAAGTACCTGAGAAGGAATTGAAAGGGTGCGGACGGGGTTTCAGGACCCTTCACCCAACGCTTGTTCCGCACTGTGCCTCGCTCACAAAAGAACGGGATCGGGTTCGGTTTTGGAAAATGGAAAAGAAAAATTAGGTACCATATCCTCTGGTAAGGACGCGATGGTAAAGGCTCTCCTATCTCGTTAAAAAAGGAAAACTCAAGGGAACACTCGTGCAGCCTCGCTGAGGGGAGATGTGGAACTCCCGCAGACAGGGACGAATAACTCTATCGTAATTTTACCGGACTCATGCTTTCATCTTAGGCCAGGGCAGGCTTATTGCAACCCTGGCGGGATATAAAGTCTACTCCTGGGGTGCCGGGGAAAAATGAGGAAATCTGGATGAGATGTCGGGACAATCCTTCCAAGCTCCTAGAAATCTACACGTTGTTATAAAGGGAAGGGAGGGCCCGAAGGCCGTACACAGAGGGGGAAAGACTTTGAAACTGTCTAGCGCGACTTTTGGGTCCTCCCGCCTTTTTGAGAGGGGAACCGGAGATACGGTGAGTGATCTCACGCCCGCCTAACCTGAGTGGGAGAAGAAATCATCTGGGGGGAAGGAGGAAATGAAGTGAGGGGGGGCCACACTGATTGAAAAGGATAAAAAATCTCCGACGCCGTACGCACTCAACACCAAGAAACGACGACGTTCACTCTAGGGAGAAAGGAGTGGGGGCCGCATCCCGCCAAACTGCCTGTCCTCTAAACGCAAAGGCTAAACCGATTTCTTCATAGACAAAACTGGAAGCGTCCGGTTCAGGAATTATCATGCGGGTCAAGAACGTGAAGGTTCTTAAACTCGAAAGTTCAGGCTGGTAAAAAAAAGGGGGGACTCGTCCCTCGACAAACTTACGGAGACCAACAGCCCTAAAACAATGGGGAAAGGGCACTATTTTCAACGGTTGCGTGGGGGGTCAGGGCCTGTGAGGCGACCTTTCCTGACGAGTGGGGACTTGGGTGACATTTTGCGTGCAGAGTGCTTGTGCCAGGACGTAGCGCACCGTTGGCATTTAAGAAGAGTCGCCTGGTCTATACGGATGGGACCAGAGATAAGAAAGAGGTATGCCGCCTGTCAAGGGGGGGAAAAAGTAAATGAAGTCTGCAAGATCACCGAGGCCATGCAGGTGGTGGCCGGGTTGACTAACGGCAGGGAACAAACGTCTAAGACTGGTGGGAATGAGGATTATCGTCGGTCTATCGGAAAAAGCGATAGAAGAGGGGTAAAACTTCTTTAAGAAGTGAGGTGGGGCCATTGTGAAGGCTGTCATGAGCCTCTCAACGGGAAACCAAACGGTCGGCGGTGACGAGAACAACTTTTCAGGGGAGGTGCTCCGGAGAAAGACCTGTGCAAATACCTCCTCCTCCGACTATGTTGCCGGAGACGACGGAAGCAAGCTCCGCTAAATGTCTAAGAGGGAAGTCGCAGGAGAGCAGTCCGACCTAACCTCTTGACTAACATCGACAGTGGAGGGCAGACATTTCATCAGATCCCTGTCGGCGGCAGAGCTGGTGAAAAGGTGACCGGCCGGAAGATTTTGGGGTCAAAACGTGTTCCGGCGTGTGGAGTGAGCAAGGTGGGGATAAAACGAACCGTGTGGGAGGAAAAAGGATACTATCCTGTCGCGACTCGCTTCGACATCGTGGTTTGGGCGTCACAAACGGCGGTCTGTGGTTTGAAAAACTTTGACAAAACCTGGGCAGAGGCTAGGAGGGACCACATGTATAACTGAGGCCCTGGAGGTAGGCGGCGGACCGGTCGGGGAACGCTCCAGGCAGTCGCGAGCAAAGGTAGCATGAAGGAAACCGGAGGCTTGGAGGTCGTAGGGACTTATCTCGTTCAACGTCGAACGGCAAACCGGAAACAGGTGGTGATCGCGCAACCTTGGCTGCGGTTGCACGTCGAAGGACGACACCAAAGTACCACGGAAATGGCGAGATGGGGGTCAACGTTGGTTAACGCAAGAGATAAAAGGTCACGGTTGGCACTGGGCCCCAAAAAAAAAGGAAACGGAAAGAGCAGGAGTAGCTCGGGTCGGCAGCGACGCCGTCAAGAGGGCAGGCACCCCTTCCACCCACAGGCCCGGAACTCCTCGGTCCAAGAGCAGGACAAAAGGAGAGGAACTGCCACTAGGCATAGCCGGAAAGCCCCGGCCTACTGAAGGGGCACCGAAAGTCCGCGAGCGCGTCGACGAAAAAGAAAAAAATCCCAAAAGGCAGGGACCCGGAGCAACAGGAATCCATCCCTAGGTCGCCTAAAACGGACCCACACACGGGGGACCGAGGACCCGTATGTGGTGCTGAACCGCTGGCGCAATCCGGTGGAAGACGAGATGGAAAACGAACGGACCTATCAGGGGAAAGTCTTATCCTACCTTGGGGGACGAGGAGCGCGATCGACGCAATCTATCTTTAAGGGATAAGCCTGAACTCGGAACGGACGGAAGAGAAAAAAACGAACCAACTTGGGAAGAGTGAAAGCCTCTGGACCTCGCGCTGGGAAACCGAGCCTCACGGCAGCTCGATTGCGCGAAACGGAGGGAAAGAGGACGAGTCCTTCCGCGTCGCAAGGAGGAAAAAAAAAAGTCAGGGCGTCAAACTATAACTGGGCGGTCGTCCTGCGGAAAAAGGGCCCACACGATGACAGCGGGCCGCGGGGCTGGAGAAAAAAGTAGGGGGGGGGAGAGATAACTCGCGCCCGGGGGAGTCTACCTCGTATCAAAAAGGCGGCAGGGAAAGCCGGGTCAGCGCGGGATCCAACCGGGACACCACAAAAGGAAGGGTCGGTGTAAGTCTCCCCCCTCTTTCAAAAAATAAAAAAAACGTCAAGGCGGACAGGCCCGAAAAGGGGAGAGGGAGTAGCGTTTTAAAAAAAAACCGTGTTGCTCTCCTTGGGGGCAGGGAATCGTCCCTGAAGACCCTCACTGTGTACGACCATTTGCCAATTACGTAAAACAGCGCGGGACAGATGAGGATCCTCGAGATGAACCGGTCAACGTTCCCAAATTCGACGGGACTGAGGGGAACTTCGAGTGGGAGGCAAAAAAGAGCCCCCTGGGAGGTTACGGCGTTTCGGCAATGAGGTGGCGTACGATAAAAGAAGGAAAGACGGGGAGGGAAAAAGTATCCGGACAAGTCGATATGGAAACGGGTAACAGTTTGACGTGCCCAGTCAGGGAACGACCCCCCGAAGAACCCCAAGAAACCCTAGGGGGCAGAGAAAATCTGGTGCCGCGGAACCTGGGATGGGGGGAAAAAGAAACTACAAAAAACCTCTTTCAAACCGTGGTGTTAAAAAGCGAGGGGAGCCGCCCGTTATCGGCCCTAGTTCAGGAAAAGCCAACTCGGAAAAACGAGGTGGGCCGGGAGGCCGCGCTCGAAAGCCGTCTTAAATGGGCCCGTCGTCACTCAGCGCAATCGGCCGTGTAACCGGCCGAAAGGAAACGTGGACGGACAAAGAGCCGATGGCCACCGAGGAGCGACAAACTACGGGGACGAGGGGAAAATGATGCGGAACGGACTCTCGAGGGGACCGCTGGAGATATTTTCCTCGGGAGGTGTGGAGCTGCCTGCCAAGCGTTTGCCGGGGGGACAGAAGTGGGGGTATCAGTGCCAAAATGGTTTATATAGTTTTTGGGAATAACTAGTAACTCAAAACTCCGTACCATTTGGGGGGGCGCAGGGAACCGCTCGCCGTTGGGTTCCATACCGTACAATGCGCGTCTTGGGTTTCCTGGGGCCGTACAACTTCAGGGGGTCGGTTAAACATCTTCCAGCCATAAGGTACGCTGGACCAGTCCTGCGACACAGGTCGATGTCTATGAAAAGGCTAAGAGGTGGGGGGTTCATCTGAGGGGACGGTCATCTTCGCCCGAGTGCCGCGGCGTAAAAAGGGGGTCGACCTATAGAAGAGGGGTTGACGGGAACTGAACACCGACGCTACCGCCTTCTTATACCGAAAGGAGGAAGGAAATAAAGGACGCTGGAAAGAGAAGAAAAGACACTTTAAACCCACATGAAGGTCCAAAAGTCCCTCGGCCTGGAAACCCAGTGAGGAGGGAGAGCGAGATGGTGGTCAGCCGCCACCGGTGGAACCGGATCAAGTGGGGTAAGATGGTGCGTTTATTAGGGAGACCCGGAGGGGGGGAGGCGGGGGGGTTTTTGGGCCGCCTCTTCCAGTTCGGGCGGTTCTAAGGGAAACGAGGGGGGGGAGTCAGTTCAGGGTTAAGGGCGGGTCAGAAGGGGTGTCCGGCGCCAACGAGACCGCAAGAGAAGTTGTACCTCGGCCAGGAGGAATGAGAACGGGGGGAGGGA
>Ga0179591_1280162_pt1 | contig 16440 bp, 23 predicted proteins | sample CZOMad2_1_08_16f_FD_182891 | JGI IMG/M metagenome (GOLD analysis project Ga0179591, IMG submission 182891) | Vadose zone soil fungal communities from Angelo Coast Range Reserve, California, USA - CZOMad2_1_08_16fungal (PacBio error correction) | ecosystem: Environmental > Terrestrial > Soil >...
AAAAAAAGGCGGAGATTCTCACAAAAGGAAGGAATTCCAGGTAGGAAGGTGAAATAGAAACGACTGGGGAGAAAGATGGCGAGGGAGGACGCCACCCCGCGCCAGCAATTCGATATTCTAAAATTGCAGATTGGTTCCGAAAAAACGATCATCAAGAGAAAGAAAAAGAGACACGATATAGGGAGGGAAAAGGGGGATTTTTTCTGCGCGAAAAGACCAAAGTGACGAGACGCCACGCAAGATTTCCTCGGTCCAGAAGGATAGAAAAAAAACGCGAAAGAAGATTCCTGTGGATGGGGGAGGTTGAGGAGATCCGCATGGAGGGGAAGGCCTCCACCATGTTTATCGTCGCTTGTTGGCATAAGGGATTAAGGGATTTAAGGAGAGAGAAACCGAAAGGAATTCCCCTGCTAAGGAGGGAAGATAAGCGGCGCAGTGAAAGGGGCGAGGCTCTTCCAGGCGAGTTCTCAACGTCCGAAACTCAGGTCTGGGGGAAATATCGAGGGCGCTGCCACGGGGCGCAGGGGGCACTCAACTGCGCCACGCCTGATCGTAATTATCTGCGATGTTTTAAAGATGGGGGGATTGAAAGGTCCCGGCTTCGGAAGGGGAAAACCACATAGAGGAACGTATCTTCGAAAAAAAAAAAGCGCAGGAAAAAAACTTGGGGAAGGGGGAAGGGGAGGGCCTGGAGTCTGATAACGGAAAAGGAAAGAAGCCTCGGAGAGAGGGGAAGCCCGAAACAACTTTTTGGGGAAAGCACGAAAAAAAAGGCGTCTCAGGGAAAAAAAAGACACGAAGTTGTCTTGGTGAAGGAAGGGGGGGAAGAAAGTCAGTGTGTCCGAGGTCAGCGTTTCAAAATCGTCTAGCCGCTTGTAGAGGAAGAAACGTTCCGGGCAGTGAAAAAGAAATTGGGGGGCCTGCGGGGGAAGGGGGAGATAGATTGCCGCAGGAGCGAACAAAGTCCCTGATAGCGAGTGCAAAGCTCGAGGGAAAAAAGAAGTGAAGGCCTGAAAAAAGGGGAAAAGGACCAGCCAAAGGAAAAATCGAAGACCGGGATCGTAAAGCGTCCAAGTGGAAATGACGGCATTGGTGTAGTTGATTTTGCCCCTAAAAGGATAGAAAGAGGAAGAGGGAGGGACCGTCAAAGGGAAAAAAAATCCCACCATAAAAACAGGAAATACGGATACGGGGGGGGAAGAAAAAAAAAAGCGGATGAGTCGGCAAGGAAGCGGGTAAGCACTGAACGACACGGACATCAGGCGCTAGGAAACCGGTCGGGAAAAAAAAGTCTTCAGGGAAGAAAAAAGGTCTTAGAGGGAAGGAATCGCCCGGAAGTTCTGCACATGGAGCGCCGGGAGAATTGAATTCCTTCTCCGCCGTCTGAACTAATTCAAAAAAGCTGCGTTTGTAAAATCACATCAGTAGTAGATCTCCGTACTGTTATCTAGGCTGCTTGGAAACAGGCTTAAAGGGGGATTCATCAAAGGGGATTGACTGAGAGGCGAAGCCGAAAGGAAAAAAAACCTTATCCATGCGGGGATGGGGCGGTTGACCATTCATTCAGCACATCAAAAAAGAGGACTGAAAGCTGTGAGATCACGAAAAAAAGGGGAAATTCGGGGGTAGATATCATAAAAATGTAAGTAGGGGGCAACTCCTGGATCGGGATGGTGTCGTTAAGTTCTCGCACAAAAAAAAAAATATAGAAAGGTTACCGGGGACTTGAGATTGAACTCCACGGATTGACTAGGGTTAGTCAATAGGCCTAGGGGGGCCGTTCGAAAAATCAAAAAAAAAACGGAGGAGGAGGGTTCACACTGAAACGGCAAAAAAACCTATTCACGCATAACCCGAAGAAGATGGACTGTCTAACGCTTCAAAGAATCAAAAGGACCGGAAAGTCACAGAAAAGAAAAAAAAAAAATTTTCGTAAAGGGTGGGAGAGAAGTTCACGACAAAAATACAGATCCCGAGGGCTGAAGGTCGGAGTCTATAAGGCCATGGAAGGCCAGTAAGCCATTTGCTGCTCTCCGCTCTATCTGATAAGGCAGGGAAAAAAAAAAATTCTCGAGGAACCGACGAATTTATAAGGGTTATAGCCTGGGGGCCGATCACTCCAAGCCTTACATGGCAAAGAATAGGGGAAGAATCGGTCAGCAGAAGAAGACTGAGAGGAAATACGGAGGGGGGAAAAACACGATCCAGTCGTTCCATAAGCTGAAGATTCAAGAGAAAGACCTGAAGAAGAGTCTTACGGGAGATTCCCCAGATAAATCGAGACCTAGACCGAAGGGGAAAGGAGTCCCATGGGAAGAATATTCCTGCTGGACGTCAAACCTATCACAAAAAAAATTCTCCCAGTAAAAAAAAAGTTGCAGGAGAGGGAGACGCTGGGGGGGAACCGATAAGGACATGGTCATCTCCAAACGGGCGCGTTCTTGGTTGATAAAAGTCGGAAAGAAGGCGGGATTTGACAGGAAGGCTTCAAGGCCAAGGGAAAGACGGTTCCAGGAAGAGGGAAGGAAGGGATCCAGCGACCGATAGAGGGCCGGGAAAATCTTCCTCGAAGGAAAAGAGGGACATGAAAACCTGAGAAAAAACTCGCGCTGGACCGGACTTGTGGGAGAAGCGAAATCGAGGAACATTCCACATCACGGGATCAGGGGATTAAATGAGGACTCGTAAGTAAAAGGACAAGAAACGTACAGCCTAAGAGTTAGAAAGAAGGTTGGGGAAGGGGGAAAGGTTGCAAAGTTGAGAGAAGGGAACTCCTAGAAAAAAAAAGGGAAAAAATTGATCGGCGTGATGAAAAGGGCGCTCTGAAGAAGGCTAGAAGGGAGAATCAGCTTCATCTTAATTTTGGGGGGAGGGGATTGCCGATAAAAGATTAAAGAAATCAGAACCTTTCCAAGGAAATCGACTGAACCAGCAAGAGACAGGGGTGGCGGGAGGAGGTCTTCCAGGGGAGACCTCTAGGGAAAAAAAGAGACAGCAAAGAAAAGCGATTGCCGAGAGGGAAAAAGGGGGGGGGAAGGCGGAGGTAAACACTCGGAAAACTCCTCTACCTACGATCCGAGCCGGAGGGGGAAAGTCGCGATCTGGAGGGAGAAAAGCTCATGAAGGCAAAAAAGCGCCGCGTCGCCGAAAGAATTTGGTAACGACGACAGTGTATTCATCCTCTGTCCCTGGGGTGGTTGAAGAGAGAGGTCACTTGAGAGCAGGAAAAGGGGGCGAAGCGGGCAGAAGAATAGCCCTCCTGATAAAAGAGACAATAATAGAGAAAAAGGGAAATCGTAGAAACGGGGAAGAGGGGCCGGGGGGGGGGGGGGGGGGGGGGGGGGGGGGGGGGGGGGGGGGGGGGGGGGGGGGGGGGGGGGGGGGGGGGGGGGGGGGGGGGGGGGGGGGGGGTGGGGGGGGGGGGGGGGGGGGGGGGGGGGGGGGGGGGGGGGGGGGGGGGGGGGGGGGGGGGGGGGGGGGGGGGGGGGGGGGGGTGGGGGGGGGGGGTGTGGGGGGGGGGGGGGGGGGGGGGGTGGGGGGGGTGGGGGTGGGTGGGAGGGTGGAGGGGGGGGGGGGGGGGGGGGGGGGGGGGGGGGGGGGGAGGGGGGGGGGGGGGGTGGGGGGGGTGGGGGAGGGGGGGGGGGGGGGGGGGGGGGGGGGGGGGGGCGCCTGCTGACTTCTACATGCAAGACCGTCGCTGATAAACCTTAATATGAAAGGCCGGGGAAAGAGGGAAAATTCCTTATGTCAGGGAAAGTTGAAATCTTGCATGAGGAGGGGTCTGTCTTTGACCTCGCATAAAAAAAAGATTACCGCCCCAATATTCATCTTGGGGAATCGCGAGGGGGGAGGCCTGAAAGAAAAAAAGAGATCCATACAAGGATGGTTGGAAAAAAAAGACAATACTTTCGTCTGGAAAAAAAACCTCGCCCAGAAGGGGAGAAAGGAGTCACCGACGCCTCCAGAAAGGGATTCAGGATTTCCTCACGGCGCCGGTGAGAATCAAAGGGTCATTCTGAGAAAGAGAGAGAAAAAAAAAAAACTTCGGAGGAGGGGCGCAGGCCAGGAAAAGAAAAAGTCTCGAAAAGAAATCCTGAATTAAGGGGGCTGGGAGGCTTCTCGGGAGTCGCCCGGCTGGTCAGGACGCTGCTGGAGGGTGCGATCGGACGCAAAACAGAAAAGAACGGGTATCTTTGGGGAAAAAAGGCTAACCAGAGAAAAAAGGAGAGAATATTGGGAGGGGCAAAGGCGCTTTGTTCCCTGCGCGGAAACAGTGCGATACTGCAAAACGATTTCACGAATGGTTACAGACATAAGGAAGGGACCTAAAAGAACGAACTCGAGAGGGGGAATATTCCGGTAAAGGGAGAGAAGGGGTCGAGAAAAGAAAGAAGTACGCATTTCGAGTCTAGAAGCCCCATTTTTATATTAGGAATGTTGTCAATTTCTGTCAAGGTGCTACGCGGTAAAGGGCGGGAGGAAGTCAATGGCTTCAAGAAAAAAAAAACGCTTTCGTAAAAAGGGGAAAACGCTCGACAGTTCACGGAGGCGCAATTTAACCGTTAGGGCCGAGGCGAGCAGGAAAGGGAGGGATTCGGAGGGGTCTTTTGGAAGGAAAGTCGCTAGAAAAGAAGGTCTGCCGGCCTCTACCAGAGCCGGTACCAAAGAGAAATCGGAGTGTTTTCAGAAGAAAGAAAAAAAGGATTCAGCTGCGGGAAGAGAATCGTGGCCTGTAGAGGAAGGAGGGAAAATAGAGGAACTATCTTCGAACAAACACGGCTGGGCCCGCACACTTGGAAAATTGCTGGTCCAGGGTGAGATCCGAGAAGGAATGCCCGAAAATCAAGGGGGGGTGGATCGCTTAAGGAAAAGGGAGGATCCATGAGAGACAGAAGGCGCGCTCCATCATCACCATAAAATTAGGGGGATATGGGGGGGAAGGGGAGCACAAAATCGCAACAAAAAAAAGGGAAACCAAGTCTGGCTATAAAACGCTTGAGGCTGTCCGTGGAAGTTACTTACACATAGCCATAGTCCTAAAAAAGGGGGGGAAAAATCTGGGAAAGGGGATAGGGGGGAGAAGAACACAGGACTCCGGAAAAAAGGAAACGCTCGCAAGGAGCATGCATGGGGGCCGAGGCCGGATACTGTCGGGAATATTTTTGGGCATGAAAAGGATAAAGCGGGGCAAAAAAAGGAGGGGGGTGTGGGATTTACATGGAACGAGGGACCGTGGCCGTTTGGGGGGAAATGGAGTTGATTTGCCCATGAACTTCATCTCCACACGAAAAAGGAAAGGGGAGAAAAAGAAAAAGGGGGGAAGAAACCATCCAGACCAAGGAAAACGGCTTCGGATAAAGGACCGTACGTCTTCCTCCCAGCGAAGAGTTCGTCAACGACTGCAGAGAACGACGGATATTCTTCTCAGGAACTTTCATAAGAATAGAAAAGTCGGAAGGAAAGGGAAAGGAAGCGTCATGCGTAGAGGGCGAAAAAATGGGGTAAGACCTCCCTTCCTGAGTGTTTGCACAGGAAGGAAATTAAAGTTCCTAAAAAAAATCTCGCGGGGGGGGAAAATCGGAAAAAAGGGAAGTGAAAAATCACCGAAATGAATTATCGGGGAAAAGGTTCATGAAAGGAGGTGATCTGTCTCACCGGGCATCACCAACCCGGGAAACCAAGGTTAGAAGGAGATCTCAAGGGGCTCAGAAATCCCAAAAAAAAAGGGATAGCAGAACGGGCGTACGGGCCGTCAAGGTGACGATCTATAATCGTTAAACAAGGGAAGGATCTTCGGAAAATCCACAGGACGAACAGTATCGAGAAGGGGGAGGGGGAGTTGTGACTTCGATGCGGCCTGAGTAGGGATGAAAATAAAAAAACTTAGTTTCTCCGAAAGAGGAAAAGGTAAAGCGGGAATTGGAGGATATGTTCCGGAAAAGGTACAAGTCTCAGAAAAGGGAGGAGGATTCCAAGAGGAAGAGAACGTCAGAAAGGAACAACATATTAAAGAACTCAGAGCAAGAAATGACTGGAGAAACGAGAAAAGGGGAGTTCAAGGCCAACTCAAAAGAAGAGTACGGAAAGAAAAAAAGGAGAGTAAGGGGTGGAAGGGGGAAACGACAAAGCAAAACCAGGCGTTGCAGAAGGAAGAACAGTTTTTCGAAAGGGGAGTCTATCGTTGCACCATAGCCAGTACCGGACTCCCCGCAGAAAAATCGGAAAAAGCTCAATAGCGGCAACCGCATTGAAGAGAAACAGTATACGGGTTGGAGGGACCTGTTATCCGCCGGAAACGAGAAGAAATTGGAGTCCCGGAATAAGACAAAAGAAGACGGCGAGGTGACACAGAGCGTCCATAAGAGGGGAAAAGACAATTCTGCCATCAAGGAGACATTTTGTCAGAACACAAGGACAGGGAGATGCCACAATCTAAAAGTCCATTAAGAAAAGACTTGGAAACGGGGCGAAAAAAGAACGCATGAGATCCGTCGCGAAATGCTTACCGCTATCGGGTCAATTCATCCTATGGGGGAACATGTCAGAGACGAAAAGTCTTTATGGGGGGAGGACGGACAATCAAGGGAGGTGGAGATGCCTGGGTAGGGGAAAGAAAAAAGAAAGCAATTCGTCAAGGGAAATGAGGGTACGACTGTTCCATTAATATTTAAACGTTCGGGCCAGCGCCGAGAGAAAGTTTGAAAGAACTCGGCCATGAAGGGAAAGCGCTCTGGAAGAACAGTTGTGTTGAGGGGGCAGGAAGGGGGGAAAAGAGTATCACGTTCCCAGAAGCCGCATGGCCAAAGGCAAAAAACAGACCCCCTTTAACAACAAGTCGCTGGGACCGGCTCGGGTCACCGGACAGAACGGGGGGGAAAGTGGTACACCTGGGGGGGCAAATCGGACACCCTGAGGACTTTCTCAGGCGGCTCAAACGCTCAAAATTTGAGCGCGACGGCAGAAATAAAAGGGGGGAAGCTATACCAAACACAGTTTTAGGGGGAGGAAAGCCGCGAATGATCAGAAAAAAAAAACCTCACTACTAGGGGGAACCGAGAACCCAAGTGGGGCGGGGGAAAAACTGGTCTGAGGGAGAAAAGGGACCTCTATGTTTATCCATAAGAGGCCAGGCCACCGGAGAAGGGCTTCCTAAAGGGAGGAACACTAGTGACGAAGATAACTACGATAGTGGGCAATTTGAGTGGACCCCGGGCGCGCAACCGAACAAAAAAGCCTGCAGAAGGGGTGAACGAAGAAAAGTGGATAGACAGACGAGGGGAAAAGGAGGAGCTTTAACTTTCGATGCCAGGGTAGGGGGGAGATCGTTGCCTTAACTGGACATGAAATAAGCCGCGCCGAAAGAGACTTGCAGGGAAGCGGAAGAAGGAGCGCAGACAAGAGCTACGGAGGAAGGAAAAAAAGGAGACTAACCAGCTATCGACGCCGCCAAAAGTATTCCCAGTTTTACTCAGACGGGTATCGGGGGGGGGAAAATCATTAAAGAGTCTGTAAAAGGCTTGGAGGGAAAAGAAGGGGTCTTTACCGAGAAAAAAACACTCCCAGAAAAGAGGCGGGGGACAACTGGCGGCGGATCTGGGCGCAGGCGCTCTTGCTAGAAGAGAAAGCCCCTAAGGGGTTGAGGAAGGGCTGGGGGAGGGAGAGGATCGCCCAGAAAAAGGGACGTACGCAAATCAAAAAAAAAAAAAGAAGGAGTTCCATCACGGCGAGCCGGTGAGAATCCAGGTCAGGCTGCGCCGCCGTCATCTCAAAAACCAACACAAACGAGGAGTAGGAGGGCGGCGCGCCTTACCCAGAAAAAAAGGACTCTCAAAAGGGGGAGGGGGGGGCTGGGGGGCGAAAAAGGAACGCTCGAACCGGGAGGGGGAGAGGACCTACGGCGTACAGACTAGTGGTTCTAAGCGTACTCCACCAAAAACAAGATCGAGTGGAAGGGAGAAGGGAATCCAGGTGAGAAAAAGAAAAGAAAGTATGCAAGAGAATATTGGGCGGGGCACAACCTTTTTTCTGCTGGAAAGGACCAGACAGGAAAGAACAGGGAAAAAGGTCCACGTAGGGGGGAAAGAAAGATATTTTGAAATAAAGGGAAGCTCTAACCGTAATGGGAAAGGGAAAAATAAGAAGGATGCGGCCGTAGAGCAGCTGGGAGATCGAAGGTCCAGCAGAATCCGGTCCGCAGGGAACCACATGTTGACTCTTGGGAAGTCGAAAGAAAGGGATGGCGACGACGCGGGGGGAACGGAAGGGGTTCAAATTCTGGAAAAGGGGACCTGGCTAAAAAAGAAGACCGCAGTGACCGAGAGGAGAGCTAGCGTCTGTTCCAGGCTGGCGGAGCCGCGTAGGCAGGAAGGGGGGGCTTTTGTCTCCGATCTGAGAGCGGTGGAGCCATCGACTGGAGAGGGTAGGCGGAAATCAGAAGGGGAAAATGACCTCAAGAACAACTGGTCTAAGCAGTGGGGGGGAATCCAAGTCCGGGAGAGAAGGAAAAGGAAGTCCACAGAAAGTCGACCTGGAAAGGAAAAGTCCTGTCCCTCACAAGGTGGTATGCCTTTCAGGGAGTGGATTGAAGGGAGAAGAATATAAGAGGAATCGGAAAAAAAGAACCTAACTGGTTGGGGGGAGAATCTGAATCACTTTATCTCGAATAGACGACTAGAGCGGAAGACTAGAAGGGGGGGGAGGAATAGTAGTGAAGCCGGCAACAGAACTTAAGGGTTCTAACCTTGAAGTTCAACCCTATGGTATGTCTAGGAAGGGAAGTTTCTGGAAGGGAAGACATTGAAAGATCCTTGGTAAGGCGGATCCGAGAAGGGGTAAAAGGGAGGGAAGATTTCCGCATGCCTCGGAAAAAAAGTCTCCTTAGTCGTCTGAAGAGAGCCTGTCAAAAATGGGGCCGAGGCCGTTCTGAAACCACTTAGGGGGATCCAGACGGGGCTTAACGAGAAAAGGAGGGAACCGTCAGGGAGAGGAAAAAGTGGCCTTGACTGCTGGGGTAGTTGATTTACCATAAAGGAATGGAGGGGGGTCCGGCGACACCATCCAGAAGAGAAAAGAGTTACAATGGTCGTTCATCCCAGAGGGGAGGACCCATCACTGGAAGAGTACAGGGAGCGACTTATCATCACTCTCGTAGATGAAACGATCAAGAAATCGGAGAAAGGATGAGGGGAAGAGGGAATCAGAAAGGGAAAGAAAGAAGTGTTTATGCAACGGAGGAAGCTTATGGATAAGAGGTACTGAGAAAGAGGGTTTCACCAAATCCGGAGGGGAAGGCTTGCAGGGAAAAAAAAAAAAGCGCACAGGACAGGGAGAAAAGGACGTCGGCGTGATCTGGCTCAAAGGGCGAAATCTCCCAAAAGAAGTAAGGGCGGGTTACTCCAAAATAAAGGGCAGGCTTCCGTTCCAGCAATCGCTAGGGGAAGAAGGAAAGGGGCGGTACTGGCCGTCAAGGGGTGTACACTATCTGAAGGCAGGGTCAAACGTGTAGAAGGGGTGTCGGGAAAGGAAGGACGTAACATTATAGTTCTTTGGATTTGTGGACGTCGAGGGGCCTGAGGTGGATTGAGAAAACTGGGAAGTTCGAAAGATGTCTGGAGGGAAAGCGGGGGGAGGGGGGGGGACTGTCTATAGGGAATTCGATTTGCAAAGGATCGACTCCCACAAAAGAAGAAAGATCTAGAGAAAAAGTTAAAAAGAAAAAACCTCTTCACGCTAAAAAGTCGGGACTAAGGGGGGAAGGGAAACCGCGTCAACGAAGTGGAGGCCAATCCTCATGCCGCTCGAGGAAAGAATCAAAAGAGGGTTAGGTCTCCGGGGGAAAAAAGACACCCAGATCCGGGAAAGGTACTACAAAGGTGGGAAACTTGATATCGTAGGGAAAAAAGGGGACGGCCCATTACCGGGGGGGCATGGAGGGGAGAGAAAGAGATATAAGGAAAGGCTAGAAAAAAGGGAAAAAAACCGCATTTCATCTACCGAAAGAAACGTGTTGGTGTCGGGGCCGGTGAAGGAGACACGAAACTCTAGAGAGAAGCCTGAAGAGAAAACTACTACGGCGGAACAAAAAAAAGGTCGTCCATACCGGAGGAGAGGGAAGTGGGAAATCCATCCGCAAGAAAAATTATACGGCAAGGAAATTTGACGAAGAGCTCAAAAAAAGGGAACCTCCCAGGACAATGCTGGAAAACGCAAGAGACGGCAGGAAAAGCTCATGCGACAAGAGTGGAAGGGACTGGCCGACCTTCATCCGCTGGACCGATCCGTACAATGGTCAGCAGACCGCGCCTGGTGAAAGAGAAAACGGACATCAGAGAGAGGGTATGGGGGAAAAGTGCCGTCAGGCAAAAGGGGGAACTGCTTACGAAGGGGTCAGGGGTATTTAACGTCTTCGTTCCAGAAAGATTATCGGGCCTTGAAAAATTTCCAGGGGGGTCAAAGCAGCGACCTGCATGGTGGGATGCAGCGGGAAAAGCACGTTCCACAGCTGGGAGAAGGCAGATGTTTTTTTGGGTTTACACCAAGTATGTGATTCGGGGCCCAGGAAGAGGGGACGAACAGAACGGGAAGAAAGAAGGAGCCAGGACCTATTGGGAAAAAAAAAGGCCCTGGGACGGACTTATTTTCTGTTGCGAAAAGGCCTGCACTCCTCGCAAAAATAACCCAGGGAGGCGTGAAAGAAAAGGAGGTCTACGGAGAAAAGGTTAGAAGACTTCAGCGGGACAACATTGAAAGTTCGTCGATTGAAGAAGACGCCGCGCGGCGAATCAGGATGAGATCCAAATCAAAAAGAACAGCAAAAACAAGACCAAGTTGGGAGGGGGAAAACTGGTTCTGCGTCGAAGACCAGTTTTGAGCCGTCTATAAAGCACCGAAGGGGAAAAAGGACCGCAGAGAAGAAAAAATGGACGAAGAGCATGCGAGGAAAAAGGGAGTTTGAAAGGGAGAGGTACAGCGGCGCAGAGATAGGCCTCAAGTAGCAATAAACCGAAAGGCAGAAAAGTACGAGAGAAGGGGGGGATCCTCTGGAAAAGGACCGCTATCGGGAAAGGGAGGGAAAGAGGTTAAATGGGCCGAGGCCAGGTAACTGGAAGGAGAAAGCCCGCAGGGAGAGAGGCACTAAAAAAGAACTAAAAAAAAACTGGTGGAGGGAACGCAACTCACTGGGCAGACAGAGGATTATGAGACGCTAACCAGCGGTCTCTCCGCCGCCAGTATATTCTTTACAGAGCGGGAAAGGAAACAATAGAAAGTTGCGGGGGAAGGAGGGGGGGTCTGTCTTTAAAAAAAAAATCGCCAGCTGCCAAAAAAAAGGGAGGGGGAAGCCTGTCGGATGATCGCGACTGGTGATGCTCTTCTTCTAAGGAAAAACGAGAAAGCGCCGAATATCGAAAAGGGAAAATGGCGTCCAGAAAGGTTCGTCAGGAGAAGGGGCCCATCCGGGCGAAAGAAGACTAATCCACACCAAAGGGGAAAGGAAGGGCACTCACGTGCGAGCCGGGGGGCAGCAGCAGTTCCATGCGTCAAAAGCGGAATCAAACACCCACAAGTTAGTGGAAGGGGAAACTGCGGAAAAAAAAAAAAGGGAATTCTCCACCGTCGCAAAAGAAAAAATTCCATGTGGCTGGGGGATGAGAAGGGAATACGTTCGCAAAAGAGGGGCTATTACTTACTTGAAGCATACAAAAGGGCGAAGTCTGACAAAATCGCCAGAGGGTATCAGAGGGGGAACCTATAATCAAAGGAGAAAAGCCAGTATCAAGAGAATAGGGGGGAGGGGGGAGGAGCTTTTTTCCTGCGGAAAAAAATACATTTCTAAGACTGGGGCAAGAAGGGGCAACGGGAAAGGGGGCATAAGGAGAGGAATCTCTAAAAAGAGAATTCCGGTAGGCGGGAAGGGAAGGCTTTTATATGCACGACGGGAGAAGACGTGGTCCCGCAGAATTCTTCGCTCCTGAAAAGATGTATCGCGGGGAAAAAGAAGAAGTTAATTTGCAGGAAAGCTTTTAGCGCGGGCGAGTTCAATGTCTGTCCTTCCAGCTTCGGCCAAGGGGAAAAAGGGAAAAAAGGGCACGATCAGAGGGGACTCTCCAAGAGAGAACCACCGTCAAGGAGGAACCGCTTCGGCCAGGAGGGGAGGGGCCTGCCCTTGCGCTATCTGCGTTCTGCGCACGGGAACTCAGTCAACTCAACTTGCATCGCCGGAAGGTGGGGAGTAATCAGAAGTGGGGAAACAAGAAAAAAAAGGTAGGAGTCGCATCCGCGCAGAGGTGGCCTTTATATAGAAAGGTCCAGGGAAACTTATGAGGGAAAGCGCATAGCCACCACTTGGGAGGGCTGGTGAGGGGGAGTCCTAAAGGGGAAAATGTTCTGCCCTTAGTCAAAACGGGAGGAAAGGGCCCGATTTGGGGGGAGAATCACGTGAGGTTCACAGGCGAATGAAAAGGAAAAAGCGCGCCATGCATCAAGATCATTTGGGGGGTGAAAAGGAGTGAAGGACAAGGTCAAGGAAAAGGGTGCAAAAACAGGGGAGGGGCTAAAGGGAGGCTTTCCGTTCTGGAATTTACAAACCGAACTCCTGGGGGAAGACATCATGTGGGGAAAAACGTGCAAAAAGGTCCGAAGGAAAGAGAAAAAAAGAACGGATAGCTCGCGTGAGAGGAGGGACAGAATGGGCATAGGCCGTCTTAACAACTGAATGGAAAAATGGCCAGCCCGATAAGAGATCGAATACTTTAAAGAAAGTGAAGTCGGTAAGACGGAAAAAAAAAAGTGGCAGTGAAGGAAGGGGAGCATGTAGGGATTTGCCCAAGGAAGATCCCACACGGCAAAGAATAGGGAATTTGAAAAGGGGCAGACAGTGTGTAGCCAAAACCAGGCTCCACGGAAATACGGAAGGAAGAAAAAAAAAGGTCGGCCAAGGGACTGCGGGTACTCACCTGAGAGAACGGGAAAGGACGGCTCTGCTGCAGGGAGGGGGTAGAAGGAAGCAGCAATTCGCGTGCTATTGAAAAGTAAAACGCAAGGCAGTCTGCACACATTGAGGATTTTAAGAAGGGGGAAGGCTCTCCGTATGGACAAAAGGCGGAGGGTTTCAACACCCTCGAGGGGAACGGTTGAGATTCACAAGGTAGATTGTCTTCATAAACCTCGTGAAAAAGGGCGCATTATCTATTATCAGCAGGAAAGGCAGCGGGCGTGATCCAAAAAACCCGGAGCGAAAAGATGCAAGGAAGGATCCCTCTTGCGCGAATAGGGAGAGAATTATATCCAGCTCGCGCGGGGGGCAGCCCTGTTCGGGGATACCGTCAATGTGGGGGGGTCTAACCTCAAAAGGAAGAGGGGGGTTTTGGGCGTGAAAGGCGAGAAAAAAAAGAAGAAAACATAATCGAGGGACAGTTCTGCTTTGTGACGGTCGATGCGGGCAAGGAGGGTCCAAAGGGTCTTAGCCACGGATAGTATGCGCGCTGGGCGGGAAAAGGGGATGGTTCTGGATAGGGTGGCCTTCTATAAAGGCCTCCAAAAAAGAGAGAAGCTGCAAAGGGGAAAAGTTCACAAAAAAAAAACCCTGAAAAGGAAGAAGAGGGCAAACGCGTACAAGAGGTTCAATGGCCAATCAGAGAGCATCGACTGAAACAAGAACCTGAAGGTCTGGGGAAAATTCACGAAAAAAATCCAGCGGGGGGAGGGAAAAGACCGTTTTGCGACAGGGGGAAAATATCGATCGTTACCAATTGACGCCAAGCCAGGTGCCTTAAAAAGGAAGCGGCATCGGAAGGGAAAAAAGAGCTGGGGAAAAAAGGTTAAAGAAAAAGGGATACGTTTTGGTCTGACCGGGTTATCATACATACAGCCTTTGGGAGAAGGCATCGGAGAACCGAAGCAGGAATATAAAAAGAAAAAGTCTAGTTGACAAAGAGGTCCCATACGGCGGAAGGTATCCATACGCGCCGAAGGGCGAACCACTTATTAAGCGGTCGGGGGCAACAGAATATCCCAAAAAAAAAAAACCAAAACCAAAAAAAAAACAAAAAAAACAAAAATGTCCTCCCGGCCCGTCCATGAAATCCGAGCTAATCGGACTGAAAAGGGCCTACAAAAAAAAGCATGAGCTAAAATCTTGCAAGGAAGGGGAAAACTCTTGATGAAAAGAAAGGGTCATCTCCGGGGGCAGGGGGAGGAAGGGAAGGGTGGTGGGCTACACACAGGACAGACCTATTCGCGCGTGTGAGAGCGTATGGCAAAGGAAGAAAAGTGCCAACTTACGAAGGGGAGGCGTCCGACGATTGAAGAAAAAAAAAAAAAGTAGCGGGGCCATGGGCAAAAAAGAGGAAGAGGTTGTTCAGACGGCCTCGGCCATAAGGGAGGACCTGCGCGCTCACGCGCGACAAAGGCTGTTTAAACGTTCCAAATAGGTACAAAAGGGGGGGGACCGTGGGACGTACGGACGGCCAGAAAAGGGAAAGAAATCAAGCGTTAGAAAGAGAACTATGTGGTTGCCACAGACCGTTGAGGGGAAAAAACCGGGCCCGGAAGGAACAAAGGGGAATGCTGGAAGAAAAGTGCGGACGGGGGAGAAAAAAGAGAAGGGAAAAGAATCAACGGGCTTCAAATTGAGGGGAGAAACAAAGAGCGCAAAAAATAAGAAGGGAAGAGAACATTTCCAAGGAAGAGGATGGAACCATCAAGAGAAAGGTGCAGGGGGCTGCCGGCACTTCGATCTATAAGCAGCAAAAAAGGCGTATGCAAACGGAAGAGGGGAAGGTTCACTTGTCGGAAGCTCTGATTTACGCCGATCCCTAAGATCAGGCGCTGAGAAGGTGAGGGAAAGGCGCACAAGCATGCCCCAGCAGACGGCGCACGAAAATGGAACACGACTCCGAAAAGGCATCCGCGGTCGGAAGGCCGCTATCGTTAACTTTTTTTTGCAACCCAAACCGAGAAAAGGGGGGGCGAAAAGGAAGGAAGGGAGCCTAAGCACAGCCAAACCAATAATCTGAACAAAACTTAATAAAAAGGGGGAAAGGCGCATCCTAGAAAGGAGGAAACGGGATTATTATACCGCTAGAACCAGCTTATCTCCTCCGAGTAATAGAAATTGGAACTTTGGGGGGAATGATTCGGAAAAAGGAAAATCGTGGGGAAGAAAGAAAAACGTGGAGGGGAGGGACGTCATAAAAAGCGCCAGCCAACCCATATTCTCTTTATCAAAAAGGTATGAGAAAGATGGATTCTCGGAAAAAAGATCCATCGCAAAGCAAAAAGGGGTGGCCGTCAGCGGAAAAAAGTCGTCTGTACGAGGGAGGCAGAGAAAAACGGCGACGGGGTATTTCACCGGACAAAACACAGGTTCAGGATTTCCTCACGGCCGAGCGGGAGGAAGAAGTGCAAGGAAACGCCACAACAACAAAGCCCGGAGAAAGTCTTTCGAAACGGCTCGGAAAAAGTGAGTAAGAAGAAGGAAAGGGGGGGGAATGGGGAGGCGCTCCGGTGAAATAGCCGCCCGTCTTTGCGATACGAAACTCGTACACGAAAGTAGGGAGGGGAAAAAAAACATTTCGGAGGAGGAGAGGCCGTATCAGACAAGAAAAAAAAATCCTCCGCCAGGATAAGGGAATATTGGTCGTACCTGGATCTTTTTTTCTGCGCGTACAAAAAACAGACAGGCAAGATGGAAAATTTTGAAGAAGTCTCTGGTAAAACGGATTCCGAGGAAGGGAATGCTTCGTAGCTAAGGGAGAGACGTACTGGTCATAAGAATCCCGGGGGTCCGGAGGAAAACTCCGCAGTTTGGGAAAAAAAGGGAAGTTCGGTTCGGTCGACAAGAGGATGAGCGGGCTCATATTTGTAAGACCATTCGGGAGGGAGGGGGGGGATCCATTTTAAAGGTCTTAAAAGAAAGAGCTCAAGTTCCAGGAGCGGCGCAAAGGGGAAGATGATGTCTCTCGCGATCGTCTTTTCCAAAAAGAGGCAGTCGAAAGGTGGGGACCGTGGACTAAAATCGCGGGAACTCTTCCCTCGGGGTTCCAAAGAAAATAAGGACTGTCTTAAAGAGGGGGGGATTCCTCAGAACAAAAAAGCTGCTGGCAGAGAGAGAAATGCCTTATATAGATCTGCTCCACATAGAGAAGGGTAGAACCGGGCATAACCATCTTCCGCCCAAAAGGGAAGACTGCAGGGAGGGAACTTTGAATGAAATTCGGAAAAAAAAGGGCGATCTGCAAGGGGGGAAAAGAAAATCACCGGTGTGGGGAGGCTGAAGCACGTGGAGGCAGGAAAGGGCTCTCTCCGTCTCAGCGCAAAACCATCAAACCGAAAATTTGATCAGGGGGGGTGAAGGCCGGGAGAAAAAAAAATTCATTGGGGAGACGGGCGCGTGGCAACCACATGAAACGAACCGCTTGAAATGCGCTTCATGAGGGGAAG
>Ga0179591_1311443_pt1 | contig 16440 bp, 9 predicted proteins | sample CZOMad2_1_08_16f_FD_182891 | JGI IMG/M metagenome (GOLD analysis project Ga0179591, IMG submission 182891) | Vadose zone soil fungal communities from Angelo Coast Range Reserve, California, USA - CZOMad2_1_08_16fungal (PacBio error correction) | ecosystem: Environmental > Terrestrial > Soil >...
TAGGGTAAACGGCCATGCCCCGGGCGCGGGCAGCGTCTCTTACATGCCGCGGGAAAAGGAAAGCCAGGTATTTACTTGGTAATGATCAAGGCACATGTGACATTCAACCCCTTGTACGGGAAGGGTGAAAACGATCGCAAACAAGGTCTTTCCCGGCCATTAAACATAGCCCAGAACACTTGTCCAAAGGGGGGGGTGGTTTTGGTTCCAGGGTATTTCGATGAAAAGGAAAGAACTTCCCGAGTGAAAGGAGGTGGGGCATGCCAACCAGGGGGGGGGCCTCATGACTTAACGAGGCGGTGCAATGTCCGCAGGCTAATCGCTCAGAAAATCGGGCCAAAAAAAGGGGTGTCAACGGCATGACAATCAAAGTGTACAACAATCAGGAATTTTTTGGGGGCTGGCGGTGAAAGCCGGCGCGGGGGGAACAGGGGTCCCGTTAGGGGGGTTGAAAAAAAAAAAGAGCATCACCAAAAGATCTCCGAAAAAAGGCCAGGGGGAAACCTAGGGGGACGGTTCTCGTGTATGTGCACGGTGCCCGGCTGTGGGTTTGTGGAGACCTAGGGCACCCAAAAATCTTTCCGGGGGAAGTCGGGGGAGAGGGGTACCGCGACTCCAATTTTGAATCAAAAAGAGAATGCAGAGTGCTATGCAAGTAGGGAAGGTTGACTGAACGTGACAAACCGGGGAAGGGTCAGGGAAACTGGGCTGCGTATATCCCATGAAGGCAACAAAAAACCAACGTAGTAAAAACCTGTGAGGCTAGAAAGAAAGACCTCGGGGAAAAGGTGAAGATCGCAGCCCAACGAAAAATTGGGGGTTCTCCGGGCAGGGCGGGTCGCCACAGGGGGGGTGAAAGAAAGTCATACTCTGAAAAAAAGGTCACCCCCGCGGCAAAGGGAAACGTTGAGGACTAGTGGGTACAGTATTGCCCTGGGGGGGGGGGGGGTTCCTCTAAGGGGGAAAAGGGGGTCCACGGAAGGGATGCGGTAGAAGCATGGGACATGACCTGCCACGACGGGGGTTTTCTTGGAAGAAGGGGGAAGAGAAGTGCCTTAGGAGAACTCTGGGACCGTCATTGCAACTCCTTTCCTGGCTTGAGCAAAGGCGGTGAACGGGGGATCATCAGGACCTCAAAAAGGCATGAGAAGTCTACAAAAATCAAAAAGCAATGGGCTCAAAATGAAAAACTGTCTCGGCGAAAGCGCCTGAAACTTGTTGGAGCGGGACCATCCCAATCAACGGGGGGAAGGGGGAAAAAGCGGGCAACTAATACTTGAGAAGACCAAGGTTTGGCTGAAGTGTCCTTGAAAAACGCCACACGTAATGCAGCAAGGGGGGACTTTCCCACAAGCCGCAGGGAAAGCGGCGAAAAAAGCAGGCGGCAGGAAGGACGAAAAGGTGCGCAACGAAAGGGACCCTCGGAGGTCCCAGGCCCCTTGATAACTGGAGCCGATTGAACCTTACAAACCTTTGGAAAAAAAGGGACCCCCTCCAAAAGGTGCGGCCACTCTGGCATCCCTAAATAATCAGTTCCAGACCAACCAGTCAAGCCGTTAAATTGGGGGGGGGGGGGAAGGCGGCCTTATCATCCGAGGATTTTTGACCCACGAAGGAATGCTCAAAAAAACCACTTGAATTAGCTAAAAGTGCCACAATCCATCACTCCAAAGTCATTGGGACAGTCACCATGTAAAAACTAGACCAAGTTGTGAAAACCAAGCTCTAGAAGACTGCACAATAAAAGAAATCGCATTGGGCATCGGGGGATAAAAACCAATGCGAAAAGGGGTCAAGAAAAAGGTCGGAAAGTAAAATGACGAAGATTGCGCGTGCTCACCCTTTCCGGGGTATTCATTTTGTTCCGTGCCCCAAGAAGAACCTTGGCCCGGGTGGTGTCAATGGGAACAGAGGGTTCACAGACTTTCCAAAAAAAAAAAAGGACAGAAAAAAATAAAGAAACCAAGGGGAGAAACTGGCCTAAGTGACGTCAACCGTAAAAGGGTGCCAAACAGTTAGTGACCCTAAAGAGTCTATAACGAGGTTAATAAAAAAGGCCGCGAGTAAGGGTTCAAGGTCAAGTGAGTTAAATCACAAACCCCTTTCAAGGGTGGAGGTGGATGGACCTTAGGGGGATCAGGGGAACAATTGAGAATAGATTAAAAAGGGATCAAATCGGGCGGCGTTAAAAAAAAAGTTTACGGAGTCTTAGACATGGAGCACGCTGGGACCGACGGGTAGTGGGAAGGACCGCGCCTTTAGGCCGTCCAGAAAATCGCAACAAGGGGCCTTAAAATTCATGGGGGAACGGAAAAAATCTCTCCTGAACTTACAAACAAGAAAAAAAGGGATAAGTTCAACGCGGGGAAGAATCAAAGGACTTTGGACGGAGTGGGCTGGGCTGAATGGGGAAGTGACCACTACAAAAAGCCTGTGCCTACAAAAGGAAAGGTTTTTCTGGGCAACGGTGAATTAGGGTGATAACCCTCAACAGGCAACTTCGCACGGTGCACGTCTGGGATCATACCAAGTGCGGGGTCATCTAGGCCCCTTCGGCAAAACCCCTCACCATGCCCTTTGTAGGTGAGGGGTTGAAAAAAAAACTGGGGGAGTATGGGAAACTAACTGGGTTCAGTCCTGTTGAAATTCAGGCAAAAAAACCTGGTAAGAGGACCAGTCCGGACCAGTTCAAACAAAATAGGTTTGGAACATTTTTTACAAAAAGAAAAACTGAAAAAAGGGGGGTTAGGGTGTTAGGGGGGGTCAGGGGAGCACCTTAAAACACATACAATGAAAAACACCAGGCATTTGCTGAAGGAAGGACTTTCAACACATAAAACGCCCAGGGGAACAAACGGTTGGGAAAGGGTCAACCCGCATCACGGAAATGGGATGTAAGGATTTACTGTGCAAAGGGGGAGATGCCATGAAAGGGATTTTGACAGGAGAGAAGTGAATCTTAAAAAAGTGCGGGCAAGGGGGGCCAGGGGGGTAAGAAGCAATCACGAGTATAAAGGAAGAGGGTTTAGACCGGGCTGAAAGCCGCAGGTTCGTTCTACCAAGGTCCCCGGGCCAGGAAGCGCTGGGGGAAAACTGAAAACCCATACACCGTGAGGAAAAAATTCGCTGGGTGACGGTCAAAAAGGGTTAAGCCTAACGGTGGGTAAAAATGAAGAAAAAAGGACGGGTTACTTTAGGAGAAAAGACCGACTCAAAAAGTCAAGAAAATTGTAGAGGGGGGAACGGGTAGTTCCTGAAAAAACGACAGAAAATACCTCTTAGCGTCTACAAAATTGAGGAGGGGACCTTTCTAAAAAGAACCGAGGGGTTTTAATGGGACTTAGGTACCTAAAAGAAGGCCACTCAGACATTCCGGTTAGGGCTGCTGGGACGATTTCAAAACCTTAGCAATTTTGTCCGGAGACTTAGGTGCGAGTACAGAATGGTAAGTCCAAACAAACGACCTACTCAAAAAGGGGGGACGCTCCTAGAAAAGACCGACGGAGAAGAGTTGGAAGATTATGAGTGACAAAGCAGTTAAAAAAATACTAAAGAAAACGGACAAAGCTACGAGGCCTCGACTCCGAGGTCGGTCAACAAGGAAGAATCATAACTATTCACACTGTTACAAAATTATAGGACTAAGGTGGGAAAGCCCAAGTTCTTACATGAACTGGGTAGGTGAAAGCACTAAAAAGGTTCAAGGGTTCCTGAAAAACTTTGTCAACCTTTACTGAAAATCGGACGTAACAAGTAGAGCGTAGTATGGTGAGCAGACAAAAAAAAAAAAGAACCCAGGACGAAAGGAGGTTGGTTCTATAAAAAAAAGGCAATACTGTATCAGAAACGACGCCCCGGGACCATCAAGCATTCTTCACGAAACTACCAACAGGGAAGGAAAACTCTAACTTCCGGGGAAAAAAACCGCGGGGAACTCAAACAAGACGTACAAGTAGGCGGTGAACAACGGGTGAACGAAGTCAAAAAAAAAAAAAAAAAAAATCACTCCAACGGACAAAGGCCAGTTCTCCTACAATATGACCCGCGAAAGCGCCAAAGGAAAAAACCCATAGTCCAGTACAGGGAATCTCGTCCTGGGGGTGCAAAAAAACGTGAAAAGGATTCGATTCTGAAGATGAAGGACAAACGAATACAAAAATAATACTTCCAGATCCCGGGGCACAGACAAAAAAGTCTGACAAGAAACATAAAAACAAAAAGAAAATAAGCCCTGAAGGTTGTGATTTGAAAAATGTCAATGAGGGATCGTCAGGGCCGGTCGTCTGGCTTAGGAGAAAATGACAAAGTAGGACTGTAATTATCCACTTTTGATCAGAGACCCACAGGGTAGGAGGCTGCCACTCTACCTCAAGAAGAAAGACAAAACTGGTGTCAGGGGGCCTTGAATCTGGGTCCTTGGGAAAAATGTGCCACAGAGAGTAAATACCAGTTAAGAAGGGTCCGGGAGGGGGCTAATACCTGGCCAAACTGGGGGGAAAGAAGGAGGACCAAAAAGTTACAGAAATGTAATATCATACTGCCGCGGTTTTAAGGGAGGGATAATCTCTTCTAAAAACAACAAAACGGGTTCAATTAAGAGAGAGGGGTAAAGAACAAGAGGCCGTAGAGTCCTCTATCTCGTGGGTACTGGAAGTCGGAAGTACAGAATGGGGGTGAAGGTGTATCGAAATCAAAGGAAGAAGGTGAAAAGTAAAAGTTGGGAAGACTAAATGAGGAAAATATTGCATCAACGCCAGGAACCTCTAACGGTATGGGGTACCGGTGTTAGGGAGGTCGGAAGACCAATTAAGTCAAAAGTCCAAACCGGGCTGACCGGGCACAAACTGGGGAACATAGTGGGAAAAAAGGAAGCCGCGGTGACACGGGAAGCAGAGCCGGTCAAATCGGGGCCCTCAACAAGCTGGGGGGACCGAAAGACAACACTCAGTGGGGAACACATGGCGTGAAAGGTGGCTTGGGGGGATGACGGAGGGTTCTGGACCAGCTTAACGTGGATGGAGGGGGGGGGCGTAGGGTTGGACAAAAGGGATAAATCGAAAAGATGAAAGTAGATGACTGGACAGGAATTCAAACGTCTCGGGGTGGACCTTAAACTGGGGGGAAAAGGGGAAAGGTGGGTGGGAAACTGGAAGGCACCCAGGGGGGGCTGGGGGGCGGGGACTGCTGTTGTGTGAAAAAGGAAAAAAGTGTTTGGAAACGGTCTAAACGCGGAACAAAGGAGGTTTTGGAATGGACCCATAGGAGAAGGAAACAGAGGGGGGGGGGGGGGTCTCCCAGAGCTTGGTTACGCGGAGGGGAAAAGGCTGGCGGAGGGGGTGTTGGGAAAGGCAAAAATGAGGGTTGAGTTGCCTCGTAGTCGGTAACGTGTCCACCAATACCCTCGTGCGATAACTGTCTGAAAGGAAGGGGATGGGAAAAACATAACTAAAGACTGACGTAAACAGCTAAGCAAAGTGGTGGTAATCAGGCCAGGTGGGTCACTTCCCTGCGCGCAGAAGGGCCGCAAGGGAGGACTGATGAAAACACGGGTTGGGGTAAAAGGAAGGGGGAGAAATCCAGTGATGGGAGGCCTTGAACAGAAAGGTCTCTCTCTCAGCCTGCAGAAGGGGAAGCCTTGGGGGGTTGCGACGGAGTACAGGTCAAGGAGGATAAAAAACAGCGAAAAGGGTCCCTGGGGGAGCCGTTGGGGGGGAATGAAGTTTGTTTGAGTGGAACTGGGAGTAGAAAGTCGAATTAAGCACGCACTCGCTTCACGTCACCGGGTCTAAATTCCAGGGGAAAGTGGGTAAAGCAGCTCAACGCGGGTGTCAAAGCGGGGGAAAAAACCACAAAACCAAGGAGTGAAAATCGGGGCAAGACGGGTGTCTAATAGGACCCATTAACACAAAAACTCAAAAAGTCAAGGGGGCCCCTCAGGATCCAATAAATTTCGACGGAGTTGAAACCTGAAAAGGGGCCGGATGCAAAGTCGTCACTTCTAAACGGAGTGAATATGAAACCGGGAGTTGGTGTACGACAAGGACACACTCCGGTACAAAAGTTACTGGATACGGGGCATTGGTCAGGGAAAAAAGTTCACCCCATGGTCAAACTTCCCACACATAAAGAAGAGTTTACATGGGGGACCGGACCCAGGAGACCCACTCTAAAGCGACGACCTGAAATGAAACCTGGTACAGCCGTAATTTAATTCCTTGACGACTGACCAGGTGGTTCGAGGAAATCCAGGACTAAAACACGACGACTAAAAAATGAGTACCAAGCCCACCTTAAGGGGGTCGACATCAAAAAACACGGCCCAGGCTCACCGGGGTGAAAAAAACAAAATCTCTTGAAGTCGAAAAACTTAACAAACTAAGGGAAGGCAGTACAGGAAACCGGGACGGGTACATACAATCCGGCAAAGAAACCGGCGGAGACGGAGCGTTCCCAATTTTTTTTTGAAGACCTTATAAACCGGGAGTTGTTTCAAATGAGTGGGGTTGGGTCCCAGGCGACAGACAAAAAATACAGCGAAAAAAAAAAGGTTCCTGAAAACGGAGAAAAAACAAAGTTCAAAACCAAGGGAAAGGGGGTTGGAAAGACCAAGAATGATTGGTGGTCCCAATTGAAGAACCGGTAACTCCAGGAAGGGGAAGCTGAAGTAAGGGAAAAAGGAAATAAAAAATTGGGACAAACCGAAAAATAAAACCCGGGGGGTTAGGGGGGGGCTGGGTCTGAAAAACAACGCCGCGGTCTTCCAAAAGGGTACGTCGTAGGAGAGCCTCAAAAGGGGCGGCCTGGGGGAACCGGGAGAGTTGGAAAGAACGATCAACAAAAAAGGGGGGGGATACCATATTGGGGGGGGTGGGGATCGAGTAAAATGCGGTAGACCCGCGTCGGGAATCGACCTCGCGGAACCAGAACTTACCTTACTTCCTGTAGGGAGAAGTTAATGCGCAAGGGCCAAAAAAAACAAAACAACTTAGTTATTATTAAGGGGGAATGGGCAGCCCAGAGGATGTGTCAGGCGTTGTAGGTACAAGATAAAAACGGAAGGACTGGGGAATCAGGGGTATCCACAGTGACCCAGTAGTTTTGTGGAGGGGGCCACTGGTCAAGGTTAAGGGGCAACTCCGCCAAAACATGAGGTTACAGTCGAACTGGGGATAAGACACCCAGTAGGGACATAGTCGTCGGCATCCAGCACAAAAGTTGCAAGTTTGGAGGCATGGTCCTTCAGTGCCATTACGGGGTTGCAACGTAAAATTTTGGTACATTTTTTGTCCTATAAGAGGGCCCCCTTATTCGTTGAAAAGAACTTGGGGGTCAGGGGGGGGGTGGGAAAAGCGGATCTGGGTGGGGGGGGGAGGGGGGGGGGTGACGGTGGGGAAGTAAAAAAAAAAGGCAATCATTACAACACCGGGGGGTGGGTCTCAGTCACTTAGTTCAACTGGGCAAAAAAGATCACACGTTTAGGGACCGAACAGGGCTTTAAACTCCAGAACGAGCGCCATGCTGGGAGGATTTTCGTGCACGTGGAGGTCCTAGCTCATTGGTTTTGTTACACCGGCGGGGGGGACCCAGCGTAAAAAGTCCAGGGTGGCCCACTTAGAAAAGACTTTGGTTCTTCCGGGGGATGCTGTCGTAAGGCCCCGCCCGTTAATCGCGGGGGAACAAGAAGCCTGGCAGAAACCTGGAGAAACTGGAATGTCATGTACCGGGTAGGCTACCGCGCCAAAAGGAGCCTCAGTGGGGGGGAGGAAAAAGGATAACGGGAAAAGTGATCCACTGTGTGTAAAAAAAGGGGGTATCAGGGAAAAAAAAAAAAAGCACAGAAAAAAGGGGCGGGACTTCTCTATCTACCTGGTCCTACAAGGGGGCTAAAAGGAGGGTGATCAAGGACGAATTAGACTCGGAATTGTCACTTAGAGGAAAAGCGAAACGCCCCGTAAGGCATGCACCCATGAAGCTGCAACAAAAAGGGACTTTCTAAAGCTTGAGATTGGACCCTTACCTGAGGGGGGGGATTCAACATACAGCTGCCTGGGGAGAGTCGGTATAGAAAAAGGGACACATGGGGCCACGGCCACCTAAATTCGTCTGACAAAATCGTTAGAAGGGGGGTCAGGAAAAGTTTATTTCGACAATGAACAAAATCCCATCAAGGGGACCTAAGACTTATGGATGAAGTTTCTGTACCTAACCAGCGAATCCGGTAAAAAAACCCAAGCAACTATCTGGGGGTCTCACTGTCTCACCGGGGATGATCCGGCAACCTGGACCACAGGAAACTAAAGAAAGTAAAGGGACGTAAAACCGGAGGAACACTCAAAATGGGGGGGGAAATGTTGGGGGAGTTAGCCGTCAAGGGTCGGTGAAAAGAAAAACTAAAACCATTCAGTCCTCAAGGAACCACAATGAAGATGGTTTATCAACTTCGGCGCCGAGTCATTACACTAGGTGGACCCTAATGTCGGGGAAAAAAAAGCTCCAACCTGGAAGTCCCGTTTTTCAACATGCAAGCTGGGCCCAAGCCGAAGAAGAAGCACTACGGAAGTTGCTCACCGAGCCTTCCCGACCCGTGCGAAAAAAATCCGTAGAACAACACAAAAAGGGCAATTTCAAAAAGATTCCGGGGAACCAACAAAGTTGTCCGGCAACACCCCCCCCCGGCAGCAAGAAAAACATCAAAACACAAAACAGGAACCCCCTGAAAAAAAAGGTCTACACACTAAGACCGAAACGTAGAAACCAAAAACCTGGTCAAAGAAGACTGGCCCGAGCAGTTGGGAACTCAAGGTGGCTTGACGGTCGAAGTCAACACCTAGGAAATAAAAATTCCACACGGGAAAAAGCCGCCGCATCGACGGGCCAACGGACCATCCAAGTCGCCCCTGAAAAATTTAAGGGTTAATGTCCCCATGGGAAAAATCAATCATAAGACATCTCGGAGTCATTCATTAGAAACCTTAAAAGATCTTAAGGGGGATGTCCATTTGCTCCTTCAAGAGAGTGTAAATGACGAGGGGGAGTCCAAGAACGACGGTTAAAAAAAGAAAAACGTTGAAGGGAGACAAACTGTAGGCCAGAGAAGGTTCCTACATTAGAAGGTTCGTCAACCGGAATTGGAGTCAAAGTAAACAAATGAAAAAACGGTTGATGCAGAATAAAGGGGGGACGGAAAACTGGCCTGACGAACCCCAAGGGACCAGGGGGTACAAGCAGAAATCAGGCGGTTCGAGCCCAAAAAAGAAAAAATCGTAAAACTCAAAAAAAAACAAACTGAGGGGGAGAGAAAAAATAAAAGGGAAGGGGGAACTCCTAAAAGGCGCAGTTACTAACGATCGGGAAAAGCTCGAAGGAAAGCAGGGGGGGTGGAAAGTTTTAATCGCCCAAGCAGGAAGGTGCAGTTCACCCTTAGGGGAAAGACGGACTTGGAAGCTCTGCGGAAGTCGTAACCGACGGGACCGATTGTTGGGGGGGATGTGGGGTTCCTGGGATTGGGAAAGGGGGGGACTTGTAGAAGGTAAGGAATGGAAACACATCAGTAACCAGTCACGCAATTAAGGGAGTGAAAAGCAACGTCGCTAGCTGGGTCAGGAAAAACCGGGGCAGGAAACAAAGAACCAAAACTGACTCCAAAGGCGGGCTGGGGTTGCTTTTGATGGGGGGGCTTGTTCAGGTGGTGGGGCTGACCACTCGGTGCGGGGGGTTTAGGGGTAGGGTATTGCCTTTAGTCATCTCCAAGAAATGAAAAATAAAAAAAGAAAAAAGTCCATGTTGCTTACTGGAAGGGGGGGTGTCCTGGAGTGGGTAAAGTCGGTTTTTTGGCAGGGGCGTTCCCAAGGTATTGTGGCCGGAGGTTTTGGGGTGTCAAAGTGGGGTGAAAACAGCTACGAAACCGTTTGGGGTTTCAGGAAAAGTAAAGGGACGGGACGCGGCTTCAAAAAGGAGGCCAGGTTTTGACTTGGGGGACAGCGCGAAGGTCGAAAACTTGGAGGGGGGGGAAAGGGAGAAACTTTGAGGATAGGCTGGCTATTCGAACCAAAAGGGGGGAAGGAAATTGGCGAAAGCTTAGAACCCTCCCCCCCGTGCAGCGAGGGTAAAAATCAAGGGGACGGCCGGGGTAAAACCCCGAAGCACAAAAACCCGGGATTTGCGACTCGTCAAAAGGGTCAGGGGCCGAGGCGACGGGCCGAAGCGGGTTAAAAATTTCCGAGGGGAAGGGCCCGAGGTAAAGGTGCCAAAAACAAAAGGGGCCGCTTCAAAAGGTCAGAAGCAAAGCTTTGGGTCGCGGGGTTTGAAGGGCACGGAAGGTAGGAAAAAAAACAAGTTTCTTTGTGACTAGGGGCCATCAAAACTTAGACCCAAAAGTTTATGTTGAGAGGTTGGGGGAGGTGAGGTTCAAGGAAATGGAAAAAATACGGGATGTAGGAAAGTCAACATACCGGGAAAAGACTTAAAACAAACAGCCAATGGGGCGGGTACCAAAGGGAAAAAAAAAAAAACGATACCAGTCAAGTAGCGGGGCAAAACACGGGACTGGATAAAGCAGCCCCGGGTGGACTGACGGGGGGAAAAGAAGTATTTCCAGCTTACCTCTAAGGACAAAAAAAAATCATACGGGGTACATCGGCGATCCACCAAATTCGGGGGTCCAACCAAAGCTCCTTAACTTTGGGGGGGGGGGGAGCAAAAGCATCTAAAGGGACCAAAGAAAAAAAAAAATGCTTGGGAAGTCGAGGGTCACTGTGAAACGTTAAACCAAAGGGTGCACGAAAAACCCATAATCAGGGTGAAGGAAAGGCGGGAAATCAGTTTCCCACGCTAAATCGAAGAAAAAATCTTCAAATCCCCACTGGGGGGGAAAGCCTTCCGTTCACATGCGGGAGGAAGTCACAGGAAAGTCCGAGAAAAGGTCAGAAACCGGAGGAAAATAGGAGGCCGGGATCGGTCCCCCCTTAGGAAAAGCACGAGAAACAGTAAGGGGTAAGGTGGATAGTGGGGAAGGTGATGTCAGGGGTTTCCCACATGCAGGATGGGGGGGACAGAAACAACGGGGGAAAAAACAAAGGGGGGAGTACAAAACAGCAAAGCGAGGGAGAAACTCCACACAAAGAGATACGTACATCGGTTTAAGGGCGCTCAAGGCGAAACTTGGCAAAAGTGACCACCCAGGATCCGGGGAGGGTGGTGGGGAATGCTGGGGGGTTGGCTCCGGCGACAAATGCAACCTACGACACAGGCGCCGCCGATTGGGCCCAACAACAACGCCAAGGGTATTGGTACGCCAGGATGTGCCCCGAAGGAAAAAATAAACACGTTTACATCAAGGAAAGGGGGACCCTGCCGCGCAGGTGAAATGCACGCAATGCAGGGGAAAACGAAACCGCACAACGCCAAACAGGCGGGGGGGTGGTGGGGGGATGGAGGGCCCGAAGTAAATCCAATGCTTTGGGGGAAAACTCGATATGGAAATTTGTAAAAAATCACTGAAAAGAAGGGCCCGGCAGTTATCAGGACGACCAACGCAAAAAAAACCGAAAATGGGATGGGATGGGGAAAAAGGGGGAGAACTCCAATCAACTCGCCCTCCCAGAACCCAGAAAGGCTGCGGAAAGAGAAAGATTGTTAAAAAAAAACAAAACTTATTAGGGGAAAGCAAATAATGTGTCCAGAAAAGTGGGGGGACTTTTTGTCCTTACCTTGAAAAATGGATCCCGCAAAAAAAAGCGGGGGTCAAGACAAACTCATAAATGGGGGGGGTATCTTTCCCAGGGGGGGAACACCAAAACACCACAAAAGGAAAACCCGGCGCCCTTGAAAATCCCAAGGGACGCTGAAACAGAAGAACTATCGGGAGACTACCACCCCCAAGGAAAGAGTGAAAAAAGCTTGTCGTCTGGACAAAAAAAAACCACTGATGCACGGGGAGACACCGTTCATGCCAATCAGGCCTGGAATGGGGGAAAAAACAAGGGTCCTGTAAAAGTTTTTTACAAAGGAAAGGTCCAGTTCAACAACAGAGGAGACTCAACTTGGGCAAAAACCAATACTTTCGTGACGGGTCTTTGGTAGGGGGAAGGGGGGGGGGTGGGGATTTTTGTTTCGGAGCCGGAAAAAATAAAGCATTAAAAAAAAAATCCAAACCGGGGGTGGTTGGGGGTTTTTTTTGTTTGTTGGGAACGCAAGTGTAAACGGTACAGTGGGACGCCAGCCGCAAGTATCGCCAGTAGGGGGGAAAAAGGGACACTTTAGGGAAAGCCGGGGGAAGGATCGGGCCATTCTTGAGGGGGGGGGAACTTCTGTCTCTGACCTACTCGTTTGGAAAAAAAGGGGGATCTAGAAAGGGGGGGGGGGGGCAGACCTTAAAAATGCACCCGTGGTGGAACGGGAAAAGGGAAGGTGGTGAAAAGGGAAAAGCAGGGGGCGACTAGGTCTACTAGGACAGTACTAAGACATGGATCGTTTCGGATAAGAAGCTGGACAAATTGGACTAGAACACAGGGTGATGTCATAATTACAACTATAACATGCACAGAAAAAGGGCCTGGGCAAAAAAAGAAACGTGCTGTTATGGACGGGCACCGGGGGGGGTTTGCCGTGGGCCAGAACTCTACTAAGGGGACCCTGTCTGGGGGGGAGTGACACAAGGGCGGGAACCAAATTCCCTACGAAAACAGCCCAGGAGACTCCCGCTGCAAAAGCTGGGGGAGGGGGGAAGAGGCAAATAAGAAAGGGGTCGACAGGCGATTGACTTAAAGGGGGCCGCTAAGGAAAAAAGTCATCTTGGACCAGCTGTTTAAACAATGCCATTCTGCGGGTGGATAAAAAACAGGCCAAAAAAAGGGCCATGTCAGGAACCCTGGGGGAAATTACGCTGAATTTCCCGCTCAAGGGGCCGGGACGCGTCTGGGGAAAAAACCCGTAACGAGGGAAAGGGTAATCACTAGGTCACAAAAATATACCACCACAGTCCCAACTCGGAACTAACGGCGAAGATGAAGGGGAACGCAGGGGGACTGAAGACGGAGTACTTAAGAGGACAACAAAGGACTCTCATACGGCATTCGCACAAGGGAGGGCATTATTTAAGAACCGCAAATGCCACGGTACAAAATCCAATGACACATGTTCTCCGGATCCGTACGACAGGGCCATTAAAACCCTGGGAAAGCGTAGTGGGGGGGGGAACGAAAACAAGGGGGAAAAAAATTGCGCAAACAACATCGGAGCACAAAAGGAAGGAGCGATCGAAAAAAACGTTCTATTTTCGTTCAGTGACAGCAGCGACATTGGGGGGCTCTCCTAGGGGGGGGGGGCTAAAAAAAAGGAAACTAAGGAAGAAAGACAGAAGTGCACATCTCCTGATGGGTCCCTAAACCAAAGGCCCCTACAAGGGCGTAGAAAAATAATCCAATGGACACGGTTCAGAACAACCAGTCAAACTTTGAAAAAGAGGAACTCAGCGTTCAAAACCGGGTCGGAAAAAAACATAAATGCCCACTCCACAACCAGCACCCTTTCCACCAGGATACAAACCCAAAAAACGCCAAAAAGGGGAAACACACCCGCGCCGCAAAAAGCATCCTGGGGACCGACTCAGCAGTCAAATAAATCAAACTGTCTGGGGAGAAGGGGGACACCAAGAGCCAAGGGGACCGGCAAGGAAACTCCCAGGAGGACAACTAAAGGACAAAGCATCAGCCTCAAAAGCTAAAGGAAGGGGTTGCATAGGAGCATTAGGGGGACCAACTTCCGATGGCCGCTTCTCGGGGAATAGGTTCTAAACCGCGTGTACTTCGTTAAAAAGGGGGCTGAAAATACGGGTGCAGGGCCTCTTGAGAGTAACTCCCAGGAACAAAAAGAACCAACGTACGGGTGCGCTTCAGAATCCGTCAGCAGACAAGTGCAAAGGCCTTCTTAGTCCGGAAAAAAAGTGGGGGGGAAACTGCACAAAACCGGGCTGCAGGGGAGATAACCCGTGGGGAAAAAAAGACAGTTCAAAAAATGAAAGCTGAACCATGTTCCGCGAATCGAAAAAGAGAACCCTACTCAGGGGGGGACAGGGCGCAAAAAAAACAGACTCTCTAGCAAACAAAAAAAAAAGAGGATTTGGAGATCGGGAAACCACGCTCGGGGGGGGGAGCTGGAAAAAGGCCCCTAAGGGGGCGCGGACATATAAGAACAGGGGAAGGGGGTAAAAGGGGGGGGACCTGAAAATGAATGGGGGGCAGGGTTCCGGTTCCGGGGGGGATCGCGGGGGGGAAGGGAAATAAAGCCGGCCGGCCGAAGCCGGTCACCATGTGTGGGGTGGGAAGGTGGTCAGGATCAGGGGTCACTAGTGGGGAGTAAAAAGGTCGCTGGGAAGACAAAGTTTAAAAGAAGATAGCTGGGGGGGGAAGTTCCGTGAAGCGCCCTGACTAACAAGGGAACGGGGGGAGTGGTCAAAAAACGGTTAATACCTAATCAAAAACAGGGGCAGAATTGGGATGGGGACGGGCTATGGGGGCGGAGTCTCCGTGCCCGATTGGGGGGAGGTAGGGGGGGTGAAACGTCCAACCAGCAGCGCACCAGATGGGAAGGGGCCGGATAGGGGGGGGGGTTGTCAGAAGAGCGGGCAAGGCGGACGTTGGGGGGTAATGAAAAGGTGGGTTACGGGCACTGGGGGGGAAACCGGTTTTTTTTGAATTGGTTCTTCAAAGCTTTATTACTTATGGGGGGGGGCGGTTTTTGAAAAAAAACTAAAAACGGGAAAAGGGGGTTGTTGCCCCGTAAATGACATGAGATTGGTTTCTCACTCACATAGGTGTGTACGGGTGAGGGAACGGAGTTAGGGGTGAATAGTTCGGTATGCGGGGATACAACTTTCCCAAGACTAAAAAAAGGGGGCAGTTACTATCCACTGTTTAGTCACTCTTGGGAACCCGAACCAGACGTGACACTAAATATCATAGCAGAGTTTTCAGTCCCGAGGTTGGGGGCGGCAGTTTTGAGGGGGGAATTCACCACGTCAGGGAAAGGACGGCGGGCTTCATAGAGATTGGGTCACGGAGTGAATGGGAGTTGGGGCCAGAAGGGGGAAAAGTGGCCTAAGGGAGGGGAGGCAGCGGTCCTCCGAAAACTCTCGGGTTTGGGGGGGAAAAATTAAGTGCCGAGGAGAAAAGGGGGAAACAAATGTACGATAAAAAAAAACGCGGCCATGAAAAGGAGCTAACCCTGGTGGCAAAAGGGCTCAAGGAAAAAGGGTTGTAGGTCTGACAGGGGGGGAAAAGGCTGAACGGAAAATTCTAAATAAAAAAAAGGTCACAGGTTCCAGGGGCGTTCGTTGCAAACAAAAAGAAACTGTTGGACTAGCAAAAAAGGGGGGTCAACAAATTAAAAACAACAAGCGGGGAAAGGAAAACGGCAGACTTAGAAATGTCACCCCCCAACAAAACGGGGGGTCATATTGTGTCATAAGGCTGGGAATTCAAGATTTGAAAAATAGGATAGGCTTAGAAAACCGAGGCTGGTGGTGAAGGGCAGAAAATAGGGACGTTGAGACGCATACCGGGGGGGGACCGTCGGACGGGTTCCTCCAGTTATGAGCGGGTCGGTACTTTGAAACAGGGGCCAAAAAACCGGGTGCAAAACAAAAAGGGCAAGAGGGAAAGGTTGAAAAAACGCTCTAGGAGAACGAAAGGGAAGGAAAACTGGGGGGGACGCCCGTACCTGCAAAGGGTGAAATTAGCCCCGGCATCCATTCAGTGCTCAAAAAAAAAATAAAACGCTATCAAGGCGAAGTCAAATTAACCAGACGTCAGGGCAACGCCAAACGTCAAATTGTCTCAAGAGAAGAAATCACAAGGTGGGAACATTCCATGGAACAGCGCAGCGCCAAGAAGACCATCAAAAGGAAAGCAATCGACACCCTTCTAAAGGTAACAGTTAAGGGCAGGAAAAAACCAAGACTCGTAGGGGGGGGTGCGCTCCCTTTGGTGGGAAACCATTTGGGGAAACCACAGAAAAAAGGGGGTGCGGTGGTGGCAATGGCCGTGGGTTCTCACTGATAAAAGTGGAACAGTAAAAAAACCCAGGCCTAACCCCCTGTTCCAAAGACGGAGGGGTGCCCAGGATAAGGATTTGGCAACGGATTTAACCAAGGGGAACATCATTAAAGTGGAAAAAAATCAACGAGATGAAAACCGACTTTGAAAAAACGCAGAACACCGGCCGGGTTTAGCGTTGAGCGACGGCGGGACAACTGGAGGAAATCAAAAGTGGTCAAGAAGTCGAGTTCGGACATCAAACGTGGAAGGGGACCTTATAGGGAGTCGAAAGTAAAAAAATTTCAGCAACCACACCGTGTAGTGGGAAAAAGGGTGGAAGTCCTGTCGGGGTCCCCAGTACGCATCAAGAAGGGGAAAACAAACGGTTCACAAAGCTTTTCTTCCC
>Ga0179591_1313181_pt1 | contig 16439 bp, 29 predicted proteins | sample CZOMad2_1_08_16f_FD_182891 | JGI IMG/M metagenome (GOLD analysis project Ga0179591, IMG submission 182891) | Vadose zone soil fungal communities from Angelo Coast Range Reserve, California, USA - CZOMad2_1_08_16fungal (PacBio error correction) | ecosystem: Environmental > Terrestrial > Soil >...
TGAGAAAGGAAAAAGGTCGTTAATTCTTCCAATTAGAAGGGGAGAAGGGAGGGGTAAATATTCAAAAACATTCTTCACCTTGAAAAGGGAGGGGAGTAGATAAGTTCCCAATGACCAGGGGGGGGGGGGTTCAAAAAAAAGAAAAAAGTCTCCTTCTTCTCGCCTAAGGGGGGGGGGGGGGGAAAGACATCCTGCTCATCGAAAAAATAGAGAAGGGGAAAAAGGAAAAGAAAACCCAACTTTTTCTCCTCATCAAGGAGAGGGAAAGGAATCATCCTCAAGGGGGAAAGAGGTATCGGGGGGGGGTCAAACTGTTCTGTTGTCAATGTGAAAGAGAAAAAGGGTGTGTGCTCTTACTTATGAGAAAAGAAAGGTAAAGGAAGGGTCACGGAGGAGGCGGTTTCCTTATCCAGACCCAAAACTTAGAAGAAGGGGAAGGTAACAAGAGAGGGGGGAGAGGTGGCAGTATGAATATCTTGCTAACACAGAAAAAAAGGGAAAAAGAAAACACGTTGGAGACCTTTTGGCGAGGAGGGAAAGGTGGAAGGGGTAAGGGAGAGGTTTTTGCTACAATTTTACTTTACGTACAAAAACAGGGGGGGGGGGAAGAAAGGGAGTGTCATATAACGAAGTTGTAGGAAAGAAAAAAAAGTCGAGTTGGGGGGGGGGGGGGGTGGAGGGGGGGGGGGTGTATACGTATTACTCTCGTTACGGAGGGGAGGAGGTGGTTTTACTTTCCAACTTCTTTTCCCGGGGGGATGGGCTAAAAAAAGGGTCCGGTTTCTCTAATCAGAAAAAAGGGGAAGCTCGGCGGTCATACTAAGACAAGTGTTCACACAGGGGAAGGGATCGTAAGGTTATTATTTTGGTATTGGAGGAAGGGAAGGCCGGTGTGTTTCGGTCGTCAGAGAGGGTGAGGGGTTTTCATGGAGGGTACCTGTTTTGAAGCACGAAGAGAAACTTCTGAAATTTATTAAATCGGGGGTACTCTTTTAAGACGGGGGTAGGAAAAAATATACTTTCAAGTTTATTTTAGAAGAAAGCGGACGGCAGAGGGTTTCGTTGCCCATTGAAAGAGAGGGAAGGGTGTTTTCCTTAAAGCATAAGAGGGGGGAAAGAGCAACCACTCAAGCTCACCACCTCGCAGGGGGAAAGGAAAATAGATCCATTTAATTATCCTTAAAAGAGTTCGGACACGAAAAGAAAAATAACAACTTTTTCACCCATCAAACAAAATAAGCGAGGAAATGACTTATAAATCCTTGGCTATACCTGACGATGAAAAAAAGAGAGTATCAGTGGTGCAAAAGGGGGAGATACTACAAAAAAACGTACATTATTCGCTTATGGAAAGGAAGAGAGGGAACACTTGCTTCTTTGGACGAGGGGAAAAAGGGTATGGGGCATCATTCTACATGCTTGTTGTTAAGTCAGAGGGGTAGGTGGATGTACACAATAGGCTCATCCGTATACTTATGAAGGAGAGTTTGGGGGGGGAGGGGATTTTTTACTCGATGATAAGTTTAGATACATAGAAGGGAGGGGAAAGTTACCAATGCATATAGAAAAAAGGGGGAGGAGCTTCCGTCTGCTGCCATTGTGGGGGAAAAGAGCAGTTTTTGGAATTCATTTTCATCCTGTCACAGTATCAGAGAAAGAGAAATAGGGAGGATTCCTTATGACCGTACATAAAAATTCATCGACTTGACGATGAGGGGGGGAAGAGATGTATGCCTTGTTGTTTACCAGAGGGGGTAAAGTGCGGGGGACAGAAACTTCTCGACTTCACTAGCTGGGGGCAAGTAAACAGTTTTAATAAGTATAAGTCCACTTAGGGGGGGACACCAAAGAAAAGCTTTATACTTATGTTAAATGGCCGAAGGAAGGAAAGATCCTCCTCTGTCCAAATAATCAAGCTGTTCAGGAACCTCAGCTAAGGGGCCCATAGCGAAATCATTTCCGTTGTCTGAGCTTGGAAGGGGAAATACAGTCGACTCTTTGCACACGGATGAGCATACAATAGTCATGTAATAGAAAGAAAGGATAGTCAGGTCTCGCACTATCAGAGAAGACTTCAAGAAAAGGTGTTCTTTTTTCTGCAGACCCAGAAAAACGCGGGGAAAAGGAGCATTCCCTGTGCCTTGCCAAGGGAAAGAGACCAGGGGGGGTGAGCTTGAGGTGGTTTCTAACTTGAAATGTACAAGGGGAAGAAAGGACGCTCGGCTCTCTTCTCTTGCTTGGAAGAGGGGGGGAACCCAGGAGGGGGGTATCATAAATTACCTTGAAATTATTTGAGAAAGGGAGAAAAGTCTTAAACGCGTAACTACATAGGAAGTCAGAAGCTGGCTTAATAATATAAGTCATGAAGAAGGGACAATGGAAGGTTAAACTTTTTAGGAAAAAAAAAAAAAGCACTCTGAAAAAACAAAAAAGAAGGTCAGAACCTTCATTGAATACAATAACAATCTAAGAGGAGGGTGAGGACAGGAAAAAGTTATGTTGTCTATTATGACCGCCTAGAAAAAGAAGGAAAAAAACAGGAACAAGTAGGGTTTTAGACCCTCTAAGGAGGGAAAAAAGGAAAAGAAGGGGAGACAGGACGTAACTAGAGTCTCCGGAGAAGGGAGAGAAAGAAGGGGCCAAATGATTGTTTTGCTACTAACTAGAAAGGGGAAATACTACGGGGGGGGACCGTCGTGGTACGTTAAGAGTCACCTTTCTCACCAAAAAAGAAAAAAGGAGGACCTTCTCCCATCCTCCATGGGGGGGGGGGTGATTTGAAGGAGAGAAAGGTGTAGTTTTTCTTTTTTCTGGGGCAACACGTTTTTGTCGTGGAAAGTCCTTCCTCCTTCCCCCTCCTCCCAAAAGGGGGGGGGGGAGGCAGAACGGTAGTCTTCCCCCACTGCTAGACGGGGGGGGGGGGGGCTATCCGAGAAGAAGTTCCCAGGGCGTTAATAAGAGAAAGTAAGAGCACACACGTTCGACTATTCAGAACAGGCTGAAAAAGGGAACAGGTTGAAAGGGGGGTGTAGATAAGTTCCCATTACACGGTTTGAGATGATGAGGGAAAAGAGAATCCAAAAGTCCCAGAAGGGAGAAAGGGAATTCCAGGTTTCCCCATCCGCTAGAAGAAGGGGGGGGGGGGGGGGGGTGGGGGGGTGTTTAGGGGGGGGGGGGGGGGGTGGGGGGGGGAGGGGGGGGGAGGGTAAACGGAGGAGGAGGAAACTGCTGTTCTCCTCTGCATGATGGGGGGAAAAAGGGGAAGTAAGAAAGGGGGGGAAGAGACTGTTAAAATTCTACAAATCATCATCTCAACCGGGGGGGGAAGAAGAAACCTGTATGTCATTGGAAAGGGGGGAGTCAGTTGTAAGGGAGGGGTTGTGTTCTCTTACTTCTTAAAGGGGACGCATTAACCCTGGTCAATTAGGGGAAAGGAGAAAGTGGGCATTGGGTCCTACTAAGTTAATGAGAAAAAAGGGGGGGAAAGGGACTGTTGAATTCACGTACTAGCTTGAGAAAAAACTAAAGGCAAGAAAAAAAACCACCTAAACGTTGGGGAAGGGGAAAAGTCTACCACCAACCAATTTAGTGATGGGGGGAGAATTACAAAAAAAAGGGGACGTTACGTACCACGACTGTTATATCATTAGACCTATGAAAAAGGGGGAGAGAAAAAAGAAGTTTAATTATCAAAACAATATTTAAACAAGAAGGGAGAGGGTGGTGGAGGGGGAAAGTTTACTCTCGGTGGGGGAGGTCTTCTGGGAAAAATCTTTTTCGGTGCATAAATAAAAGGGGGGACGGTTGCTCTAATCGCCAAGATGGGAAGGGGGATCGGGGGAAAGGAGTTTATTTTTTAACACAAAGCAGGGGGGGGGGAGCGTAAGGTTAGGATTTGTAGGGAGAAGGAGGTTGGGGGGGGGGAGTCGTCAGATAATTTAGTAGATTGGGGGGGGGGGGAGGGGATTGCCTAAAAAGTTTAAAAGGAAAGGGAAGGGAGGGGGAGGCGTAAAGCCGCAATCCTTGAGAGGGGAGAGGGGGGGGAGGAGTATTTTACGCGTGGGAGGGGAAATTGAAGGAAGGGGGGAAATTTTATGATAAACGAATCGGACCAGAGGGGGGGGGAAATAAGAAAAAAAGGGAAAGAAGAATAGAAGAGAGAAGAAAAGGGAGGGGGACTTAAAGAGGGGGGACTGTTCAGTAGCAACAACCTCAGCGAAGAAAGGGAGGATAGAATCTGATAATAACTACTTCTATTTAATAGGGGGGATGGTCAGGGAAAAGGGGGAAGGACCGCACTAAAAATCTGTGCATGTTGGTCAAAAAAGGGGAAAAATACACATCATCTTTTAGCAGCGATAAGGAAGAAAAAGAGGGCTATGAGGGCTGCAATATGCCAGATATATATCAGTGTGCAAAATGCGGAGGGAGAAGGAAAGGGACGGACATGATTCGCTTATGGAAACGGAAGCATGAATGTGGGGAAGGGAGGGAGTTGAGGGGGGGAAGGCATAAGAATTTGTCTTGTCATTTTGTAGGAAAGGGGGGGAGGAAGAGGTTTTTTTCTACTAGATTATCTGTGGATGAAAAGAGGTGGAGGACCAGAGAAAGGGGGAGACAAATCCATCTAGTGTAGTCGATAATTTTCTGTATTTTTGGAAGGGGAAAAGGAGGGTCTTTTCTTCAACAGTAACAACAATGACATAGGAAGAGTAGGTGAAGAAGGGAAAGGTGTCTGTATTTCATACGGAATTACGACCGTATTGGGGAGAGAGAGAAACAACACAACGTCGGAGGAGAAGAAGAAGGGAGGGGAAGAAAGGGGAGGAAAAAAGATGTCGTAATGCCGTATGACAGTACAAAGAGGAGGGAGGGAAAGTTTGATAACCTAACTGCTTATGTATATAGAGGGGGGGTGTTTAAAGAAGATTACCTTGACTATTTGGATAGATCTAGAGAGGGAGGAAAAAATTACAGAAACTGAACGAGGGGGGGGAAAGGGGTTAAGAAGTATCATTAGTTTCGCCCTATTGGGGGAAGAGGAAGAAAAAACAAGCATTATACTTATTTTAAATGGGAAGAAGGAGGGAGTACAAAGAAGACAAAGCTGTTCACTTCCTCCCGAAGGGGGAAAGAAAAAAAGAATCATGTCCTTTTGTCGAGCAATTTTCAGGGGGGGGAGTCGAGTATCAGGGGGGAGAGTAGGATAGCCATAATGTCATGTATAAAAGAGGGGGGAAAAGAGAGGGGGAGGTGTTTCTGTTTTACCCATTTGTGATGGGGGGGGAAGGGAAGGGGACAAGAGGGGGGGACGGCTTTAAAACCTTCTCCTTCCCTGTGAATTGGGAGGGAGAGGGGAGGGAAGCGATATCGACTCTTCGAGGTGTTGACTGGAAGGGGGGGGGGGGGGGGATCAGAAAGAAAGGGGGGGGGAGTTTAAGAAAAAATACTCCTCTTCTCTCTCTCTCTCTTCTTGGGAAAAAAGGAAAGGAGGGTTTTCTCCTCACCTTCCTTGCAAGTAGAAGGGGATAAAGAAAACAGAGGAAACGAAAAAAAAAAAAAAGTAAACTACATAAGTCCACCTATTGAAGAGGGGAGGGAAGAAGATAATCAATGAGCTTAGGAAGGGAAATACAGGGGGGGAAATGAAAACAACTCTTACAAATCATCCTCAGGGGAAAAAAAAAGGCTGACGAAGGGAAGAAAAAGAGGCAAGGGGGGAAAAAGGAAGGGGGGAGGAAAATTGCTTTGTGTTCCCACATCAACTTCTGGGGAAGAGAAGGAAGAAAAACCGTTCCCTCTTGCTGATTAGAGCACACGGGAAAGGGGTGGGTAGAAGAGAAGGAAAAAAAGTTGTAACTTCCACACCCGTCTAGAAACAGCGAGAAAAGGGAGAAAGAGAAAACAAAGCAAACCAACACACATGCGATAAATTGGGAAAGGGGGGGGGCGAAAAAAGGAGGGGGGGGAAGAAGGTCTAATTATCTCCCCCCAGAAGGGAAAGAAGAGGGGGGAAAATTTATGCTTCATGAGTAAAAAGCCAAGCCATAAAGGGGGGAGAGAACGGCCACCATTGGGGTTATGTTGTTTAGGGGGGTATGAAAGGAAAACGGGGTTTTACGTGTTCAGAAGGGAGAAAGGAAAGAAAAGGCGGACGATCTGTTGTGATTGCTGCCAGGAAGGAGGAGAAAGAGGGGAAGCAGGAACACGCAGTTACTTGATGTCCTACTAAAAGGAAGGGAAAAAAAAGAGGGGGGAAGTCAGAATTCAATATACACAAAGGTCGAATAGGAGAGAAAAGGGGAAACTGCTCCATGTTTAGTATATCAGTCCCAGGAAGGGGGGGGGGACGATGTCACAGTCCGCCTCCTCAAGTCCTCCTGAGGAGGGGGGAAAAACGGGGGGGGAGGAAGAGTATTCCTCAAACAACAAAAGGGAGAGGGAGGATTTTTACACCCTTTACTTCAAAAAAAAGGGGGAACTGAAAAAGGGAGGGGGAGAAAAGAGAAAAGAAATCATCCAACCTTTTCCATGGTAACTGAGAGAAGGGAGGAGGGGGAAGGGAATCCTTTCTTAATAGTCCTACCTTTTGTGTAGAGGAGGGAAATATACTTGGAAGAAGCCGGGGGTATTATTCTTCCCCTCCTGAAGGAGAGGGTTCCGGAGAAAAAAAAGAAACCAAGGAGTTACTGGCAGCAATCAAGGGGGGAGAACTTTTGGAGGAGGTTTAATGAGGGAAAAAGGAAACACTAGGGGAAAGACGGGGAGACATTTTTGCTATTCGCGAAGGGGGGAAAAGGGGAAGGGGGGGGGGGGGGGGGGAATGTCACTCATGACTCATCCGGGAAAGAAGTGGGTGGGAATAAAAAAAAGACGTTGATACATCAGGAGAGGGGGGGGGGGGGAGGGAATATACTAGTTTAGTATCAAACAATACAGGGGAAAGTAGGTAAGGAGGGGGGGGGAGGGGGGGATTTTTGTTTTACTACTGTAGGAAAAGAGGGACTCTCTTTTTCTATAAAGGGGGGTGACTGAAGCGAAACGGACATGGTCTAAACCCTATGTGGGGGAGGAAGAACAGAGTAACTTGGTTAGAGGGAGGGAGCTAAGAGGGGGGGGGGAAAGTACAAGTATTTTATCAATTTGGGGGGGGTTTGTATTGTATTCAGGGAAGGGGGGACGGAGAAAAAGACGGCAGAGCACGTTTCGGCTGCTTTGTCCGCGGGGGGGGAAGGGGTCCCGGAGGAACTGGGGGAAGCGATCTTCTTCCGCCCTCCTCTTGCAAGAGGAGGGGTCGTCTTACATACGGGAAAGCGGGGGGAGAAGGGGGGAGACCCAAATAATTTCAATGTAAGGGGGGGGGGAAAAAAGGGGGAGTTGGCCCATTATTCTGCAGAAAAAAAGAAGGGAGTATAAAGGGGAAGTAGCAACCACCTCACGCTCACACCCGCATTTGGGGAAAAAGAGGGAAAAAGAACTTTTATAAACATTTTCAAGGCAAAAGGGATGGGGAGAGAAAGAAAATTGCATGTGGTCCTTCACAAAAAAAGAAAAAAGAGAGGTACAGCTATAAAGGAAATAGAGGGCGAATAGGAGAGGGAGGGGGGGCTTTCATATGTGCCATATATAGGAAAAGAGGGGAGATGATATGCGACATTTCCATAAAGAGGAAAAAAAGAGAGTAGGGCAACGGAATCCTCGAATGTTAGCTTGGGGGGGGAGGGGAAACAGATGATATATCAGATAAGAAGGGGGAGTTAAAGAAGTGTGTAAGTCAGATTTTTGGGGAGAGGGGGAGAGGTAAATAAAATATTTCGACCGTATATGGAAAAAAGGTAGGTCCAGCTAGTGAAGTCGAGAGTTTCTGTATTTTGGGAAAGAAAAGGGAAGGTAATCGTGTTGCTTCAACGAGGGAAAAAAGATAGATACCGGGAAACTAATTATAGAGGGGAGAAGAGGGGGTCTGTACTTCCTGTAATGAAGAAGAACGACCTTGGGGGGGGGGGGAAGCCGGCAGCATTCTCTCTCCTCAAAAAAAAACTGGTAGGAAGGGGAGGCCCTGGAAAGAGGGGGGGGGGAGATTCCTTCATACATTATCATAAAAAGGAAAGAAAAAAGGAAGTAAAGGGAGTTGGGGTTTCTCTTTTAATCAACTACATATTACCTGGGAGGGGAAAGGGAGGAAAGAAAATACATAACCTTCTCTACTTCACTAGATGAGGAAGAAAAACTTGCAAAGGTGGGGCCAATAGGTTATTTAAAAGAGAGAAAGCAAACATGCTTATAACAAAGAAAAGTATAAGAGGAGACCATTTCGGATTAACATGGGGAGGGAAGGAGAAGAGGAGGGGGAGATTCCTCCCCTCAATCTAACATTCTATGCGGAAAGGGGTAAATAAGGGAAAAATTGCCGTTATTGCATGTCCAGAAAAAGGGGAAGGGGGAAAGAACTGATACTAATATCTGGCAAGAAAGAAGTAGGGAGAGAGGGAGGACATGTATATCCCCTATATCGTCAGGGGGGGGGGGGGATGTTTGCCCAGTTGGATTGGGGAAAGGGGGGGAGGGCATGAAGCCTCTTAAGGGGAAATTTTCCCCTTTAAAACAGGGGGGGGGGGCCCGATCGGGGGACAGGGGGGGTGAAGCTTTCTTTTTTTGCGAGGGAAATTTTCCCGCTTTCATTTCTGGAAAAGGGAAAAGACTCCGAGAGAGAGGGGGGGGGAAACGGAACCCTCTTTTCGCGCGAGGGGACCTCCATACAAGGAAGTAACTGGGTGGGGAAAAAAGGTGGGAACATGCTACACTTCTTAAACGCGGGGGAAAGGGGGAAAGATGCTGGCTTACGAATATAAGAGAGGAAGGGAAAAAAAAAGGGTTAAACTTTTTTTTAGAGTCAAATGAACAGGAAAAAGAAGAAAAGAGAAGAAAATGTCTCTGACTACGACCACACAACAAGGCCTGAACTCGTTCAAACCTTCATGAGAAGAGGGGGGAAGAACAATACTTGTAATTAAAATTGAGGGGGGGGGGGGGGAAAAAGAGGGGGGGAAAAAAGTGAAAATCTTGCTGATTAGAGCAACCTTAACACATAGGGAGAAAGGGGGGGGGGTCCCCCGTTTATTTATGCAGAAAAAGAATGGGAACTTTAAAAGGAGAGTAGAAAACAAAAGAAACACCCAAAAACAAAATTCTATAAAGAAGGGAAAAAGAAGAGGGGATGAAGGAGGGGGGAGGGGGGGAGGGGGAACTTTCTCACCAAACCATCTTCACCTGGGGGGAGGGGAAGAAGGAGTTAGAAAGGGAAGAGGGGGGGGGGTTGGTGGTAGATTTTCCATCTCGAATCGCCAAAGGGGGGAGGGGAGGGGTCTTTTGAAATGGGTCGTCATACGTCCGCTGTGGGGGAAGGGAGAGAATCCTTCCACAGGAGGGGGGAATGAGGTGGTTATTTCTTCCCGTAACGAAAAAAAGAAAGTGTTTGTGTCCTGGATAAGGAAAAAGGGGGGAAAAGAATGGAAAGGCGTTATGCGGAATAAAAAATGTCGACTATTCACGCTTAAAGGAGAAAGGGGGAAGTAGATAAGTTCCATTACACAAAAGGGAGGGTTCACAGCATCCGACGAAACAAGAACTCCTTGGGGAGAAGGGGGCCAGGTTGTCCCCATCCTGCTATCGGGAGAAAAAAAAGGGAGGATTATTCAAAGGAGGAAAGAAATAGGAGCCCAACTTGGCTCCTCATAATGATGAAGGGAAAGGGGGAAGAGACAAAGCCATCATCTCAAACCGTGTTAAGGGGGGGAAAAAGGGATAAGGGGGAGAGGAGAGGTTGAAGCTGTCTTAATATTTCTACCTTGGGGAGGAGGGGGTCCCCAAAGAAAAAAAAGAAAAGGAGAAAAAAGGGGAAATCTAGTAGGACATCCATGAAGAAAAGGAAAGAAGGGGGACTACTAAGTTACGGGAGGAGAAGAAAAAAAAAGACAGTCAAGGGGGGGGGGAAGGAGACAAACTACAACCCCGTGTAAATGAGAGGGAGGGGGGGAGAAATTCGCTATTAAAATCTACCACCAGAAGGGAGGGGGGGGGGAAAGGGGGGGGGGAGAAAGGTTACTTACTTACCACTCGGGAGGAAGGGGAGAAGCTCAGTATTTTATTGGAAAGACGAGGGGGGGGGAAAAGAGTATCGCATTTTGTTTTGGGGGGGGGGGGGACTTACATGACTCTAGGGGAAGGGGAGGCAATCGAGGGAGGGGGAAGTTCCCACTTCTTTTAAGGGGGGAAGGGGAGAAACCCCTATTTTTTCCGTTGAAAGAGAGAAGCAAGTCAAAGGGGGGATAGAACAGACGAGACACATAATTTTTATTTTAAACAAAAAAGGGGGGGAAAGCAATTTTCACGAGGGGGGGGGCATGAAGGGTTCTTGAACGGAGGGCCTTGTGGTCAAGAAGGGAGTTTGTAGGAGTGTTTTAATGTTCATTGACTAAAAAGTTTAACCTTACTGGAGGGTGGAAAAATGGAGGGGGACCAAGAAAGCTTGCAACACTGTAGTCAATCTGTGGGAAGGGGGAAGGGTCAGTAAGACGTTTAGCAGGGAAAGGGGGGGGGGGGTCCAGGGGGGGGGGAAAGGTAATTTTAGGGAAAAAGAAAGGGGGTCTTTTGCAAAAGGAGGCGTCAGAGGGGGAGGTGTCACTTAAAAGAACTAAATCTTTACACAGGGGAGAGGGGAAACCACCTCAAAAGAAGAATCTCCCTTTATTCTAGAATAAGAAGAGGGAACATTTCAATCACATTAATTATCATGGAAAAAAGGGAAGGAAAGAGAAAGAGATGCATGTGGTCAAGAGAAAAAAAAAACCTCCCCACGAATCTTTTCCATCGATAAAAAGGGAAGTATAGAAAAGGGGATGGCTATACCTTCCTCTTTCTTATAGGAAAAAGTATCCTTTTTCAAAATGCTGGAGAAAGGAGGACTAATTTCAAAGGGGAAAAAGAAAGTTATTTCGCTTATTGACGTAAGCAGAAGGGGGAAAGAAAGGGCTTCTTTGGACAGAGGAGTAGTGTCAGGGGGGGAGGGGGGAAAATGAGAACATGCTTTTTGTTAAGTCAGATGGCGGGGGGGGGGATAAAATAGTTGCTACCTATATAATGAAGGAAAGGGGAATGGGGGGGAAAAGAAAAGTGGAGGGATTTTTTAACTACGGAGAAGAAAAAAGGAAAAGGTAATCTGTCGTTTGCTTGGAAAAACAATTCAGGAAGGGTTCTCACACTACATTAAAAGAGGGGGGAGAGGGAGGCCCTTTTTCTTTCCGGAGAAAGGAGGAAAGGGAGGGACAGACGGTCATCATTATCTCTAGAAAAAAAACGTATTATTAGGGAGGGGGATAGGAGGGTAGTAAAATTCAGTATACAGTAAACAAAAAATTTCACAGACTTTGACACTATAAGGGGGGGGGTGAATTGTTTGTTTACCTCGTGGAAAGAAAAAGAGAAACTTTAAGGGGGAAAAAGGGGGGGGGGAGGAAAAAATACATAAACTTCTCTCTTCACTAGGGGGGGGAGGGGAATAATTATAAGGTAGAAAAGGTGGGAACTAGTATACAAAAAATCTTACGGGGGGGAAGGGGGAGGGGGGATGCTCTACAACATTAAAAAGAAGGTCGATGAAGAGGGGAGATGTCCAAATAATCAATCTTTGGGAAAGGGGGGAAGAAGAGAGAACATTCTATGAGGAATTTCAAGGAAGGGAAGTTTTCTGAGCATGGGGGGGGGGAGTCGCAATATCATTCGCAGCGGGGGGGGGGCAAAAAAAAAGGGGCCATATTGAGTAGTATTGTATAGCATAGAGGGATGATAGTGAGATATTCCTTGGTATCTCGTTTAAAGGGGGTGTTTCGGGGGGGACAGGGGTTCTGTTTGAGGCAGGGACACATAGAGGGGGAGCTCTTTTCCCCTGCTCCTTTCAGGGGGGAGGGGGAAAAAGAAGAGAAAGCGATTATTCTCCCGCTGCTAGAATCAAAGGGGAAAAGGGGGAGTGAGTGGGTGCTTTAAGGAAAATGTACAAGTGTCCCTATTTTTCTTTTAAGGAAAGAGAAAAGAGGAACGCTCGAGAGGGAAAGAGACCACTGGTCCGCTTCTTTTATCATAAAATTCACCAAGGGAGGGGGGGGTACACAGACATACCTTTACATTAGAAAAGGAGAGCTTAGAAAAGGGGTGTTGCAAATATTTCTGCTTAAGAGATAAGGAAAAAAAGAAAGAGGAGGGGGGGAAAGACTTTTTAGGTCAAATGCCATTAAAACACGAGAAAAAAAGAAGAAAGGTAACTAAAAAGAAGGGTCAATCAACCTTCATTTGAATACAATAACAAGAAAGGGGACAATACTTGTAAGGAAAAGGGACTTGGGGAAAGGGAAACCCAAGTTACATCTTGCTTATTAGAGCAAAAAAATGGGAAGGGAAAAGAGCCGTATTTATGCACCTGTAAAAGAAGGGGGGAGGAAAAAAAAAAAGGAAAAAACTCGTCTACAACAAAGAAAAAAAAGGAAGAAGGGGGAATTGATTGTTTTTGTCGAAAAAGAAAGGGACGTTAAGGAAGAGGGGGACTAATGAATATCCCCCGGAAAGAGGAAAGGTCTCACCAAACCATCGGAAAAAAGGGGGATCGTGGAAAGGATTGGTTGGTGGTAGATTAGGAAAAGAGCCACCAGTTCTCCAAAGGGGGAGTGGGAGGGGGGGAAATTTTCCACTGGGGGAAAAGGAAAGTGCCTCCTTCTCCAAAAAAAAAAAAAAGTTTCTAAGGATGTGATTGCTGGCCATTACCTTAGGGGGGGGGAAAAGAAAGGGGGAGGATCCTCCGGAACCGCATGTTAATTGGGGGAAAGAATAGTCAGTCTCTGATCTAAGTAAGAAAAAAAAAGGGAAGACAGCTTCAACATTGCAAGGAGGGGAAAACGGGGGACGGTTGAGATGATTCTGGGGAGGAAAGGAATCCTTTATTCTGACGAAAAAGGGGGGTAGCCTGGAGAAGAAGAGAGAAAACGGAGGATGAGAACCTAAATATCTATATCAGTATTTGGAAAAAAAAAAAAAAGAAAAAAGGGGGGGGGACTTTTTTAGGATGACGGGGGGGGGAGAGTAAGAGGAGGGAATTTACCTTCTAGGGGGAAGGGGAGGTTCCATTTTTACTTCCAGGGGGGGGGGGGGGGGGGGGGGGGGGGGGGGGGGTGGGGGTTGGGGGGGGGAGAATAGTCGACCTTTGTGTGCCTGAGGGAGGAAGGAAAAAGAATGGTCACTTCTTATTAGGACATCAAAGGGAAGGGAGGGCAGGGGAAAAAAAAGAAATAAGTTACTGGCCAATCACAAAAGAAAAAAAAGGGGGGGGGGGGGGGGAAAGGATGAATATCTTGCTACACACAAACAAAGGGGGGGAAGGAAAAAAAGAGGGTGGCGATTCTTCTATTAACAGCTACCACGGGGGGGAAGGGGGTACTCATGAAGCCTCCATGTGAAGGGAGTTTTGGGAGGAGAAAATATATTAGACCTATTCAAAAGCTAGTAGTGGGGTAACCGAAGGGGGAGACAAGAAGGGGGAGGGAAGTTTGTTTTTTTTTTTTCGGGAAAGAGAGGAAAGGGAGGAGAGCTGTTTCTATCCGGGTGTGGGGAAACTTCGGGAGAGAAATAGTCCTAGGGGGGAAAGAGAGGGGGAAGTTCTCTATATCAAGGGATGGGGGGGGGTTCTCGTCTTTCCTCTCATCCAAAGAGGGGGAAAGGTTTAATACAAGTATTGTATAAATGGGGAGGTTGGGGGGGGCATATGAAGTTATTTCAACGGAGTTGGGGGGAGTCCTTCATAGAAGTTAGGGAGGGGGGGGGGGTAAGGGGAGGGGGGGACCATGAATGTTACATGTATTGGAAGAGAGGGGAAGATCTTCTTTAAGAAAAAAGAATGGAAACACGGGGGAAGGTTTACGCGTTTAAGACTTGAAGAAAGGGGAGGGGGGGGGGCCCAAATATTTCAAGGTAATTTAAGGAGAAAGAGAGGGGGACGGTAAGGATGAATCAAGATACGAGATAAGAATAGGAGGGGGGGGGGAAACTTGTACATTTTCAAGTAGGAAAAAAAAAAGGAAATATAATCTTATAAAACTCGGCGAGGGGGACTGAAGAGGTGGAAAAGTTATTATCATGTGAAAGAAGGAAGGGGGTCCTTCATAAAACATAACAAAGGGAAGGGAAACCCGGGAAGAAAGGTTGTTAGGGAAGAAGGAGAAGGGGAGGAGCTTCATATTTCCGAGGGGGCGTGAAATGGAGTGCGACTTCATAACTGAAAATGGGGGAGGGGAAAGAGGGGTAGCTTTTACGGAAAGAAAAGGAGCTTGAGGTATGACGTTAACAAAGAAAAAGGGGGGAAAGGAGATTATATCATTTCATCCGGAAATTGGAGGTGGGGGCCCTTTCCCATCAGTCATGGGGGTGTTACCTTAAGGGGGGGGGGGAAAGAGTAATATTTTTCTGAGAAGGAGAGGGAATTATCCTTAGGAAACCAGGGTCTTCCTTTTTTTGTACAAAGAAAAGATCTTTAAGTCGAGAAAGGGTTTGGGTGGAGACTCTTCTATCAGATCCCCTCTTCCCATGTAATCGTGAGGGAGAAGGGGAGGCTCCCCCTCCGCTGAGGGGAGAGGGGGGCCACAAGGTCTTTTCTGGCACCTAGGAAGGAGGAGCCATTTTTCTGTACGTCCAGAAAAAGAGGTTTGTGTAATTCAAGGGGGGAAGGGAAAAAGATCGAAAGGAGGAAAAGAGATAGTATGATAAAAAAAACGCTGTCCACTGAATTCCAAAAAAAAGAGGGAAGATTCAAGGGAAGCAAAATTGCAGCAGACTGACAGGGGGGGGGGGGGGAGACCCTAACTTCTAGGGAGTTCAGGGGGAAGCAACGACCCGATTAAAAGATTTGATATGAATGAGGGAAAAGAGAAACTTCTCGACTTCAACTCGATTGGATGTGAAAGGGGGAAAACATGTTGGAAGAAGGGGGGTATTTAAACTATCCTGGATCAGAAAGCCTAAAAATCCTTTCTAAGCTGATTTCCTAGCCAATGGAGGGTCGGCCTCCTCTGGGGGGGGAGGGGCTCAAGCTCTGGGGGGGGGGCCCGGGGGGGGTGTGAGGGGATAGGCTCATCCCCCCTGAAGAAGGGGGAACTTCTTCCGGGGAAAAAAAGGAGAAATCAAGGGGGGGGAAAGGGAAGAATATCATTCGACAGCATTTGCACACTGAGAAGAAGGAAAGGGGAAGTATATCCATATATAGTCAGGAGAGGTAGTCATGGAGGGGGGGTGGAATGGTTGCCCAGTTGTTATTTGGAGGAAAGGAAAGGTGGTATATGTCATGAATCTCTGGAAAGAGTTACAGGGGGGAAAGAGAATAGTTATTATCCTGATGATCGAAGGGGGGAAAAAGATTGATGTGTTGCTACTTGAAAATGTACAAGTGGAAAAGGAGGGGGGGTAAGTAAGAGAAAAAAAAAAAATATGGGCAACGAACCCTCTTGTCAAAAGGAATTAGCCTTGAAATTATATTGGGGGGGGGGGGGAGGAAAGTCCAAAGGGGAAGGCACAAATGTCCTACAGTGTTGCAATATTGCTGGCTTAAGAAGATAAGTCAAGGAGAAGAAAGGGGAAAAGGAAGGTTAAAAAAGGGGGTCGGGAACAGGAAAAAGGACGACTGACGACGACACACACCCTTCTTGAACGACGGAAAAGGAAAAGACAATACAAATCCTAACCTTACTATAAAATTGAGAGAAAGAAAGGGGGAGGAAGCTTGGAGAAGGAAACAGTTACATCTTGCTTGATTAGATCAATGACACATATGGGGGGGGGGAGGGAAGCAAAAGGGGAAGGGAAAGTTGTAACTTCCACACTCCGTATGAAAAAAAGGAGGGGAAAAAAAAGGGCCTCCGAAGGGAGATAACTGTTAAATGAAGGGGGGGGGGGGAGGAGGGGAAAGGGAAAAAGAAAATACTAGCTTTTGAATAGGTCTGGGGAGGAAAAGAGTGGTACGTGAAGGGGAGAAAAAAAAGAAGACCCTTACCATCCTCCATTTGGTTGTGGGTGGGGGGGAGAGGAGAAAGGGAACATGTCTCCAACGTTTAGGGGGGGGAGGTTGGAAGGGGGGGGGAGTGTAGCACGTATTCCTCCTTCAAAAAAGAAAAGGGAGTGCTGTTTTTGATTGAGGAAGGAAGAAAGGCGAGAGTGTTGTGTCTGATCCGGAACAAGGAGAGGAAGGGAAAAGGCTTTTATTCTCCAAGTCTAGGGGAGAAAAAAGAGGACACAGAAGAAAAAAAAAACCGGGTGAAACTTTCCAGTGTTATTAGATAAGTGCCAAAGGGGGGTCGATTTCACAGCAGCCCACAAAAGAAACGGGGGGGGGGAAAAAAGAACAGCAT
>Ga0179591_1351973_pt1 | contig 16437 bp, 9 predicted proteins | sample CZOMad2_1_08_16f_FD_182891 | JGI IMG/M metagenome (GOLD analysis project Ga0179591, IMG submission 182891) | Vadose zone soil fungal communities from Angelo Coast Range Reserve, California, USA - CZOMad2_1_08_16fungal (PacBio error correction) | ecosystem: Environmental > Terrestrial > Soil >...
CGGAGGAAGGGGACAAGAAAGCATCCTGGATAGTGGAGAACCGGTTTTCTCGCAAACGCCACCCGCAAGAAAAAAAAGTCTTCGTACTAAACAAGGGTAATGATTACAGTTTTCAAGGAAGGGGGTACTCCAGGGTGGTGAACTTTTTACGAAAATCTTGCTAAGAGGGAGAAACAACTGCTCCGCCAGAAAGTATGAAAGACAACCACTACGCGCAACCAACCGTCCTGGAGATAAAAAGAAAGAGAAAACGTCAAAGTCACTTGACCATGAAACACAACAAGACGGGGGACTTCTAACAGGTACAGAAAGCCTCCTGCCGTGAAGGGTCCCGAAAAACTTTCCCTGAATTATTATCGTGGACCGCAGACGTACGGAAGGAGGGGGGGATCCTCCGGGGTACCGCCTAAAAAAAAGGGGAGCAGGAGAGGGGGCGTCAAAATTTTCATCCACATATACTACAAACTCACTACCGGATCAAAGGGCGTGCAGGGAACTAGGGGGAAAGGCGGGTGCATCATATCACGGCTTCTAAGAGGTTCATCGTCATCTCGAGGTTATCCATCTCGCGCTCATTAGTCTCAAGGTTTGGTGAGGAAAAGGATGAGAGGAAAGGAAACAAGGACGGTAGTCTGGTGTTCTCTACAGCAGGGTGAAGGGGAGCAGGGGGACAACCTAAACGGCGCTAAATGACGGAGAATTCCAGTCCGACAGGAGAGAGGTCAAGGCAGCCGTTATTCCCAAGAGGAAAGTTAAAGAAAGGGGACAAGAGATTCATCCAAGGGAGCATTTAACTATCACATACCCGTCTACGTCTCCGGTTCCTTTTTCAGACCTAACTCCATACAAGTCCACCGACAAGAGAAGGAAGGTCAGGACCGTGGGCCTCAGGTCTAAGATGGGGATGAGGGTATTAATCCTTTAGGAAAAATCTCTAGCCTCCTCTCTAAGGCTAAGGAGATGAAAACAACAAGACACAGTCTTGGGTCAGCGGCGACCGGTTAAATCCCCCTTAAACGTATAAGGAAGAAGACGGGACTGGTTGTTAACGATTGCTGGGGTTCACCTTTTGTGTCACTCCAATAAGGTAGAAGGGAGTAGTTACATTTGGTATAACTGGAAATGTTTGACAGGGGGGGGGAAATGGTGTGGAGTCTCTCTAAAAAAGGTAGTGGGGACGATCCGTTGGCCGGTCGGCTGTTCAAAAGGAAGACTATAAAAGGTGCGGATGGAAGAAAGGGAAGACCTGGATTCTTTCAGTAAGGACAGCGAGTGGGAGAGAAAGGGAAGGAGTGGACGAACGAGAGTGGGAGCCCGGATGATTACAAGAACGGGGGGCAAAAGCCTAACTTTGAAGTCGCTCATCAACAATCTTAACACGCAACAAACACACAAAAAAAAAAAAAAAAGAGAGCATTTCAAATGAGGTCCTCAAAAACACAACGGAGGGGGGTGAGAGATCGGATCAGTTCATCCTGGCCTTCTAAAAGGTGTGGAATAGGTGGGGGAGTTTTGGGGGATGGATCCTGACCAACGTGACTCGGCTTGGCAGCTCGCCTTGACGCCTCTCCAAATTTCCTGGTTCCCCCATACAAAAAAAAGAAAACGTCTAAGGGAAAGGGAAACGGCATAATCCAAAAGGAAACCGCCCGTCTCCAATCAACCTCTTCATAGAAACGGAAAACAAAAAAGGGAAGAAGACCAACACGCGGGGCCGGGGTCATCGTAAAACGGAACCAACCACAGCGCACCCCCTACGCAACCTTCTATATATTAGAAAAAATGGAAAATCGATGGGACACTAAGGGGCCAAGCCAAGGAGGCCGGCAAGATCGTTACTGGGACAACATGTCAAACCGAAAGGCGGAAGGGGGGGGGAAGGGGAGGGGCGGACCGGCAGAGAGTCATTTTAGGATCCGGACTCAAAGGACGGGGCATCGCAATAAAAATAGATCTCTGGAAAGGGATGGCAAAGGACGAACAGCCTTAGGGTAATCGGTGGACACGTGCCGGCCGCATGGAAGGGGGGGTTCAGGGCGGAAAAGGGAAACCGGTATTAAAGGAAAGAGTGGGCTGGGTTGACACGAAGTGACCGCCGTCCAGGCATGGGCAACGGGGTTGGCTCTGGACCCTGCCTTAAGAATAAAAAGAGGGCAGAACTGAAAAGGAATTGCATCGACACAAATTGGAAAAGGCGCAGTGCGGGTCCCTAAAAGCCTAATAAAAAAAAAAGGGGGAATAGTACAAGAACGACGACCATGCTCCTCCTAAGACTAGCGATCCTGTTCTTGCATAGGAAAAACGAGGGGGAGAAAACAAAACTCAGGCGGGAGCCGGTCACTTCAAGCCTCCTTTCCTCTGAAAAAAGGAGGTAAGAGAAGGACAATAGTTTCTGTAGCTTTTGCGTGGGTGAGGGAAAACCTGGCGGGACCCTCTCAATCAAAAAAGACTTTTCCTTTATGGAAAAAAGGGGGAGGGGGGGGGAAGAAAAGGGGGAAGCCCATCAGTCTTTCAATGGCCGTAGCAGTACGGTCAAAGGCGGGGGGAATATTCTACTTTAGTTCCAAGACGGGGGTAAAAATCAGTGAGGAAAGGGGTAGAGGGCATGTCTCCATGATCATACGTGGTCTCGACCGTCACTTCCTTACGGATGGATCAGTCCGGTATCCTTCCTTACGGAAACTTGTCTTGAAAAGGGTTATAGAAGGGGGGAACAGGTTACCAGCTGGTTTTCACCCCTGAGGGGAAAACGGGGGGGTTTCCATAGCTAACAATGCTATGAAAGAAAGTAGCCTAGGCGGGGGGATGCAGGCTGGTTGCTCAAAACAAAGAGGCTCCTACAAAAAGGGCCGTCGAGCAGCGTCTCTTCTACACTCTAATTCAAAAAAAAAAGGAAGGGGGATTAACAAAAAATGAAGATGGGATGAGGGACCTAACAGAGCAGCACGCTTTCCGGGGGTATGGTGGATCAACGAGGGGGTGAGCTTGCACCGAATTCCTCCTCCAATAGAGGCGGTTATTCGAAAAGCTTACTACAAAATCCAAAGTGAGAAAGGGGAAAGAATCAGGGGAGGAAACTTGGTAAAGGGGAGACCTGGTGACCCCTTGGTTGCCAGACGCACGTTGTGCCCTCATCGAAGTCCCTAAGTGGCTCAAGTAAGGTAAATTAGGGGGAAGGGGATCACCCTCTCAGTTCACGTAACGCCAGTCACTCCGCACCGTGTACCAAGACGTAACTTTTCCACAACTTTCCTTCGGTGTAAAAAGGAGGGAAGAAGGCCGGAATTCGAACGGTCAGTCTCGTAAAGGGTCGATTAAAGAGACGATCCTTTCTAGACCTCTAAATTTGACTGGAAAGATCCAAGAAGGGGGGAGGGAGGGAAGTCTGTAGCATTTGGTCCTCCCCCACCGCAAACGAACTGCGCACCCTGACTCTACTCTTGGCGGAACTTAAAGGGGGGAAGGGGGGAAAAATAAGGCAGGACCTGATTGACCTAGGAAAATCGTCAGCTCTGTCGGTGACATGTCTGTTAAGACTAATCAGTGAGAGAGGGTGAGGCGGAGAAAAGGGGATTAATAGAAGTGGGTGGCGGCTGGAAACGGTCGAAGTACTGATCTGGACCCTACCTCTCCTACCTGGAAGGACAGGGGGAAAAAGGGGGGGACGCGTAGGAAAAGGCTACGCTGAAAGTGAAATGGTGATTCCCCGCGAGAGGGCAAGCGGGCCCTCGACAAGGGAGAGGGACCACGGAAAGAAAATAGTGAAAAACAGAACATAAGACATCGCGTTTGATTGTGCATCAAACCTTACGGTTCAAGATTAAATTGGGAACTGCATTTGTTCACTCCCTTTTACGAATGAGCAGAAGAGCTGGGATAACCTTTATAGTCCTTAGGGCTCTTCCGACCGGGGAGGAGGATAGAAGAGGTAGACATTGGTAAAATGAGTCCGAGGGGGGAGACGCACACCTGAAACGATTCAAAAAGGCGCGGCCTCTCCTCTCTCTGGGACCTTCGGAAAGAAAAAAACAAAAAAAAACCAAGAGGAAAGACGTTCCTCTGGGGGTTTGACTGATTCCGTCTTTCTTCAAGCATAAGGGGTGAAAGATATTATGTTAAATGTGCCTTTATAGAATTATTTCCCGGACCCTTATTTGTGGATACAAGGGCGTGTACGGGAGATGCTGCCGAGGTCAAACACTTGCGGTGCGGCAACCGCATTTCGCTGGTCTGTCCCTTTGAGGGGTTCTAAAGCGGGGAGAAAAAAGGATGGAGTAAGGGTCATGTACACTTTTGATTTTGCCGGTCGGTACCTTCCCTGGGAGAGGGATGGGGGGGAAGTAAGGTCCCGAAAGTAATTAATCTCAGCGGCTCTCAACTAGACGAGTACAGAGATTGAATCCGAGACTTGGGGAGTGCTAACACCTTACCTCACCTGGCTACGCCCTCTCTATACTCTAACTCTCTTACCCCGAGACGCCTAGGAGAGGAAGGAAGTGAGTCCTGAGGGAAAGAGGTTTTTACTAGTCACCTAGGGGGAATCGCTTGTCAGCTCCAGCTTGGGCCGCGCTACTCTTCCTGGAAAAAACTGCTTTGAGTAACATAAAAAGATAAGATCCGGGGGGACTTCATTACATCCCTCATAGTAAGGCAACGCTGAAGCAGCACTCCTTCTTCCGTGAGCACCTGGCCCTAACAACTAATTCAGGGGAGGTAATCCAAGAAGGAGAAAAAAAGGGGGACGTAAGGAGAGCTCCCCCTTTCAACCTATCTGTGAGGGGGCTAGGGAGAATGAATATATATGAACAGACGTATTCTGCGAACACTCCTTACCCAGGAAAAAACCCTCAGAATTGGGGGGAAGGAAAAGGGAGCGGAAAACTGGGGGGGGGAAGAAGATTGTACGAAGCGCAGTTTTCTCGCTGATGCGGGCAGTACAGCGCATACTTCCTTATCCTCATCAGTAAAGAACAGAAGGAACCTTGGTTGACACCACTGACATCTGACCCCGTAAAGGCGCGTGTCGAAGTGTGTAAAGGGGGAAAGGACCTTTTTGCGGGAGTCAAAGTCACAGGAGACGACGGCGTGCTTTACCTTCTTTGACGTTGCCGTAAGAAGGGGAAAGATGTTAGGGGGAAAGGGTGCCGACTGAGGCTTTCCTCCGGGATCCAGGGCCGACACTGATCCGCGCCCCCTGATCAAGGGTCTCATAGGGAGAGAAAGTAAAGGAAAAGTTCCAGGACAAAATAACCCGATCATTGTCCATACTCGGGGAAAGGAAAAGTAAAATACAGATGGATCAAACCTTCTACCAGGATGTCCCACAAGGCTTGAAGAGGACGTAGGCGGAAAACCTCCTGACTCTCCTTTGTTTAAGTACTTGCCATTCGGGAGAGGTCACTGAGAGGAATGGTTTCTCACGTGCTTTTGACAAAAGGGCTGGACGAAACATCCTACGTTAAAGGGTGTCTATTTAGGGAAAGGGAAATGGGGGGAAGAGGCATGGGACAATAACGGGCGGGGACAGCTCCTCATCAGACAAGGTCTATCGGCTTCAAGAGGGCTTTGAAGGCAAGGAAGATACAGGGAATTGTTGGATACTTTTCAATTACTGGAAGTGTCGGATGGTGGAGAAAAACTGAACTTTGGGCTGATGGAGGGGACTCCGTTCACGTCCCTTCCTGGTAGCATTTCTGGGGCAGGGAGGTAACGGCGGGGGGGGAAAACCAACTTGCTGGTCAAAACCCAAACGTACCAACAAGGCTACCAAGGGGTGTACTCAAGGACCGGGGGGAGGCTTCAGGCTTGTCAAAGGAAAGGACGCGGTGGCCTGGCTAAGGGGGTCTAGTTTGAGCAAGCCACACGACGCGCCTCGTCGAGTAGAGTTTGTCTTTCTTTGATTTGGGAAGAAGAGAAGCAGTAAGAGAGCGATAGGAAAAAAAACAACCATAGGTAGAGGTTTCGGGGGAAACAACCTTCGCTCGCCGGGAGTTATGGAGCTCAGTTTTCTTCGAAAAAGGTGGTGGGGAGGTGGGGGGAGGAGGTTGTAAAAAAAGAAAGGAAACGCGGACGTCTGACAAAAGACTATCCCGGCCGGGCTAGGTCGACTCCAATTTGACGAAACCTGTTAAGACTACAAGGCTTTTTTCAAATTGTGTCCCATCACTGAAAGGGGGTAGGCACATCTTTAAGGAAGAAGGAAAAAAACCTCCGACAATTTACCTAGCACACTTCGAGAGCTGCCACCCCTACTCCGTGATAGAGCCCTCAAGTCTACTCGGGGGGGGGTAGGTGAACTAACTTCGCGGGCTCCTTATCCTAATTGGAAGCCTACACCGTGTCCTGATGAACTGGCGAAAGGATTTACCTAACAGGGGGGAAGGAGGGGCCGAATAAATCCGCTCGGTACCCGAAGTGACAGGATGATTGCCCGGTAAAGCATTTCTCACAAATGATGAACGAGAGAACAGGGGGGGGGGGGGGGGGGGTTGCACTGCGAGAGAATAGTCTGCGGCGACTGAGGAACACAGGTTAATCTATCATTAGCTCTTAGGGTCCTACTTGAGAGTATCAGAGTGAGGGGTTGAATCCAATAGTGTACACGCAGATTTGGGCTCAAATCTCTGGGCTTATCGTTTTTCTTCTGCCAGGGGGGGAGGGGGTGAAATAGGGAACAAACGACAAGAGCCTCTTGCACGACCACACTGGTGCCTCTAAGACAATTCTGCGGGTATTATAACCAACGGGGGGGTGCAGCCAGTGTCCCTGTTCAGTATCAAAGGGGTGCTCTGATTTTGTCCTGAGAGGGAATCCTGGTTCCCCGCTACCATGCTAGCGCCTGTCCACCTTCGCCTCGCTAAGGGGGGGCCGCAGGCGCGGGGTTGAATATTAATCCGCTCATCACCAACCGAGAAGGGAAATTCCGGGAGAAAACCGGTATTGAACAGAAACACTATCATCCTTCCGGGGAGGTGTGGGGTGGGGGGTGTTGTGTGTAGAAGGATTATTGGGTTTATTGCGGAGCGGCAGCAAGATTAATTTCTGCTTCAGTTTAAAAGTAGTCACTCGTAAAGGGCCTGTTCGAGAGGCCTTGGCCCGATGTGAAGAGGGAAGCGAGAATTAGTAAGCTGTGTGTGCCGTTTATCTTCGAATGAAACCTCAATCGACGCGGTTCTTCAGAAAGGGGAACTTCGAAAAGAGGGACGCTCAGAAAGCATGCGAGGAGGGAAAAAATGTCTCCCTTAACTGTAAGTTCCGAATCCTGAGAAAAAAGATTATGATGGATTGTACCGAAGTGTCCGGGCAGGAAATGGGGTACGATTACTATAGGAGTGGGGGATTGAGGAGCAAAGTATGGCGGCTTGCGCCAGTGGGCTTGGGAAACGGGGGGGGGTAGTCTGGAAACAGAACGTTCTTTAGTTGCCCCTCCGGGGGGGATCTTTGGTTGCATGACGGATTGGTATCACAGGAAAAACCGGTTTATTCACTTGAAACCTTGTAGGAGTCCGGTTGAATGGACCAGTTTTCATATGTCGGGATGGGGAGTCAGACAATTGTCCCATTTCGAGGGAGGCGGAAGGTGGAAAGGAGGAACGACAAACATTCCTCCTCCTGTGCTTAGGCTGGACTGCCTCCAAATCTCTAAGAAATACCAACCGATCAAGAGATGAGTACGTTCAAACCTCGAGTCTCTCTCAACTCTTGAAATATAGGGGAGGGGCTAAGTGTGGAGTCTCAGCTTGTGGCTACGTGTTGTCATTATCTCGGAGGGAACACGTCTATTCATCTGTATGTCATCCCGCAATGGGATCATCGGAGGGAAAGGGCTTCTCCCTCTGAGTACCCCACTAAGAAGAGGAGATTTGCCGGGCCATGCGCGCGTCAATGAAACGTCCTCAACTATCACCTCATGGTCTTCCTTAGAAAAAGAAGGCGCACAGCGCCCTGCCGGGGCCCTCCAAAAACTTTGAGAGCAGCTAGAATAACCCAAAGAGCCACCCTGAGAGTTATATAAGGCACCATGGACTATACAGGAGAGAAAAAAACTCTGGGTCTATCCAATCATCCCACCTAGGACCGGATCTTTATTGGGATCGACGGGGGGTGAAGAGGAGAGTAGAGGGACTAGCGGCGGATACTCGAAGGAGGTAGAGAGGATGGATCGCGAACGAAGGAAAACAAAAAGCCCTAGAAGAGAAAAGGTGATAACATGTCCACGTCCATCTCGAAACATTCAGGTCGAGGGAAAGAGGGGCCACGGGAAGCGAAAAGATGACTAAACCCCCAACTTATGAGAAGTTCCCTGCTCCTTGAGGAAATTGAGGGGATGTTAGTCTCCATTTTCCTGGGCTTCCTTTTTGACAACCCCTCTAAAGAAAAGGGGGGCAGGGGGGGATGGGAAATTAAAGAAAAGTCAAGAAACTGCCCTTCCGTGACAAATACGGCCGGTTCATCTCCTCCTGCAGACCTTGGCACAAGGGGAGGGGGAAAAAAAAAGACAGTGAAAAATCCTCATCACCGAGCGGGATAAGAAGAAATCTAAAAACGATGCGAACCCGCACGAACGATGACCGTCGTCGTCACCGTTCTCCTGACCAAAGGTCGGCGATAAAAAGGGGGCTCAGGGAAAGGGTGGAGAGTAGGTTTGATGGTGTATGAGACCCTGCTTTACTCCCCCAGAATAATACCTTGTCCCGGCGTGGAAGAGGTAAATACCATGTATCCTTTCCTAGGGGCTCCTGAAGCTTTGAAAAGAAAGAGTAAGGGGGAAGGAAACTTAAGCATACAAGTTGAGGAACTACGGTCCGGAGGCAGGTAGCCCGAAGCTTTCCTTTTATTTCCATCAAAGTGGGGGGGCTGCAAAAAGAAAGTGAGAACTGGTTCCTAGGGCCGTGAGCAAGGTGGCACCCTTCCCTTCCTTTATATTCAAGGAGGGCTTCCTGCGGAGGAAAGAGGGGAAGGAAAAAAAAAAAAGAGGGATCTTGAGTTTGAAAAAACTGTGCAGCTAGTTGAAACCCGTCGTAGTGTAAATCCATACACACCTCAATTAAGGGGGAGAGAAACATCTGGGGGAAACGTCGGGTGGCACAATAAACGTGGCTCCAGCCGCCTTCTAGCGTGGGGTTTCTTTTCGGAGAAGGAAGAAAAATGAGAAAAGCAACAAAAACTGGTGGTCAATTGAGACCCACAATAGCTCTCCTTATGCTTAGCCTCCTCCTGCGGGGGAGGGGGCAAGCAAAAACCTAAAAAAGTCCCTCCAAACGGCGATTACAAACTAGACCCCCGGTCTAAGGGATATTTATTCCACGTCCTCTCGTTAAAATACTCTTCCGAACGGGGGGGAACTGGGGGGGGGGTCAAAAGATCCTGGGGTCAACTTCAAAAAGAGCGCCGCCCGGAAACGATCCGACAAGAAGGGCCTTCCACTGTCTGGCGCGGACGATCCCTAGACGTGAGGCAGAGAACTAAGTGGCAGAAAACAGTGTCCGGTTCAAACTTGGGTTACACCACTTATCAGGCGGGCAGTTAACCTAAGCCTCTGACCGCCCATCTAACGTCCTAAGGCCACTTGAGAGGGAAGGGGGGGAAAGGGATAAAAAAGTTTATCGACAACAGGTACCGCCACGCCTGACAGTCGGACTACGTTTGCTCCATCCAGGTGGCAAAGGGGGAAAAAAAAAAAAAAACGAAAAGCGAACACCGCTTCTAGGATAGCGGGAGGGGAAAGAAAAGGGGAAAATAGCGCCAGCATTGAGAAACGAGTATCAAACGGACGGTCATCGTCTATCTCGGGGGAAGTATGTTACATATGCTAGGATCCTTCGGGGAACCGGAGAGGGGGGGGGGAAAGCGGTGGGGACATGGAAGAAGGAGGAAGAAGCTCCTAAGTTAGGAAAGTTACGCGGAAGCCAATCTCTCAGACTGGGGGAAGGGAACTTCTCAAGGTTGTGAAAACAGGGGGAGTAATCCGTACCCGTCGCATAACAAGGGACTTCATCATCATGGTCCCCATCAAAGAATCGAACTTCCCTCCTGTTTTCCCGTTCAGACTCCATTAGGTCTCTAACGGGCCAATTCTCTAAAAATGGGCTTGGCAAGGGTGCCGAATTTGGACACTGAAGAGAGCGGGGGAGGAAGCGGAGTAACTGAAGGCTGGCATCTCCGCCCCTCTCAGAAATCTTCATCATGGCCCTAGCCTTCAGTGGCGGCTAACTCGAGACATCTTTACCGGGAGACACAGAAGAAGAAAAGGGGAGGGACGCAGGGAGGTGGGGGTGACTTGGGGAGGCTTTCCGCTGTGTCCAGGGACATACATAAGGAGTGTCTTCTAGCTTTAATTGTATAAGCTATTGTTAAGTCAATTGGCGGTATTCTGCTATCTGGAACGATTTCGGTCCTCCACATTTCTCGTTTCTTCCCCGGAGGATCGTGTGTATTACACTCCATATTAAAACCTCGCTGGGCTAAAAAAACTTGGAGTGGCGATTTGTATATGTCCGTTCTTTGACGCGGGAGGGACGGATGGAGAGACTAAATTGTCCAGGGGCTCGGGGCGGCGCAAAGCGTCTCTGGACAGTGAGAAGAGCGGGTCCTGCTCTCCACCATCAAACGTAACCAATTATTCACTTGAAACACCGAAACTGAGGGAGAAAACCACCGATTGGAAAGGAAATAGGGAGCTCGCAGTCATAAAAAGTGAAAGCAAACTCAAGTGTCGTCAGAGCCGGCGCCACTCGAAGATCGGCTTCAGCCCTCTTTTACAGAGAAAGAGAAACGCCAAAGCGTAAGCCGACAGAACTCTCTCTTAAGTACGAAACACACTACACGAGTGCCCCAGAGCACGGGGCAGTTGAACCCTAAACACAGGTTCTTACAGAGGGGATGTGTTCAACCCACCGGAAACAGGGCGATACCCTCTAATGAAAGAGAGGGGGGGCGTCGAAAGGAAAAATTCCTTCACAAGGTCGTCGGGGCCTTATGCCCGGCGGAAAACACTTAGGCGGAGCTGAATGACGGAAGGGGGCATGGTTCGATCATAGGAAACCCTTTCCCTCTATCAAAGTTGCGAGTAGAACGGTCGGGAAACCATTAGCCGGACCAGCCATCATTCACACCTCCTTAGTCAAGGAAACTTCTCTTTGAGTGGGGGGAGAACGGGTAAAAAGAAACGGCAAGGTATACTGGTCGTGTCGTAACTCTAGACCGGGATCATTAGGGGGAAGGAAGACTAAGACGCACAGAAACCTCGATTTTTTCACAGTCTTGCAAAGGCCGAGAGCTATAATCAGCGTTGCTGAATGGGACAAGGGCCTCGAACCTTGGTCTCACATGGAACGCCCGGTCATATATATCGGCTGCTTGAATTTAATAGGAGAAGGGTAGAAGACTGTTTCTCAGGAAGAGAAAGACGGTTTCAGGTAATCTGTTAATCACCCATTGTCGGGAAAACCGTGGACAGTCAAAGATGGAGACGGGAAAGGAAGGCGGACCCTAATGATTCGTGGAGAAATACAATGGACTTAGAAAAGGACAACTGAAACCCCTAATCTCATAAGGCTTATCCATCAATCCGAACCGGCCTTAGTATAACAGATTCTCAAAACCCGAGCTTAAAGGAAAGTCAAAGAATTCACTGCCTCTCCTTACTCTCAAAGTCCCCTTTATTTAAAAGACAGAGGAAAGGAATGAGGGGATGAATAATGGTTGTAGAGGGGAAGACAAAAACGCGAACAAGCAGAATGTCTTCGTTGCTTTTATCCTTCTTTCAGTCAGTAATGGGAAAGAAAGAAACTGTAAGAAAAGGAAGGGAATGGATATGAAAAGGTCAGAACCTTCAAAAAAGGGGTCATTTTTCATTGTTCAAGGACCTGGCATTTCGAGGAGTAGAGAATTCCTCTGCGACTGTTGTGTCATATCCGGCGGAGTTTACCGTGAAGATTCTCCAGGGCCTACCAGGGGGGGGTGGGAAGGACTGGGCAAAGTGAAAAATATCAATAGGAAACCAGCGAAAACGGGAATGAAAGCATCTACAGGGGGGATCGTAGGACGGGGGGCCCTGTGGGAGGGGTTCTTTGCTCTTTTTCAACTCCAAAAGGGAAGCGTCTTCTCAAATCCAAGAGGGGGGAAGGAGTGCGTTGAGGGATAAGGAAACCAGATAGATACAACAACAACATAGTAAAATATGTAGTGGTCGGCTGAGCCCGACAGACCGCACTCTCTACGCCTTTATGATTGTTCAGTTTTCGTGCTCAGATACAGAAAAGGAAAAACACATCGGGAAAAAAAAAAAGTCCAAAACGTCACGGTTACTCGGGGGGTCCAGGAACTTTTTGGGGTCACAAACGTGGGCCAGGGCAAATGCAAATTCATCTTTACTAAGCCGGGCTTAACTTGGTAGAAAAAAAAGGAAGACCTTTCAAGAAGAGTCTCTCAATCAGGCATCCTAAAAAGTGAGACTAGAAACCGATCCCATTCCTTGAACTGGTGTACAAAACCAAAAGGGGAAGGGGGGGAAAGTAGAAGGGGAAAAACCCCTAGTTCCTGCCTCGAACCTTGTCCTGTTAACAGTCCATCTTAGTAAGACTCCTCTAGAAGGGGGGAGGGGGCCATCCGAAGATCAACTGTTCTGGAAACGTCCGGGAATTCCTGATGACCGGGGGGGGACATTAAAGACAGTTTCTCACCACACAAAGCTACTAGAGGGAAGAAGGACAATACGGCAAGAATGAAGCGGCGAAACCTTTAGGGGAGGCCCTTCTGGAAAGTGGGAAGACGTGGAATAATCTGTACTGGGACGGCTTGGTTCATTCTCTCTGGGGATGAGAAATCGGAAAGGGGAAAAAAGTTCGTTTCGAATGGCCATAGAAGGGCAAGGACGTAGCTAAAAACTGCGAAAGAACTTTCGATTAAAAAACGGTAAGTAAGAGGACGACCCTCGGCGCTGAGGTGCCACTTCCTTTTGAAGGACAAAGAGAGGGACAGGGGACTCAGACAGTCATGCCGATCTCTCAATAGTCCCACTCAGAAAGGACCTTATAAAAGGGGTGCCTTGGCCAGAAAAGGCAGGTCGGCCTTGGACCGCGACGTGAAACTGGTCTAGTATCTTTCCAGTGCGAAAGGGGGCCGACTAAAAGGGAGGAAATGTAGAAGTTGTCTACGGGCTGCTCATGCAGCTCTATTCTGCTTTCCTCAATCCAGGAGGAAGAGAAAAAAAGTACAGAGACAGTTTCAAAAAACAGAGGAACTATGTTGCAGTCCAAAGGCAAGGGGGGCTTAGAGGTTTAAAATGAAAAATTTCAAGGTCGTGGGCTGTACTATCTGGAGATTTACCCGGTCTACTCACTGATTTTTGAAAGAAAAAGGGGCTCAGGGGGAGGGGGACGACTTGAACGCCGCCGGTAGGGGAGGGCCGCCCCGGCGGGCGATCCGGCCCCAGGATGGCAGTCGTCACTGGGAAAATTCTGTTGAGGGGATGTCATAAAGGGCTGAAATGGGGAGATAGTTCCCCGTTGCCGGAAATGGCGAGGGGATTCTCCATAATGACCGGATTAAGAGGTCGAAAATAGGGTTTCTCGCGGAGGACTATGAGGTGTGGGGGACAGGCTCTAACCAACCAGGGTACCCAATTCCGGCCAGGGACCGACCTCAAAATCGAACGGAAAAACCACAAAAAAGTCCAATATAGTCGCGCCAGGTCGCCGCTCGTTTGGAGGGGGTAATCAAGGGGGGAGGGTGGATCTCCTGAAGACCTATAGAGACTAGCTGGTCACTCCGCGCTTAAAAGCCTAGAAAGGGATGAAGCGGGGCCCACTCTGCGCCCAGATCAATCCTCATCTCTGAATTGAAAGGACTTAAGAAAGAAGGGGGGGAAAAGGAATCTTAGGAAAAAAATGCCCCCCCACTCGGGAGCCGAATGATGATAATGCTTGAAGGACACCTGCCTTTCTCCGCCGTAATTCAGAGATACCGGGAAGCCCAGAATGCGCAATCTGATAAAGAACATTAGACTAGGATAGAAAAAGAAAGGAAAATGGGGTTAAGGAAAGAAAAAGGGAACTCCATAGTATTTATGCCTCAACTGTGGAGTTTTGCGAGTCCCGCGCTCTCCTTATTCATACTTTAGGGTGGTAGGGAGAGGGAAGAGAGAGAGCTAGGGAAAAGAAAGGGTTCATATAAAAAGAGTAAAAATCCCTACCTCGGTTCAAGCTGTAAATTGCTTTCGCAGCTCTATGCTAAAAGGGGGCAAAGGTGAATCAAGGGGAGGAAAACGGGGAAAAAAAAAGAGCAAACGCCGGGGATAAGAAAAACAAAACCACCGGAAACGGCTCGCGCTTTTCACGGTTCATTTGAAGCTCTAGGGGGAAGAGACCGTTTTCACCGGGCCGCTCTGGGAATCAAACTGGCGTCGTCACCGTCCCGAGCTACCTTCTCTCTGAAAAATTGAAATAGGGGGGAGGAAGGGAGGGTGAAGCTAAGGAGAAAAGAAAAATACGCTAAAGTACCAAACCCCGGGATCCTTATACCGACTTAAAAAAAAAACAAAATAAATAAAAGTCAACTACTCTGTCAACCCTCTATCTTCCTAGGACCTTAAGTGAAGTAACTAAAAAAAAGGTTAGACTCAACCTTTGTTAAAGTCACCTTTCGTGAGGACGCTAGACCGCCTTGTTGCCATTATCTTGGGGGGACTAGACAACGGGGGAGGGAAGAAAAATGGAAAAGACAGACAGTTGGTAGGTAAAAGGGAGTGGGAAAAGAGGCGGACAATCGAACTATCGATCTTTCAATGGGGGACGCAGAAAGGGGGAGAGGAGAAGATGAAGGTGAACCTACACCGAATTGGACTTGCAGTGTGTCACATTACAACCAGCCTTTCTCATCAGGGGGCTTTCTCAGGTGTAGGGAGAGGAGAAATTGGGGGAGAAAGGAATTAGGGCCTATGTCCGTCGGGAAGGCTTGTCGCTGGCCGGACCAACGTGCCGGATGGGAAGGTGACCCCTATTTTCCATTTCGAGAAAAAAAAGTGAATCCATAAGAACAAAGGGGGGGGGGGAGATGAAAGGGGGGAAAGACTCGTCATGGGTGACTAGTGGGTCACTCCAAAAACGGCCCATCGCTACTGCGACTTCTTTTGAGTCTCAAAGAAAGAGAGAGAAAAAAAAAGGGGAGGTTGGGGAGGGGTCGGCTTTATCAAAAAAAGAAAAATCTCGCAAGAAAGGTATTATGCGAAACAGCGTGGCGGGACGTAACACGCTACTCCCAAAACATCACAAAAAAAAAAAGTCTGACGATAAGGAAAAGAGGAAAGAGGAACAAAATATGAAAAACGTAAGGGGAAGAGGGGGGGGAAATGGTTGATGCGGGGTAACCGGCCCGGGTCCCTCCGGCACGTTGGGACGCCACGCTGTGTACTAATCCTTATCCCTTAAGAAAAACGATAAGTGACCGTTAGCACGTCCGTACCGGACCGACCTATCCTTCCAGGATATCCTCTCCACCTTGGAATCCCAGGGAAGGGTAAAGGGGGGGGAAAAAAACGGACTGAATTGTACCTGGGAAGCCTCAGGAACGGAATACCCTGTGTCCCAGATCTAGAGGAGGGGTTTCCTCAGAGGGAAAGGGGGGCTCTGGGAAGATAAGGACAAAAATCCATGACTCTCAAAAAAGGGCCGTGCCGGTGTGTAAAGCATTTTGATCATCCACCCGAGCTACCGTCAGAGCAAGAAGCTGGAGCAAATGGACCGAGAGCAACCCGGCGGCCCTTCTTTAAGCCAATTTAAAGAGGAAGGATTGAGGGGGGAAAACTTCAAAAGATACGGTGAGGCGGGATGAACTACTGACCTTGTTTTTGCGGGGGTTCAGGGGAGGGGTACAAAGGAATGATGCTTAAAAAGCCGAGGCAACCTGCCATGGTGCCTTAAGTCCAGTCCCCTTGGGGGAGAGGGGAAGTGGAAAGAAAAATGACCAAAAGGGAAAAGTCAGAGTGAACGCTCATTGCCTCCTTCCAGAGAAGTTCAAAACAAGTAAAGCCTGGAAGTGAACTAACAGTTGTCGTTACAGGCATCACTGGCGGAATCGGGGTTGCCCATGCCCGTAGGAAAAGGCTGGAAGCTTGTCGTCTAGCCTGCAAGGGGGGGAAACAAAAAGACGAAAAACGAGGGGTGCTAAAACGGGGAGTCCGAGGCAAGAGCGAAGCGCAGGAAGACCCCTCACTCCCGTCTGCCGGAGAAAGGAGAACTGAGAACTAAAAAGTCCAAGGCTACCACGCGGTTTGTGGGAAGGATTTCGGGCTGGGAGGAAAGGGGCAGAAGGAAATGGCTTCTGAGAGTTAGTTATCCTGAGAAAATGCGGTCAGGGGGGCTAAACGGTTGGACGTAATCGCCTTTACAGATAGGGCTGTCCGTGAAACAGAAGGGGGACTTTTAATGAGGCGGGCAT
>Ga0179591_1248394_pt1 | contig 16434 bp, 14 predicted proteins | sample CZOMad2_1_08_16f_FD_182891 | JGI IMG/M metagenome (GOLD analysis project Ga0179591, IMG submission 182891) | Vadose zone soil fungal communities from Angelo Coast Range Reserve, California, USA - CZOMad2_1_08_16fungal (PacBio error correction) | ecosystem: Environmental > Terrestrial > Soil >...
GGGGGGTATCATAAATACACAGCGAAAACAGATGGCCCGAAAAAAAAACAACCGGGAAAAGGAGGAAAAAGGGACGGGTCATGAACGCTCAATAGACTGAAGGGAACTTTTGGGGGACTCTTGAAAAAAAGAGGGGGTAGTAAGGTATCAAGAAATGGCAAGACGAATGGCGGCAATATAAGGACCTTGACCGAGCGTCTTCTCCGACAGGCAGAGAAAGGAATAATTCTGCTTCCTACTGTCGACCGGAATAATAGTGAGGATAGGAAAGAAGAAGACTGAAAATTCAGAAAAAGAAGCGACGAACAGGAAAATCTACGGCGCCCTGTGAGATCGAACAGGACGCGCCCACGTTCCTTATTCGCAAGGGAAAAACCTAAGAAAAAAGGTTGTAGGTCGCGGATGGACTCGGAATGATCGTTCAGGCGGAATTGATAGCAGCTAGATGGATGAGGAAAGGGGTACACATCAACTTTGCTTGCAGGTCAGGTAAAGAGAACGGGAGAGAGGGGTGTTAAACAAAAATTAAATAGATTCGCAACGGGCGTTAGCTTGGGGTACCAGCAAAAGCGACGACGCCTTAAACGTCAGAGAGCCTCAGGCTAAGGGGGGGGGGAAAGGGGAAACTGGAACTATTTCCACGACGCCGAAGAGCTATTCTCTCGGTGAGGGGAGGGGGAAATGGGGATACTCTTTCCCACAGAGACGCCACCACCAACGTGTGGCTTGAATTCCATCGCACACCTCTAGGAGAAAAAAAGGGGGAGAAACTTGCAGCATTCTCACGGGTTGGAAGAAAGGGGAGAGTACATCTAGAGAACGCGGAGAATAGGAGGACAAAGGACTAAAGACGAAGAATACTTTCCTCCACGAAAAGAGGAAGGGGGGAATGAACTTGGGAGCGTGCAAATAGAGGGACTAAGCAACTGGAAGATAGGAAGAATTCTATATCTAGGAATGCAGATGCGATGATCAGTAACTCAGTCATTTTCCAACGTTTAGGTGTGGGGATGGGAAGAGGGGAAGCTTAAATGCCAGGCCAAACAGGGCGCTGCCGCTCACGAACATGGGGGAAGGGGTCTACGTGACTTCGGAGCACCCGTCACGATGCGCCGACCTTGTTTCGCTGTGGCAGTCGAACCGGGGCGTATTTGTGAGGAAGGGCTCGACTTTTCGAAATTCATCTGCGGGGCCGATGGTCTTATTTAATTGGAAGGGGAAGAACCAAAGAGCGTACAAAAAGAAGACGAGTAGAGATGAATACCTGGTAGAACGTACTAATAGGAAGTGACGAGTGGCGCATGGAATATGGGAAGGGAAGGGGGACATTGAAAGTTCGTCATGTCTTGCCAGGTCACCTCATATCTTGAAAGGATGGCAGGGCACCCTAGGCGGAGCCCGAAAAAGGGGAGGGGGGGGGACAGTGAAAAACCGGAATACTGCAGCACTAACGCCCCCAGAAAGAGGGGTTGAAAAAAACTGGCTCAGCACAGGAAGAAGAGGGACCTAAAAACAGAAAATCAGCCTGGGGGAGGAAGATTATGTGGACGGTAGATGATGGGCAGCCATTAAAATCAGGAAGGTCCAAGGGTGGGGCAAAATGGTGATGCCCCGACTGGCGTTTGAAAGCTACGGGGGAAAGGAAGAAAGGGAAGTGCCAAATCCACTTTATGCCGATGCCGCTCGACTTTTCTGCAAGTCGGAATGGGGGAAGGACCTTATAGCTTCGCTGGGGCCGGTCGAAAATGGCCTCTATCGCCGACGAGTCAGGGGGGTATGCGTGGGAGGGAAAGAGAGTCCTGGATCAAAGGACGCCGATGGCGCGGCGATTGCGCCATATATGGTCGATGAAACGTTATCTGCAAATTTGTCGTAGGGGAGGAGAATCCTAAAATCTTCAGGACGAAGAAGGAGACCTACCGGAGATGAATTTGAAAAGGAAGGAACTCCTTTTTGAAACAACAGAACACAAGTAACGAGTCGCTGATACGGCAAGCGGTCCGTTCCAGGTCAGGTTAGGGAGGGAAGGCGGGGGGGTACACGCAGTTGTAAAACAATCAAGAGAGATGCGATGATTCCGAGCGGCCCATGAGGGTGCGAGGAAAATTGCATGAAATTTTTGGGTCCGGGAAAAAATGAAACGAGGACCCGAGGGCCCGATTCGGGAAAATCACTGAGGAAAAGAAAAGAAAAGATTGAGGTTCTATTGAACGAAGTAAATCCGACGTATCTAGAAATATTCCCCCAGTTACGACGAACAAATCCAGAAAGAGAAAGGAGAAAAGTCCTACTAAAAGTTGACGGCTACTACAAGAAAAGGGGGAAGTTTGGTATTTTGCGGTGACGCAGTAGGGTGTCCATGATTACACAGATCTATCGAACGACCCGATCAGGGAAAAGGGATTGAACTAAAAATGATACTGAGCGAGAAATCAAAAGCGGTATAGGGGAGATGGAGGCTTCCATTGACCCGCCACTTTGCGGCAAAAGAAAACAGGTGAGGTAACAAAAAATGAAAGTGAATAGGGAGAAGGTGCCCTCTTCCTTACATCGAATGTCATTAAACTATCCGAGGGGGTCAAAGGGAGAAATGACAAAAGAGTATGCTAAACAAAGCGAAGCGAACTAAAGTGACTGGAGGGGGAAGGCCAAACTCCAGTAGACGATAGAAGGTTATTGTCAAGCCTTATATCTCCACTAAACAAAAAAAAAGAGGGGGGGGGGGAGGGAGATACTAGACATGACCATCTGCGAGGAGGAAGGAGGCAAAAGATTGCGCTAAAAGAGCGGCCGTTAAGAGGTTTTCGAACATCTTGTGAAGAGGTAGAAAACAATCTGAGAGTACATGATAGGGCTGGGGGGGTAAAAAAAAGGAAAGCCAGGGAGAAACTCCTCTTCCCAAAGTGGTTGTCGGGGGAAATCGGATGAGAAGAAAAAAGGGAAGGAATTAACTGGAAGACGTCTCAATGACCACTATGCACTCGCTCTCTAATGTCACCATTACCTGTTCCATATCGACGGGACTACGTTCTCTAGAATGGTAAAAAGGGGGAACAACTACAGAATCCAGCAAAACACCACATCGGGGCTCAATATGGGAATCCGAATTTGCATCTTCGAGGGGCATGGGTGCGAGTTCGGAAAAAGGTAAAGAGGACTATCTGCTTTGAAAGGAGAAGAAGGACCGAGCCTCCGGTGCGCTTTCTCCTCGAAGGGTTCACTTCTTAGGGGGGGATGGAATCTCGGAACGCATGCGAGTCTATCATGTGAGCTCCAGCAGCATCTTTCTCCGCGAGATCGTCGTCGCCAAATCTTATGGAAAAAAAAGGAAGGGGGAGAAGCAACCGGAACCGCGAACGCGCATCAAGACGGCTGGAAAATGGGGGAACACAGAAATCAAGTAACCCGTCACCTAGGCGCGTTCATCCAGTTCAAACTTCGTCATGAAGAATCTCGGAGTATGATTGAGAGGCCGACTCTAATTGAAAGAAGAGGGGAAAAGCCCTCCATAATCGCCTGCGTTGAGGACGAAAGAAGGGGAAAGTCAGTCCCTAGAAACGCCAATAACACGTCGGGGCACCTCCGCTGCGCTCCGAAATTGAGGACAGGCCCCGCGACGCTCTATGTATCCCCAATCGAGGAGTCAAAAAAGGAAAGGGAGCGTCATCAAGATATCGCATGACATACTAAATGCTAGAAGAGGAACAATGCTCGCCTAATATCGCCCGAACCGATCATCTGCTTGCAAGTCATCTCAATAACTCATGGTCGGCGAAGAGTTCGAAGAGAAGGGGCCTCAGGGGGGACCGTGCTCACGGCATCTTCACTTGCGGAGAAGGGGGGGAGAAGACTAGGTTCGGTGGGCGTTCGGGCTGCAGTATGGGCGGGAGTTGATATGGAACTGAGGGATGGGGGGGAAAGGAAGGATTTGGACTCCAGAGTCTATCCCTATTTGAAAATGGGTCGAAGAGGAAAAAAGGATTCCAGAGGATCTCAGAAGACGCAACGCGCCGGCCTTCGAGATAAAAAAATTTCCCTGCCTGACCAGGTTTCTTCAAAGATCCTGTTAGGAAGAGGGAAAAGAGGAGGAGAGGTGTATTTTTCCTTGTCTCAATGGAGATCCACTTACTCAAGAACACAAGTGAGAAGGGGGGAAAAAAAAATCACAAAAGAAATGAACCACCGCTACAACCCGCAGGAGAAATTCTACTGGTCTACAAAAAGAAGTAAACCCAGGGGAGAAGGGAAGTCAATCCTTCCCTAATCACCGACAGTTTGGACAGGGAATCAAATGAAAGAGGAACAAACCCAAGGTGGACCTAAGAGGGAAATTACCTGTTTACGCCATCGGCAATCCACTTGGGGAAAGGGGAGACATAGTCCGGACGGCTTCTATCATTCTACTCTACATAGCTTGGAAAAGACACCGAGCGATCAGCGTAATGAACTCGCTCCTCTTTGAGGGAGGGAAGGATGGACTCAGTTCTTACTTCGTCGTACGCTATCCGTTCACTAGTATAGGAAGATGTGATCTTGAGGAACAGGCTTCATGCTGCTCAGGTGCCTGATCTTTCGTCATTCGATAAGTTCCGGGAAAAAAAAGAAATAAGCATTTGAGGCTATCGGAGGGAAGCTCACTACAAAGCTCCGCCTCGTTCAAGCTTAGTAGGATTCTCGGCAATGAGACGCCTAAACTCGTCAGTTCCAAGAAGGGAGGGAAGAGGAAGGAGGACCAGGTCAGACTGTTTCTGGAATGAAGCGTTTGCTAGCTATCAGAAGAAGGAAAAAACATTGGAGGAAGGGAAGAATCGCGTGGACACTGTCTATCACGTACGTGACCGAAGGTCCTAATGCCAGCCAAAGTGGGGGGGGGGGATCAAAAATGTCATATTACTCGCGCTGTAGGTAAAACTGAAAGAAGAAGAGGGAATTCAGGAAACCTACCAAAAAGACTCGAACGCTATCCGAGCCTGGGGAAGTGCCGACAAGGTCTGTAGAAAGAAAAAGGAGAGAGCCATGTCCGCCTAGGCCGTACATACTGCTGGAAGAGAAGCATTCACTTTAAAACTCGTTATAAATAACTATTCCGCACCAAGATCGGTTCGACCTAAGACCCCTCAAACTCACGGTCGTGAAGGCTGGGAGGGGGAGGGAAGAATGGCTCATTGAACTTATCGCTCCTTAGAGTGGCTTGCAAAAAGAAAAAGAAAGAGAGAGAAGGGGGAGGAAGGGAGGGAAAATGTGTCTAGGGAAAAATATTGCCGTTCTCATGAACAAGCAACGTGCGAAAAAGGTCTTGCGTGTTGTTGTTCTCGAATCTCTTTCGCTGCTTTCATAACCAAAGAGAGAGAAGAAGAAAACTTAGAGTAGATCGAAAGACCAAGAGGCCACAAAAATTAAGGCAAGAGGGGGAGCGTTGGACTTTTGGGGAATAGCCTGAATTAAACCTAGCAGGCATTGAAAAAGAGACCGTAGATGGTTGTCTCGCACGAAAGGGTCAGATGGGGGAAGGGGAGAGGGAAGGAAGGATGGGGCCACTCTCGCCGCATTGAGAATCCCTTTTTAGTAGTCTGTAGGAGACAACTATCTTGAGTAATATCAGATACCGAAGAGGTAACGTAGGCATTCATATCGCATGCTGAGAGAAGGAACGCGTCACAGGTCGGAAATGGGGAGGGATAGGATGTTGAGGATGCCATCACTTCTCTCAGTAAAGGGGTGAAACACTTAAGGATATCGGTGCGTGGGATTGCGGAGGATGGATTGCGATGAGTCTTGAAGGAGGGGGGAAAAAATTGGGGCGCGAGTAGGAGGATCTCCGATCAAAAAGGTGGGAGATTAGGGGATTGACAGGTCGAGGTCGGGTTTCATTTCATTGAAAATATCGACCCGGGAGAGAGGAGGGTAGAGTACTAAGGAACATAGGCTGTCAGCTGAAAAGGGAGCTGAAGTGAAAAGAGAAAATAGGAAGAACGAGGGACGACTTCCCCCCCCAACCCCCAAACCCAGAGAGTCACTCGCTCAAGTATTGTCATTCAGGAAAGGGTGGGGACTACTACGAACGTACGAGGAAGAAAGGTAGAAAACGTCTTTCTAAAAAGGAGTAAGGCTATGGTCCAATATAGTCCGCCACAAAAGTAGCATTTGACTGATTCCAGAGAAATAGAAGGAGGGAAATCAACAGGAAGCCGTTTTAGAAGAAACGCCCTGATCTGAAGTCAACTAGGGGAGGAAAAAACTGAGCGTAAGACTACTACTAATCCAGATTCGTTCCATCCCAGATCGGCCAATAGGGAAAATGAAGATCGTCGTTCGGTGTCATTGTAGATAGAAGAAGAAGAGAGAGAAAGAGGGGATCTATCTGCAAAGCAATGAGCGGAACCGTCATGGGGCACAAAAATGAGAGGAAGGTTGGGGGGTGTTTCCTACGGGAATACTGCCCGTCCCAAACTCGTGCTTAAGAAGGGAAGGGAAAGGACGAAAAAAGGGGGGGGAAGGGGGGTATACTTCTCTCGAATCAGCGATTTCGACGGCTGCTGTTGGTGTCGAGGGGGGAAGAAAAGAAAAACTGGCTGCCAGCGAGGGGGCTTGTTCGGCATCGGGGCCGGTGAGGATCGGTGACGTTTACGCACATAAAAAGAAAGAGGGATTGAACCCTGATAGACTGGAAGAAGGTCGGCCTGTACAGCGGTTTGAAGAGAGCCTAACGTGAAGAGAATGCACATTCCCTTGGGAGGGGGGGGGGGGAGGGGAGAATGGTCCTTGGGAATCAACTCTGGGATACTATTAACGGAGGGAGGAAAAATCGGGCGGCGACCAAAAAGGGGGTGCAGATAACGCACCCGAGGAGTCAAGAAGAAAGAACACAAGACCAAGCTTGGTTCTAAAGTGCCCCTACCAATTAGAAGAAGATTCCGAGCAATGACTATCAAGAAACGATAACTGAAAGGAGGTGATAAGTTAAGGATTTTGCAGTCAGATTAAGAGGGGGGGGAGAAGAAAGGGGGGGCGGGCGAAATGGTCGGCCCGAGAAGTGCTTCTTGAAATAAGTCTTAAGGAGAAGAGGGAGGAAGTACAACCTGGGCTGCTGTAGAAGGGGGTCCTCAGCTGAATTGGGGGGCCGAAAAATAGATCTATCAGGGGGGGGTCTCGAATTTGTCCTTCGAAGCATCGAGGTCTGGACTGGGGGAGGGAAGGGGAGAAGAACTATCCCTCTATTTCCAGTATGGAGCCGGATAAATGCGTAGGGGAACAAATAAGTAGCACGCTGACGAGCGCTGTCAAAATAGGATATGTCGCCTCGGGGGAATAGTGGACGAGGGCCAATAATTACAATTGGGAAGGGCGCCTAGGGAACCATGAGGTCCGACGAGGTGGGCACCATTTTCACTGCATGATGACTGAAGAGTCCTTGGCCTTTGCCTTGGAGGGAGGGGGGTTTGCATCCCGATTGGGGTCGACTAATCAGAATCGATGGAAAAAAGCTTACTGGACTAATGAGGGTGCCGATAAGGAGGGGGGGAAGAATTACAAACGAGGACCTCTATGAAAAAGAAATAGCGGGGGGAACGCGAAGATCCTCGGCGGAAGATTCGAAAAGGGAAAAACAATCACCTAAGGATAAGAAAAGGGTGGAGTCAACATTTTTATCCGAACTCGAACTCACAATTACGATAACCTTCGAAAAGGGAGCCGACGGCAATTGAAGCAAAGCTGCGCAAGGACCAAACAAAAACGAATGGGGGGGGGGGGGGTGTGTCGATTCCGGTGGGAACAGGTCGTAATCCATGAATCAAATGTATAGCGCAACGAGCCGTACGGGAGGGGGGAGGACATGGGGATGATCTGAGCGAAGGTGAGAGGAAGAAGAGGAGGAAGTGGGAAATGGGACGTCGCACAATTGTGGCGAACCGAAGGTGGGGAGGGGGAACCCCACCAACGAAAACATTTAAATCAGGGACTAGTGAGTACAGCGGCCTTTTCTGGGCCCTGACTCCTGGGTATTCAAAGAAAGGTCCCTTATAAATTACCATTAAGAGATAGAAAGGCCCAATGCTTGGGGGGTAACCCTGGAACAGAAAGCGCTTAGAGAAGCCCGCTTTTTTCCAAGAAAGGAAAAAGAATTCTCCGGTCATTGTAATGATGTGCGAGGGAAAAAGAAGACACTCTCAAAAAAAAAAACCTGGAGGATGATAAGAGTATCACGCAAGTCACCAAAGGGATTCAAGGATTGAACTTCTAAAAATCGGGGAGGATGAGAAAGGTCCACTTCGCCTAGGGTTGGAAGGAGAGGTGAAAGAACATCAACAATGATTTTACATTGATAGGGTGTTGTTGACCAGAAAAAGATGGAGACAAGGACGAGTACTCCAGAAAAGATACCAGGGTTCAGTTTTAGAAGAACAACTCTCGCAGCAGTGTTCTTAGGTCCCAGGGGGGCCGAAAGATAGAGAATCCCGATTTGCCACGCGACTCACGAAATCAATTCCCGTGACAGCAGCTAGGGAGATGATGCCTTTCAATGGAGCAAAGAAACCGACACCATTATAGAACAAATTACAAATGCTTTCCCTCTGGGGCTGCACTTGGGGAAAAGTCGGAGACTCTGTGAACTGTCATGGGGAGGGAGGGAGGTACAAACTAATATTCGCCGCGAGCTAAGGGAAGTATGGAAAGAGAGCCGAGGGGATCTTAGGAGTCTCTCGAACGGGCTTCCTCGCGGTACTATCGTATTGCTTCTGTTAAAGGGGGGGCGGAGGGGACACACTAATTCATCCACCGCTAAATGTCCTCTCTTACAGAGGGGAGAACTGATCTTTCGGAAAAAATAGTGGATGCACACCCCCGCAGGCAAAAAGACTAATCCGAAAAATGAGAAGGTGCCGTACGACTCCAGGAGGGGGAAAGGGGTCAACCATCAAAGGGGCCTTGTCCAAGTAAAAATCAGATTGAGCAAGGAGAAGGCAGCAATAGAGCGGTATTAATCTGCTTGCGAGGACCATCTAGAATTTTGCCAAGTCGCTCGGTCTCAAGAAGAGGGGGAGAAGAAAGGGAGTGGAAGCTGCAGCAAAAGCACTCGCGCCCGCGTTCGACATCTAGAGAAAAAAGAAAGAGGCGGACTCTAAATTTCTACGCCACGGCGCAAAACGCTCTATTTTCTGCGGAAGGAAAGTCCTAAGTAGAAAAAAGTACGCGGAAATCGCAAAAAGTTAGGGAAAGAAATTTGAAGAGAAATTCAGACTCCAATCGGAATAAAAAGGTCAGAAAAAGAAAGAGCTCCCCAAATCATCTTCTGCCCAAAAAATCCTTCAAGCAGGTCACCTCAGGTCGTCAATAACGTCTATCATGATGACGGAACTTACGAAGGGAGAAGGAGTCTGTTTCTATTCAAGCTGGGAAAAACGCTGGAGGGGTCTGGTCACAGGGAGGAGGCTGAAGAGACTTAACAGCGTGATGGGTCCCCTCTGGGAGGTGGGACCAGTTCATCGTCCTATCAGTAGGTGGAAAGGGAAAAGGAAGAGAATAAGAAATTAACTTCCGCCGCTTCCAGGCGAAAAACGGATCCTAAGAGGAGGAGAAATAACACTCCGAAGGCCTGCCATTCCGATACCTTGGCGTCGTGTAACTAGACTTGTTCGGTCTTTTGGAAGAACGAGGAGACAGAACAGAAACTAGTACTACACTCCGCGGCACTAAGCCGCCTTTTTAGAGCAAGGAGAAAAGGGGGATAACAACCCTGCGGAGAATACTGACGTGGCGCAGCCGACAAAGTAAACCAAGAAACATGTAGAGATTCCGCCCTCACGGAGAGAAAAAGAGGTTTTACGCCCTTCCTAAGCGCAAGGAACAAAAAAATTTAAATAACTTTGAAATGACAGGGTTTCACATGACGAAGAAGGGGCAGGAGAAAACGCGACCTCGACGCTTAGAGCTACTAAGGGGGGAGAGAGCAATCTAGTGGAACAAAACGGTAAAGAGATTTGGGGGAAAGAGATGGATTGAAACGAAGTCACGCTCGTCGCTTCGGCGGGGCTCTTCGCCGCGTTTCCTAAGGCGTAATGCCGTGCTGGAGAGGAGGAGACCTTGGGGCCATGAGTTGGTTGCCGGAGCCGGTGGAGGAGGGAAGGAAAAGACAAAACATAATTTCGGGTGGCGGCTATCGTGGACACAGCCTTCTCCGTGGAAGCCGCCTCTTCAACTATGAGGATACAATTCGTAACTAACTGCCACTCGAGATGGAGATCGGACTAGGAAAAGAAGGGGGCTGACTTCAAGACTGTTTCTGGGGCCCAGAAGCGCCGGGGTGGAAATTATCCGATCAACTGTCGAGGGAGAGAAAGTAGCTGAGAGGTTCACGTGACTGTGTACATAAATTATAAAAGTCAGGGCAGAAGGAGAAAAATTTGGGTCAGCTGTTCAAACACGCTGCCTAATTCCGCCTGCAAGTAAGCTTAGGGAAGAAGGAAAAAGAAAACTATCCGGTCAGATCCTGTGGGCATTCTATGAGGTGGGAGAGAATAAAAAATCCCCACGCCGATCTACAGGGGGCCCAGTTTCGACGCGGGATCGGCACCGGGGGAGGGGGAGACTCGACTTGAATCGGTATCGACACAGGCTCTGGGAGGAAAAAAGCAAGATTCAGTCAGCGAAGGAGGTCGATTCGGTGGGGGGGGGGGGGGAAAACGTGAGGCTGTAGGAAAGAGGAGGGAGGGAAAGTTTCGAAAAACAGCCCCCCAACTGGTGGGGGGTGTGTTTGGGGTCTTCCAGCGGCAAAGTTAATAGGTGAAATTCAAGAATATTGAGCGTTGGTCTCAACTTGACTAAAGGGGAGGGCAGGGGGGGGCTCAAATCTCGGAAGGCCCCCCCCCCCCCCCACCTTTTAAAAAGAAAGAGATAGGAAACAAACAACAAAAGGATTAAAAGAGTATTGGGTATCAGAAAAGACAAGCTGGAAGGAGGTTCACGCGACCACAAACACGCACAGCGGCCGCACGTGGAGGGTGGAGAAAGAGAATGAATTTAAACTAGAGTTGCCGTAGTGGGGCTGGGTGAAGTGAGAAAAGGAACGAAAAGGCGGCACAGAATAAGGAGGAGGATGTCGTCTGGCCGAACTCGCACGTCATCTAGACGTGAGGAACGGTGTGTGTGGAGGATCGGAGGGGAGGAACTATCAGTTAGGCAGATACCCGAGGGGCGTGAAGGCTGAGTAGCAAAACATACTGAAGAACGTCGAACGGGGCGGCCCTGGATATCGAGCGGCTTGGGGAGGGAGAAAAAGGTAAAGACTGGGCCCCAGTATCGGAGGGGTTGGTTCGTGGGAGGAGGGATTTGGGGAAGAAGCAGCGGGGAATTGGTAATGGGGACAAGAGCGGGGGGGGAAAAAAAGAAAGAGAGTATAACATAAATTTTATTCGCTTTCAGGTACCTCGGTTTTCATGGTACAGTGATAGAGGAAAAGGTCCTATTTATCGGACAGCGAACAGCCGGTCAGGAGGTAATACAACTCTTCCCTTGGTGTACCAGGAAAAAAAGAGAAGGGAAGGTTTGGAACGTCTAATCTCCCGCGAATCACGTTGACAAAAAGGGGAAAGTACTAAAATCCGAAGGAAAGAGGCGAGCAAATGCTAAGCTGAATGCGTGTGCCACGATAGACAGCACAACCAGACAAGTGTGTTGGCATTGACAGAGGTAAAGGGCAGAGAACTGAGGAAGTCAGATGAAGTCCTGTTGTGGAAAAAAACCTAACGTGAGGATACCCTGCTTAACTAATAGCTCTCCTCAAGCTACGCCAGGTACCCTAGAAGGAAGGAACAAGACTGAAGGGTATTCTTCCGTTCTTTGTCATTGCTGGGATTTAGAGAAGAAGGAGCCTCGAGACTCTCAAAAGGCCTGCCATAAGGAATGCCGAGGAGCAAAAACAGGTCCTTTGCACGTCCGTCGTGCAACATTTGGGGGGAGGGGGACTTAGAAGGAAGAATCCAAACTGTCGGGGTGGGGGGGGGTCAAGTCTTACTTGTAAATGCACAAATGTGGTGTTTTACTTGGGGAATAGGTCGGGACACCCGGAAGAGGGAGGGAAGGAAGGAGTTTTGGGTTTAAGGGGAAGATCGAGACAACCGGTGCGAGGTGTCAGGAAGTCTCATGGGAAAAGACCACGGGGCCGGGCTGATCTTGCTATTGGATGACTTAACACCAGACAAAGACGCGGAAAAAAGAAGAAGGAAGAAGAGAGAGACTATTGGCTAAGGGTGGAACAGTTCTGTCGCACATGAGGGGAGACCAAAAGCTTCGCAGGCCATGGGCCTCTTTCGTCAGTTTCAATAGCATGTAGTTCAGGTTAGGGGAAAAGAGGTTATCGAGGGGAACTTCGAGTACCACCTACTAGGAGGGGGTAGAACCCCCTGGGCAGATTAACGTAAACGAGCTTCCACAAGAGAACGCCCCACATCAGAAAAGTTTTTGTGATAACAAAAGGCGAAAAAAACAATGAAGAAGAATAAGTTCCAACTGCAATAAAAAGAAGACTATAAAGTGATACGTCGAAATTAAGGGCCGAAAGGCTACGAGGGCGTCTTCTTTGAGGAGGGGAGAGGAAAGAGGAATTGTAGACAGATCTGACGAAAAGAGTCCACCTGGAGACATGAAGGGAGAAAATTGGTTAAAAACCTTAGGTGGGTGGATGCTAATTAGCGTCGCGGTCGAACTGAATAAATGGCCTTCGAGCGCGGGGAGGCGGTGAAGAGTGGCGAAGAAAGGGGAACCTTAAAAAAAAAAATAACCTATAGCCGATCGCAAGCAGGCAAATATTAAAAGGGAGAAAAGGAAAAAATCCGGCGGCAAAACGTGTCGGCCGCCGCAGACAATAGTAAAGACCTGATATGCTCATGACGAAGAGGCCAAAACTAGATGATAACGGGGGGAAAAAGGGGAGGCTATCTGATGGTGGAAATGGTTCCACTGATAAAGTCAAAAACGGAGAGGGGGGGGGACTTTGGCTGAGTAAAAACTCGGTGGTGTGCAGCCACAGTGCGACGAAAGTCAAGATCGCGGAAATATGATGGCGGGGAGGGAAAGAAGTATGTTGTTCTTTTGCGACTCTCCCACAACGAAGAAAAGGACATCCCCGAGGAAGAACAGAAGATCCCCTCGGCGTCATGGGCGGATCCTAGACATCGCACTAGGAGAGAGAAATATTGACAGTTGGTAGCTCTTCGACTCCATGACGAGACCTGAACCCGACGGCAAATTTTACGGCAAAGATGCGCGCCAGAAAAACGGGGTCTGGTGTATAGGATGGGACGGGTCCATTGGGTTTCATAGGAACCATGATCGCTCCGAGTACATCGAAGGGGGCTGGATGATGGAATTAAGAGGGAAAGCTCATTGCAATCGGGAGAGTGAGCTTACCATGGGAAAAACTCAGACACTTTGCGGAGAGAAGACCAGGGGGTGGTACCAACCAAACCATGGTAAGAAGAATTACTAAAGTATTACCCTCGTCACCGGGGTGGGGAACATAGGGGGTGAAAGGAAAAGAGAAAGTGTATATCTGTCCGCTGGATAAATAGGATGGAGAAAAAAAAAAGAAGGATAATTAGCTCTTTTGCGGAGAGGGGCACTCAGTACACCCATTACGGAAATGGGGGAAGAGCTGGGTCTTCTAATGAGGAGAAAAATATGGGAGGCATGGACCTTCCCTTCAAGGGAGGATGGACTGATTGCCAAAAGAGGGGGAGGAGAAACGAAGGGTCCTTTCGCCGGGGTTATATGGGTTCATAGTGAGAAACATGAAAGACTGTAATTGATATGCTGTTTGCGCGGGGGGCGAGAGGTACTAGTAGACAGTAGTAAATGTGGAGCCAATTTCGGGGTACCTCACAAATGAGGCCAGAAGTGGTTGGGGTCGAAGTAGAACTGGAGTCAGGAGGGAGGAGTAGTCCGTGTTCCAATTACCTTTTCCCCCCAGACTCGTGGCTCGGCGAGCATAAAATTTAGACGAAAAAAAGAAAGAGAAAATGCCGAGAAAAGCCCCAAAAAAGAAGAAGAAGTTCGGGCGCGCATCTGTACCTTAAAGGGGGAAAGGAGGCTTTCGAATATCGTCAGGATTTAGACCAAATTGTGGGAGAAGAAGGGAGAGCCTGGCAGTCGAGAATTGTCCTTCGGCTCCGACCCGCGACTCGAGGTGATCGCGCGTTTGCAATCAGGGGGGGGCGTGGGAAAGGGAAGAGATGAGCTGGGACGGATCTGCCAAAAAAAAGGAAAGGATAAAGAGGGTTAGCATTAGATCATATGAGCCGGATCTGGACTTAGATCCAAAAAGAGGGGGGAGGCAACACCAATCAGATACGGAAGGAATGAGCGCTAAAGGGTGAGTTTAAAAAAGCGACGGCTGGACCTTTGGAACAAAATCGTCCCGAACTTCCAGGAAGAAGAGAGAGGGAGGAATTGAGGATCGGAAGCTCCGCGTATGAAGCTGCTGCGAACCACATAATACATTTGAAAAAACGCGCGTTCACGTCGACCTCGACTTGGCGCCATCGAGGGGCTTCAAAGGGGGGGGGGGAGAGAAGAAAGAGCAATTTTCTGAGGAGCCGCCTCGCTGGCGCGCGAAGTACTAAAAAAAGGAAAGAGAAGAGAGAAAGGGGAAAACGGACATAAACCAATCCGAAAGGAGAAAAAAGTCCGACCGAAGGAAAAGAGGGAGATACCGGGAAAGGCAGAGGGGAAGCTATATCTAAGTTCGCTGGGACCTCAGAAAGGTAGACCACAGCCTCACCGATCATATGAATGCCATATATTCGTAACCTCATGGTTGAAGATTAGCTGGGGGGGAGGAGGGGGGGAGCTTGGTAACAGTAGCTTCGTCTTACAATTTGTCAGAAAAGAAAGAGGTCGTCGTGTTCTTGGCCGGTGGACTGCCGGTTCATTGAAACCAGTGTCAGTCGGGGTAATGGAGAAATACGCCAGCAGTGTAGTCAACTAGGGGAAAGACAAGAAGTGATTAACGGACGGCCCGCGGCCATTGCAGTAACACGAAGCCGAATCGCGAAAAAGCGGAAAGGGGGGGAAGGTAAAAGGAAATTCCAGTCGTCCTGATTCGACACTATTTTTCGGGGAGGGGGGGGGGACGACTCACAATCCATAACGCCCCATGAGACGAGAACACGAGTCATGGAGCAACATAAAAGGTTCAGATGCAGGCAAACAACGACGAACCTCAGGTGGATCTAGGAAGGGTGAACCAAAAAAAAAATAAAGGAACCCATGGAGGACGGGCATTTAACGTACTCCCCGCAGTTGGAAGGGACAGAACCTAAGTCATAAAAAAAAAAAAAAAAGGTTAACCGAAGACGGGATGACCTTTCAGATGTCGGCTCCTGGCACTTAAAAAAAGAGATGCTCTTCTAAAACGGCTCGCTCCATCTCTTTGCACAGGAAATGACAACTAACGCTCCTCTGTCGAACTCGTTTTGAAACAGAGGGGAGGAAAACTGAACAAGCTATGTTCTTAGAGAGATGAGGGAAGGGTCTTGGGAAACAGAAAATCGCGGAGTTCTCAGGGGATGCTAGGGAGACATGACTGCTCCTGTGTTTCAGTTCGCGTGACTTGGAGGGGTGGGAAGGAATCAAAAAATGTCTATTTTTCGGGGTTTTACAAGAGGGGACGGTATCGGACAGCAACAGCAAGTGGGGGGAAGAGGAGGGGGGGGGCGCGGGGAAGGTCGTCGGAAAATGGGTGCCGGACCATGTAGACGTTCATTCGTCTGACGCGTCCCCAGGCTCATTCGCTCGAAGGGGTGCCTGGCCAAGTAAGGGGAGGAAAGTAACTAAGAGTCCGAGAATGACCGTCCTTTCAGGGAGGAGACGGACCGGCAGAAAAGACCGGTTCCTATCTACCTGTGCATGAAAACCGTGAGAATGGCAGAACCCCGTTTGGTTACACTGGAATAGGAAGAAGAGTTGGGACTGGATCCGCCTGCACGATATAGCAATGGCGCTCCCAAAAAAAGAGGAAAAGTAGATCCAATAAAGGGTTTTCATTTCCGGATCCTGAACGTGAGGGGCGATCCCAACAATAAAATCGAGATCTTACCGAAAAAAGGTAGAAGAATTGAAGGTAGGGGAAGGAAGGAGGGGATCAACAACGTTCCTCTCTCTGGTAGAAGGAACACCTTAAGATTGGAAGAGTCGAGCGCTCCAACGGACTCTCGCTAAGCTCGAAGGGAATAATGACTCTCGTCCATGCTGATTAGTCGCCGGATAGGTAGTGAAATGAAACGGGAGACACGGGGCCTCCACAATCTAACTGGGTGCAGATAAAGGGACTCTATGAATGAAATGGGGAAAGGTATGAAAAAGAAAATCAAAGGGGGACTCTTCTTTGCCGTTGGAGGGCTAAGAGAGGTCGGGAGTTTGACTGGTACAACTATAACA
>Ga0179591_1337810_pt1 | contig 16431 bp, 23 predicted proteins | sample CZOMad2_1_08_16f_FD_182891 | JGI IMG/M metagenome (GOLD analysis project Ga0179591, IMG submission 182891) | Vadose zone soil fungal communities from Angelo Coast Range Reserve, California, USA - CZOMad2_1_08_16fungal (PacBio error correction) | ecosystem: Environmental > Terrestrial > Soil >...
AAAGGGTGTTGCTCGAGAAAAGGAGACAACTAGCTGACGACTGGGGGGGAAAAAAAAAGGGGGGGGAGGGTCCAAAATCACTTCCGTGAACTGGGGGCTTGTGGGCGACGTGTTGGGAAAGGGGTGATAAGCAGCCGGGCCCAAGCAGGAGGGGGGAAAAAAAACATGGTGGACCAGCATAAGAAAGAACCCAGGGGGAAACCGTTACCAAAGGAGACCACTCTCAAGTAAATATCAACCAAAATGGGGAAAGGTATGGAGGGCCACCATCTAAGATCCTCTTAACGGTCCTTTAAAAAAAAAATGAACCAATACCGGTTATCCCCTAAAAGCAAGTCAGGAGGAGAGTGGAAAAGGAAGAAAAATACTAGCACAGCCTTAGGTTAGCTTTGTTTGGGGGAGCGTTCGAAGGCAAGGAGGGTTGGTAAAAAAACCGTCACGGGTGTTGCGGATCGGGGGGGTGGGGGTGGTCAGTGGCGGCAGACATCGGGAGGGCCGGGAAACCCAATCAGCCTGGGGGGCTTTTTTCAGGGGCATGTGTGGAAAGAGATCACACGTTCCAACTAAACTACTAGCAAAAAAAGGGGACAGCGGGGTGATGCCCAGGGGGGGCTGAAAAAAAAAGGGCCAAAAATGATAAACCTTTGTAAAAAATCTTACTAAGGGGGAACGGGGGGGGGGCGATTTCGGTCTTGTCGGCAAAGATTTTTTGGGAAATCTGAAGGACGACTGAGTGGGACAGGGGGAAAAATTAACGGGAAAAGGAAAGAGCTGATAATTTGTTTCGACAGACAAATTTATGAAAAAAAAAATGATACGGGATGGATTGGGTAAGTTGTCCTTCTACTTAAAAAAAGTTACCGACCGATGGATAGGCGATTGACGGGATGGAAATGAGTCGGGGCCCCAACAGATTGGTGAATTACAAGACGGGTAGAGGGGGGGATTACTTGAAAAGACTCGGGGGGGGTTTGGGGGAATCTCTGCGATCAATCTCGATTCTGACCGGGGTAAACAATATCAAGGGGGTCAGTTTCGGGGCTGGCTTGGGTAGACGGTAAAGGTTGGTGTGGGTAGATATCAGAGCTGGGCCGAGGGGCATTTAATACATGTCCTCCATATTTGTGGGAGCTTGGGACTTGACGTAATCAACTATCCCCAAAGCGTAACAGGGGATGGAAACCAGGGGGGGGGACGTTGGAAGGAGAAAAGGGGAAAAAATCCAAAGGTTCCTATAGATCAAACTGTTTAAGTTGAACGTGAACAACGGACTCAACAGTAACCTGATACCGGGGCTAGGAGGGCCGACATGGGGGCTAGACCAGGCAATCAAATCTCTAAGGGTCCCAGAACTGCCCGAATCTAACATCGGAAAGGGGTCTCACGGATATTTCAAAAAGTAAAAAAGAGTCCTCTTTGGGGAAACTAAGTGCGGTTTCAACCCGTGGAGAGATTGCCAAAGGAAAAATGACGGTTAATGCTTCTTTTTGTTCAACCCACGAAGAAACGCCACAAAAGCGGTCAAAAGGGGGGTGGGGCTGTTTTCTCACACGCGTTCATTTAGGGTGTGGGACTTGTGGTCCCGGACCCTCGGGGGTGATACCCGTGGGAATAGGCAAAAGTCAAGCCATCATAAGAAAGATCAGTACTCCAATATCGCTTAAGATGGAAGGTCTGCAAAAAGTTAACACAAAACACACGAGCGTGAAGCCAGGAAGGGCAAAAAGTGAGTCAATCCTCCGTAAATTTTTCATGGAAAACCCAGGCTTGCCTTTGTTCCTCACCCGGCCCGGTAATACAGGCCTAAGTCGGGAGGAAGAAGAGGACTGAGAAACCTGAAATGTTTCTTCAAAAGTGGGGGGCGTGATTTTAATGGGCCCAGTCCCCATGAAAACCGGGGGAAAAAATCTTGAAAGAATTTAAAATGACGTCGAGAAAAGTGAAATCGTATTTGGGGTGGAAAAGGGGGACCCCCCACCTCACCAAAGTTAGGCATAAGGGGGAATACCGGAAATGGGGGGGGGGAAAAAATGTGGAAAAATGTAGGAGGAAACCTTACCTCTCGGGAAGCTTGTGGGATTGTAAAAAAAGTAATACTTGTATCTTTAAAGGGGCGCACTAGAAAAAACGAAAAAAAAGTTGTGACAAGGGGGTCTGGGTTTGACATTTCGCCAGCTCTCATCGCAGCGCCGGAGAGGCCTCCCAATCTAATGAAGAGGGAATGAAGGGGGGGGGGTTAAAAAAAAAGAGACAGCAAGCTTTGTCACTAAGGGGGGGGGGGGTGCAAACGGGCACTATGACGGGCAACCGGCGGCCGCTGGGTGCCGTGGAATGGCGAGGTGGGGAGACGGGGGGGGTCAAAAAAAGAAAAAACTTTAGAGAAAGTCTCCCCCAGTCGGGACTGAATTTGAAGTTCAATCCCTCAAAAAGTCTATAAAAGGGGGGGACGGACAAGAGAGGGGCATTCAGACATTGTACAGCCAATCCAAAACCTGCGGTGGTAAACCAAGGTATAGCGAAATTGGAGGAGAAGAAAGGTTATGACTATCCAATAAGACGAAAAAGACTTCAAAAAAACTTTTTAAAAGAGAAATACTCCTGGAATGACATTATCTTGTCGATACCACCGCGGGCTCGTTCTGAGAGGTTTCAAGGGGGAGAGTAAGAAAATGAGGAATAGAAAGATTCTCAAATTTACGGAAGGTAAAAAGGTGTTAGTCAGTGAGCCGTGCACCGATTTCACAAGGACCCCCCAAAAAAAAACAAAGACTCATGTGAGAACAGAAGTACGGAAAGCAGAATCGAACAGAAAGGTAGTCAAGTAATCATGCCAGACTTCCATGGGAATTTACGCAAGACAGATAAGAATTAACAAAGTAATTCAAAACTGTGGTTACAAACATACCATCCGATGTTGGGCCTGATAATCGATGGACTTCAGAAAAAGATGTTAAAAATGTTCTACAAGGGTGTTCAAAAAACCTACTGGGGAATTGCTCAGGAAAAAAACTGATCTTTGGTCCCTGACGTTCCGGTTGAACATGACATCAGAAAGGGGTACGGCGGACTTGGGAAGAAATCGGAAAAAAAGGAGGGGGGAAGATTTGCAGACGATTGTGGGGGGGCCCGGGTGGGTTTTGCACCCTGGGCCTGCACGGTTTTGTTCATTCTTTCTTATATTTCGTTTCACACCCATGTCCATTAATCGGGGACTTGAAGAGAGGGGGGCTGAAAAAAACGGGCGGTGAGGGGGTCTTAAGCACTTCACTGGGCCAAAAGTTGGGGGGAAAAAGAGGTTAGAGCAACTCGTAGCAAAGGGGGGTTACGGGTAATAAAACTTCAAAGATCAGAGGGGCAGTGCGACATGTTTCATCAAGGAAATCGGGCAAAAAAAAAAAAGGGAGGGGAGAAAAAGGAGAGATCAGGAGAAACGCACTGAGCGGATTGGGGGGACGGAAAAAAAACGAGACCCGCGGGGACCATCGCGTGAAACGGACAGAAACGTGCAAACTGTGGCCAAGGAGAGCTCCCAAGCCCAAAGGGTCCACGACTCGGTCAAAGGGGAAAAGATGACGGGCAAGGGGGAAAAGGCAATCGCCAGCCTGAATAACAAGCACGGCAATGTCACAACAATCGCAAGTGGAAGCAACGACTCAAAAGACGTGGGAGAGAACGGTAGAGCCGAGGAAAACCAGAAAACCTGGACGGGTCACGAGAAAGAACAGTTCCCCTGGTCATCGGACAGTTTGGGTATAGGGGGAAAAAGCCGTGGGGGTTCCAAAAAAATTGCTGGAAAGACTGGTGTGAAGGTTTGTGTGGTACGATCATATAGTTGAAACCACCGCCCGGGGGCAGGGGGCCACTTTGGGACGGACTTGCAAAAGAGGAATTCCTTCTCGAACCTGGAAGGAACACTTAAAGCAAGACAAAAGGAATCGAGGGGTGATCTGGCAGACGTAGGGAACCACAGAGCATGCAAGCGACCTTTTTTACAAAGCCGACGACACCTTTCCACCCAGGTTTAGGACAGATGGACTAAAAGAGGACACGTGAATGGAACGAAGAAGCAGAGGAAGGCCGCGCACAGGGGGAGGTTCCTGCATGTTTTTCCGGCACGCAGGGGGGGACCTTTAGGGGGTTGAATCGGGTTGGTTCTTAACTACGGGGTCGAGAAACGGAACCTGCAGAAGAAAACTTAGAGAGACCAGGGGTACCCGAATTGTTTGGAAAGGGGACTTGCAAAAGAGAGGAGGGACCCCGCTCGACGTGCCCAACAGGTAAGAAGGCCGACACAGGTCACGACAAAGGGTCTTCACAAAAGCACAAAGAGAGCTCCAATGTTTGGTGACCCACGCCAGGAGAAACACGCGCCTACCCTGGAAGCAAAAATTGGGGTGCCAAACATGAAAAAGGAGGGCACAAAGGGGTGAGGGGGGGGACTTAGTTAAAAAAAAATCTTCTTCTCTTTAAAAGAGCCGCTGCAGTAGATTTAGTGCATAACTTAAAGTAACGCGAGAAAATTCTGACAAAAAGAAAAAAACCCGGTTTAACAAAAGGGGGTTTCGGACGAAAGGACTCCAGGACACGAAAAGGATTGAACACCGGCAGCCCATGAGTATAGCAAGTGAGACTTCCACATTCACATTGCGAGGGAAACCTGTATCAGTAAACATGTTGTCAAAAGAGGCAGGGGACGGAAACGAAAAAACACAGAAAAGTCAATGGTAGCTACGTTAAAGATATATATTTACAGCTGTGTACGGGGAACAAAGCAAAGCGACACAAGTGGGAACGGGAAAGGGGCGCGGCCAGCCGCTCTGTAACCCACGGCAACAAACAAGGAGAATGTGATTACAGAAAAGGACGCACCCAGACAAGGAAGGAAGGAAGGGTAAACCTGCAAAAACCATTTTCCCAACCCAGGCATTTGCAGAGTAAAGGGGGGTTGGTAAACTTTGGGGTCAAGTATCAAAATAGGAAAGCGCGAAAAACTTGCGTACCGAAAAGTGGGCGTCATGAATCCTGATCAACGGGTGTGCGTCGTCACCACCATCGGGACGAAACACACACTACTCAAACGTGGTCACTAAAATACAACAGTGGGGGGAACCGAAATGGTGGAGTTTGAGATCGTGTGAAAAGGGAAAGAAAGCTTCCACGTAAAATGGTTCAGACAAACGAAACGCCAACAGGTTTAAACCGCACATGAGGTCATCGCAGAGGAGGTTTGGGGGACCCTCAACGAGGGAAAAACTCCGAGGTGCGAGAGGGTGCAGCGGCCGGCACTCGAGGGTGTATTGCCCGGGCAACCTCAGGGGGGAGGGAGGAACGAAAAAAAGAGCGGAGGCCGTCGCCCGGGTGAAAGTGGAAACAGGTCAAATTACAGGGCCAGAAGAAAAAGGTTCCAGTGGTTTACTGAAACTTAAAAAAGAGGTTCCTAAAGGTCAGTACTTTCTAAGGTAAAAGACTTTCGGAAAGAGGAAAAAATAACGAGCGAACATGATCACTGCAAAAAGACAGGCATCTAATATAGACTACAACCACCAAAAAAACACAGAATAGCAAAAACGAAAAAAAGCACACCCGGTATTTAAAACAAAAAACCAGCCCTCGAAACCGACCCGGATGGGGAACTGGGGGGCACAGCTCACTATTGAAATCTAATAGATCCCCACACGGAAAAAAAACACCCACGCGTTTACAGCCGCCCGAAATAAAAGGTTAGGACATCGTGTTCCCTCGAGGAAGAAAGGAAAGTAAAAGCTGGGACGGGAAGGTAAGAGCAGCGCACGGAGTCCCAAATCCTAAATTCAATACATCCGGGAATGTCGGGCCACCAAAACGAGGCAGACGGAAGGACGAAAAATGCGTGAAAGGAGTTCGATGACAAAGATTGACCAAAACTTACCGACAAGTCATCAAAAGGCGCACGAGCCTGTAGAAATTTGGGAAGCAACTGGGCAAAAGGAAAAACATCAGGTGGAAAAGAAAAAAAGATTCAGGGCTCGTCAGGTCAGGTGGGAAACCGAAACTGGCCTCACCTATCGCCCCCAAAGGAGATTTTGGAGACACAGAAAGAAATGATCAAAAGCCAAAGAAAAAAAAACCGACCAAAAACTGGGGGTAGGCCTAGGCTTAAAAAAAAGGCGCAAACCCCCCATCTTAATCAAGGAAAAAAAATGTCCTTGGGGTAGGGGGAGCGGAAGGCATCTCGCAAAAAGCATACTTGCTGGAAAAAAGTGGGTACGGGTCAGTGACATGTCAAGACAGAAAGTAATAGCTCGGGGGGGAAATGTGAAAACCACTGGGGATAAGAGAGGGGGAAAGGGTCTGGAACTGGGGGTCGATCGTGAAAGGAGCACCAAAAGGTTGGAATCCCCCCTGAATCCTCTCTGATGAAAACATGTTCACCTCACAAAGACCCTTCCATGTTCCAGAAAGGATGGAAATCGAGAGAAAACGGAAAATCGTGCGCTCAAGGCAAACCGTAATTGTTAAAGCATAGAGAAAAAACAGAAACCTTATAGAAATAAGAAAGTATGGGGGGGAGACAATAAACCGAAGTAGAAGCAAAAGTTTCCGGCTGGGAAGAAGATAATGCCTAAGACTCCAGGTGGGACATGGATTTGGATTGGCTGTAAAAAAACGTATCAGGGGACAAGGGAAGAAGAAAACACAGGGTTGAAAGAGGGGGGATAACATGGTGGAACTAACCCTCACGGTATCTAAAACAAAAAAGTTCCAACCGGTGGATCTAGGTACTCATTTTTGTCAACGGGGGACATTATGGTCCTCGGAGAAGCCGTGACAAATGGCCCCATTCCAGTATGCAGTCACAACTCTCATTCCGGAGAAATTTAACCTACTAATCAATGGCGAATAACCCGAAGGATTTTAAGGACTGTTTTGGTGGAGACGTTCGAGGGTCGGGGGTGGTCCAAGGAAGGTTCAAGTGTTGTTATAGGGGGGGGGTATGGCGGCGCATCAAAAAGAGGCAGAAAACAACAATCTTCAATGGGGGCCTTTTTCTTCTGTGGATAGGGGGGATGTGGTTCCCCGCTCGGAGTCAAAAGGAAAAGCAGGGTGTTCGGGGGAGAAACCAGGGGGGAGGAAAGGGCCAGGGGGCCCTTTCAGGACCTTGTGGTCATGGCCAGAGTCGGAATCGTGGGGGGAACACGGGGCAGAATTTTGGGGGGGGGTGAAAATCTTGAAAGACTACGTCTATTGTCATTCTGTAACTGATTGGGCTACCCAAGGGACACCCTGGGGGGATAATGGATGGGGGTACTTTGGGGGACGGTGCGGCCGGATATTCCTGAGAAAAAATGCGAATGCAAGTTGGGGATTTAAAAAAAAAATACACGAGGGAAACGAGGGGGGGGGTTAGAACAGTAAATTGTCGGGGGACGACGGGGGAAAACATAGCAGGGGTGGGGGTCACGTGGGGGATCGCCAGGGATCCAACGCGCAAAAAAGGGGAACGCTTACCTGAAAAAAAATAAATCAAAGTTGTTCGAGGGTCTGGCTTGTGGTAAGGTATGGGGAAAGTTTGGCAAAAAGGAAAAACGCATGGCAGCTCAGTTATCATGCTCGCCACTCGTTTTGGATCACTCTGGTAAGGAAACGTAATTCAAAAAAAAAAAAAAACGCTAAAAAAGATGTTCACGGGGGAAAAAGAGTGTTCGGAGAAAACCGACCGCCAAGTTCAAGGAGATCGCCGGGTTATTTTGAACGTGCACAGTGGGAACCTGGTTCAGCAAAGGAAGATGAAGAAAAAAAACGGCCTCCGTCGTTCGACACCAATGCCGTGCACTGAAGGACAGGTCAAGAGAAAAGGGAACGACTAAGTGGTTCGATAGTGGGAGGCAGCCCATCCGCACCCTTGAGTGTCAGGGGGAGGCCAAAAGCGCTTCGCTTGTCTCATGGCCAGGGGGGTGAAAAAAGTTAAAGAGGCGGCAGCAAAAAAAAAAAATAATCTTCGATGGGGAAAAAAACGATGAAAAAAAAGACACAATCTGGGCCAAAATGGGGTGTGGTATAGGGGTTCGCAAACAGAGTAGTTGGGTGGGAAGGGGCCGGTCAAAAAACGGTTGGGGGGGGGGGAACCGTACCACCCGTGATCGGGCACTGCAATCACGGAACAAAAGCTTTAAAAGAAAAAGGGACGATAAAAGATGATCGCAAAAGTTGTACAAAAAAACGGCGCGTATGTTATTTTCCTCACTTGCCAAAATGATTAAACAGGAGAGGAAAATGGGTGGTTCCGTGTTAAGCCCTGGTCCTGACTGCTGACTGGGGAGTCTTACCTTCAAGCATGTGCCATATGTCTGTTTAACAGGAAGAGGAGCGAACTCGGGTGTAGGAAATTTGGGGCTCTGGATTTCCAAGCCCATGCCAAGGCAATCGTAAATTGGTAAAAAAAACGCTGGAGAAGACGGGAAATCGAGGCTTGGGGGATTTTAATAAACCGGCAACAATCCTCAATTGGAGTAAAGACAGGTGGGGGGGAATCCGGAAAGTGTTGTAAGGTATGAGCCACTACATGCCAGCCCCACAGTCATGGGCTGCCGGAGGCAAAATGTAACCTGTGTCTCTTTCGGATATAAGGCTCAAAAAAAGGAAACTTTCCGGTTGTTTGTTGCGAACCATCAAAAGAAAAAGGGGAAGGTAACGCCGGAGGTGAGGCCGGGCCACCTCACCTCAACTTTTTATCTTTTGGAAAAGCAAACGACAGTTTTGGGGGCACTAATGGGGGCATCAAAAACCTATATTCTTGGAAACAAAACGTTAGAGCTTGGGTGCTTCCGGGGTCGGCGGTGGGTTTCTTAAGGCGTTGTAAAAAAGAAAAAAATGGAGATCGAGCCTGAGTGCCGAAAGTGTCCAAAAAAAATAGAACCACTGTCTCGTAACCGTGGGGGGGGGTGGGGGGTGTAAAGGGGATACTGGGGGGGGCAAAGTCAGAGTAATGGAACCGAATCAAACACAAAACCGGAAGGTAACCACTGTGATCGCCAGGTGCAGGTATCATAACCAGGTAGAGGTAGCAAAAAAGACAACTGAAAAAAAAAAGTACCTTAACAAACATTCCCCGCAAAAATTGAAAAAAGGGAACATGAAAAAAATGGTAACCGCGCCGAATAGGCTGATCGTGAAGGCAAGATCTCATCTCAACTGTTACATTTTCTTAAGTCACAGACGAACAGGGCACGAATGGCCAACGCAGTGTGCGCCTTACAGGAGAAACTATCCCTCAAGTGTGAATTTCAAGAAAAAAGGAAAAGTGACATGTAGGGGCAGACATATACTAAATGGGCCGTAGAAAATGGAAACGACAAAGGAAGACCAAAACCACCCAGAAGGGGTTTGCAAGGATAGATCGGACCGAACAAAACTTTTCAAGAGGGGGCGACATGGTTTGACAAAGGTAAGATACACAATTCTGAGGTGAAAAAAAAACTGGGGGAACGTTTGACGCGGTGAAAGCATAAGTATGACTTCTTGAAAAAACAGCTGAAAAAGCAGTTAGTGGCGGGGGACGACTAAACCCCCTGGTGGCCCTGACACTGCTGGTTGTTCTGAAGGAGGAGGGTAGGACCATTACAACAATTCCAAAAGGTAGTAGGGGGGGGGAGGCGAAGTCTGCAGGTCAAGGTTTTCCTTGACAAGGGCAAAAAGGGAAGCCCACCGTGGGAACCTTGGGGAAACCAGGTGGGGGAAAAGGAGGAACGCCATTTTACGCCTGGGGATCTTTGGGGCCAATGCAGAATCAGCGGCTTGCGAACAACTGTTTTGGATCAAATCCGGAAAGGAGAAAACAAAAACAAGGGAGGAAGGGGAAAAAGAGAGATGTGAAACATTTCGCAAAGCAGCATGGCAACATTTGAAAAAAACTCTAAACCGGGGACTGGGCCTAGAGGGGATAGGAAATCCCTTGGCAAAGGGGCAAAGGGAAGAGAACCGCCAGGCCCTCCTTGGCGAAACCTGCCTGACAGGGAATGGGCCATGGGGAGGAAAGAGAAAAGCAATGAAAAAAGAACACAAAGAGGACAGGGACAAACAGCGCAAGGTCGAAAGACTAAAGATGGGGGTGGGTCTATTCGAGCCCCTTGACCCTCACGGGGGGAGAAGCTTGAAAAAGTCAAGAAAAACAGTTTAATGTGAAAGGACAGTGTCAGCCGCCTAAAGTAATTGTTGGCCCACATTGAAAAAGGTGGGAACATTTTGGCGGACAGGAATCGATATCAGGGGCCAACCGGCAGGATTGTCGGTGACACGGGGGGCGGTTAATATTATGATGAAATCAGACTTTACGAGGAAAAGTGAACGTACTACAAAAAAAAAAACGGGGGAAGGGAAAAGAGAGAAAAAAAAGCGCACAGGAAGGCATAGCGGACGGTTCGAAGACCAAAACACATTGAAGTAAAGTCTGAGGGAGGGATGAAAACGACTACCGAGAGGAAAACGCGCCCCCCCCCCGCTGGGGTCCGCATTTTCTACAAGATGGGGGATATGATGGGGGGGTGGGGAGTCTGTTTAAAAACGTCCTGCACTTGGAGAAAAAAAGACCCGGGTAAACATCATAAGCTCAAGGGGTTAAACTCACAACAATGGGGGGAAGGAACAGAGATCTAATGAACGCTAAGAGTGGGGTGGTGGCTACAATTTATAGCCGTGCCTAGGAAAGGAAAAGGGACCACTCCATCCTACGCAATTCACAAAGGTGGGAAGTTGACCCGACGGAGCACCCCTCTCAGGAAACTAAGCGGGGAGAAAAGGTGTCCCAAATTCTTCCATTTCTGGACCGGAGTTTTTACCAAAAGGGGGGGGCGGAGATGGTGGGGAAAAAAAAAATACCCCAGGGGCGTAGATGGGGAGCGGACGGCGTCCTCGCTGAGAGCATGAGACAATCAACCCATAAACACGGGTTGAAACATTGTTGAGGGAGAATGCCGCTGAAACCAGAGCCCGAAACCGGTTCCGAAGGAAAAAACTCAAAGCAGTTAATACAGGGGAAAAATCACCCAAGTAAAACGGGCCCCTGGAGTCCACTGTAGCCTCAACTTTGCAGATGTGCAAAAGGGGGGTCACAGGGTAAACATCCAACCGAGATTCCTCAAGGATCCGCGCCCCTGGTGAAAGGAAGAGAAGGTGCACCCTGAAGGTTGCCTGGAAAAAGACAAAAAAAAATTTAACGGGGAACAAGTGGCGATCGCCGCCTCGTACACAAGACCGCTGGGGGAATGGGACGTGAAAAGAAAGCAGAAAAAAGACGAAAAATTGGGGCAATCCACCAATTTGGGACCGGAGAGGGACCAATAATGGGGGGGCACACGCAGGGAAGATCTTTTTTTTAAACGGTTGGGGCACAGGGGGGATCAGACTTAACAGGGACCACGGAGACTGGGGTGTGTCGTACCAGATTGCAGGAGGGAAGTGGGAACGATCACTTGGAGGAACGGGCCCAAATAACGTGAGGATAAACTGGGAAACAAACTAAACTGACGGGGGGGCAAATCAAATCCAAAAATTTTGAATTGGTGGAGTGGATGTCGTTGCATTCTAAATTTCCAAAGGAGGGGGTTTAACAAAAGAGACACTTTGTGTGAACAGGAGGGATGGAAAGCACGCAGAGTACAGGTTTTGCCAGCCGCGAACAAAGAGATTTTGCAGAAAGCTTGCAAAACTAGCGTTGAAATTGCCTGGGGTTAGTAAAAAAAAAACGAAAACCACGGGAAGCAGCACGGAATCAGACGGAACGGGGAGCCGTTGAAAGTGGGGAAGGGTTTCCATGAAATGAGTATACACGGGGGTAGGTCCTGGAGCCCTTAGGACAAGTCGGTCCTTTCAAACGGGGAGACGGGGAAAAGAGTGAGAAACAGCGGGGAGAAAAAAAACTAGCGGGAAGGGCAAATGAAGGAGGCATGACTACTGGCGAGTCCAAACAAGCCAAGAATGGTCCCAATCCAGACCCTCTTACCGGGATGGTTTGGACGGTAAACATCAAATTAGAATATATACCACCTGGTCAACAAAAAGGTTTGCAAAAGAAAAAGACCGAAAAGGGGTAACCCCTCCTGTTTGCCCCCCCGCAGAATTAAAGAAAGAAGGAGGAGTAGGATTTAATATACCAAAAATTACAAGGGACAAAGCAATCACAAGAAGGGGGAGCCAAAAAAAGAGACGAATAACGAATGCATGGCGAGTCAGAATAAATTGAACAAATTCGGCCACAATGCATAAGAAAACAAGTCCTGAGAAAAGGTGAGACACTGGGGAAATTTAACATAACCAATGGGAAGAAAAGATGTAGGGAAAATCGGTCGTTCTGGAACGTAGCGGGGGGACCAGGTAAACGAGAAAAAGCACAAAATGAAGAAAAGGGGGGTTAAAAGGTCGACAATAAAAGGAACTAAACTAAAAACACAATCAAGGCGCCCGGGGGGAAAAAACCAGATCAGAAATATCCAAAATAATCCTAAAATGGCTTGTAGAAATTGATCTCTGTCCATGCGGGGTCCTCTACTTTTGTTTAATGGAGAACGGAGGGGCAATTGGGTAAACGGCATAAAGAGATGTATCTGAAAAAAGTTGGAAACCCGGAATGCGGTATATAGGGAAAGACGGGGCTATCAGGGGGGATCAAAATGGAAAGGAATGCAAAGGCTGGCACGAATGAAAATCACCCGAGCACCAGCCCCAGTCCATGGGACCAGTCTGTAGGGATCTCGCTCCTACGTTCATCGAAAGGGCGCTTCGAAACAGTTAAGGGGGTCTGCTGGAATCAAACAAAAAGGAGGTAAGTGGGGGGGGGAGGAAAGAGAGAGAAAAAAGTCTGTGTGGGGGGGGAGACAGAGCTCCAAAAGACTGATTCAGGGGGAACGGTATAGATAGCAAAAAAGAAACTGACAGGGGGCTGGCTGGTCTAGGGTTGGGGGTAGGCTTATCAGAGAAAAAATAATTGTCGACAAATTTTTCCTCAACCAAGATCGACCAGTTCCAAACAGGGCCCACTCTCGTAATCTCCCGTTCAAGCAAACGGGGGGGGGCCCGGAAAGGAAAGAAACCGCCAGGGATAGCATTTGAACAAATGGCAAACCATTGACAGTATCAAGCACAGCAAATCAAAGGCTAGGATGCACTCTTCCGAGTTATCAAAAAAACATGGGGGGGGGGGTTACGCATTTTGGGTTTTGGGCCTCCGTTAAACAAAGTCGGGTGGGGGAAAAAAGGCAGGCCCAAGGAGGAAAAGTGGGGGGGGGCGGTAAAGCGGGGGGAGGGAGGGACTTACGTAGGGGAACCATCTCCTTGGGGGGGGGTGGGGACTATTTACTTTGTCCACCGCCATACGTGGACAACGAAACGACCGAGCAAAGCAGATTTGGGGTCTGACACAGGTAATTCACGGCCCAAAATGCGAAAAACTTTTTTTGGGGAGAAAAGCACAGGTCCTTAAAGGGTCAAGAAGGGCGGATCGGGGTGGGTAAGGGCAAAGTTTTTTGGTGTACAACAGAGGAAGAGACGTGATGCTCATACTAATCGTGGCAGGGAAAAAAATGGCCCCATGGATGATGAGCATTGGGAAAAGGAAAGGTGGGTAATGTTTGTCAGGCAGAGGGAGAGGAAATTAAGACGCGGTGTGTTGCAAAAATTAAACGTGCAAAACAAAAGGGGGGGAAGCCGAAAGGGGGAGTCGAGGGAAAGGGGGACCCTGGCCCAGAGGGGGGGTGTAAAGGTTGGGAGTCCTCACTCTCGCGCGAAAGGATGTATTCAAAGCTCATAACCTGTCGGTGGGAAAGCGTGGGATGGGGAAATCTGGAAGGGGGTGGGTCGATAAAGATCGATGGAACGTAGTTAGCGCCGTTGCGTTTGTTCCTAACTTTGGTCCCAACGAAAAACCTACAAAAGTTGCGGGAAAGAGGGGTCCGTTAAGGAAAAACGGAACTCCAACAGGTGGCCTGAGAGGACCGTGGTTTGAGGTCCCTGGCCAAGGAACAACGGGAAAAAAAGGGGACTTGATGAAGCTTCAAAGTAGAAGCCGGGAAAAGCGGGTTAACGAAAAAACGAGAAGGGGGGGGAATGGAAAACTATGGGTACTGAACCCTGCCCGATCATCAAACCTCGAGTGTAGAGGGAGGGAAAAAGACAGCTTCGTATTGGTACGCGGGCGGTGGGAACACAACAGCAAATGTGGGAGATGTCGGGCCAAGGGAAGAACAACTATTGGGACACAAAAAAATCGTCCCAGGTCACAACACGATAATAACAATAGGGAAAAGTGTGAACTCAAACTGGGCCCAAATAACAATACCTTGAGGTGGGTCCCCGGGGGTAGTTCCAACGATGTGGGGGGGGGACCACAAAAAACGCGGGGAGAGTGGAAACCCTGCATCAGCCCTCGGTAAGAAACAAAGACTTCAATCAAAAAAACCGTTCCAAAACATAGGCGGGTATTGAAGGGGGGTTTGGCCGCGGGGCCAACTGATGACGAGACATGAAAAAGGTTACAGGAACTGTGCTAAGGGACGTTGACTGTTGGGTCGCCCTGGGAAGGTCAAACAGCATTCACCAGAGCGGGTTTGACGAACAGGGAACGGTAGCATCCGCTTTGAGTCCATGTGGGGCTAGGCTTTGGGGGATGTGAAAACGACCAAGCAAGCGGGGGGGCCCATGAGTAGGGAAGAATTTACACTAAAAACGCCTTGAAAGTTATCTAAGTGGGTGGGGGGCTTTCCGGGGGCAAGACACAGAGCAAGTTGAGGATAAAGTGTAAAGGGTTGGAATGGGATGGTCGTAAGATCCATCATAGGGGGTGTCCGGGGGGAAATTCCTTTGTTAGGCGGGGCCGACATCGACGCAACAGGGGTGGGGGAGAACAGGGCACTTGGGGTTGGGTATCTGGCAGTCTAAAAATGACGCACGTAGTAAACTAACCATCCGGAACAGTAAGGAAGGCGGGTTGAGGGACTTTGGAACTATCACCTACACCTGGGGGGGGAAACTAAAGTTCACGCAAACAACTTGAATTAATTATGGAACACACCGTAGCGTGTGACCCGGGGTAGGGAAGAAAGGGTTGGCAAGCACCTTACTGTCACCGAAAAAAAACTGTTAGTATCGAGAGGGCTGCGGTGGCCGAAGGCTTTGGGGGCCGGTAAAGGGAGGGGACACAGAGGGGGGGGTGGGGGGGGGGGGGGGGGGGGGGGGGGGGGGGGGGTCGGAGGGGGGGGGGGGGGGGTGGGGTGGGGGGGGGGGGGTGTGGCTGTGGGGTTGGTTGGGGGGCGACGCGTGTAAAAGCGTGGGGGGGGGGGGGGGGGGGGTTGTGTGGGGGGGGGGGGGGGGGGGGGGGGGGGGGGGGGGGGGGGGGGGGGGGGGGGGGGGGGGGGGGGGGGGGGGGGGGGGGGGTGGTTGGGGGGGGGGGGTCGGGGGGGTGGGGGGGGGGGGGGGGGGGGTGGGGGGGGGTGGGGGGGTTGGGGGGGGGGGGGGGGGGTGGGGGTGTGGGTGGGGGGGTCAGGTGCTTGGTGGGGGGGGGGGGGGGGGGGGCATATCTCATGGAAACATCAAAAGCCAAAAAAAATTAAAAACCACCGGGGAAGTAAGAAGGGGGGTGTGGCGCAGAAAAAAATTTTTCATGACCAGTCAGGAAAGAAACCTACTGCAAAACCTTCAAAATAAACTCACAACCTCTGTAAGAAAAACTGTCAGGAATCCGTGTCGCGAAGACTGCGAGGGTACTGTTCAAAAGGTAATGATCTCCAAAATCTTTCCGAAAGACCGTTTGTCGGCAAGGGATCGTACGAACCGGTCAAGCTGGGTCAAGGTAAAAAAAAAAAAAAAATTTTGAGAAGGAGACTTCGACGGTGTCCTGCTCGTAAACCTTACAGGGGGACCTCGATCAAGTTGAGAAAACTGTGAGGGTGAAGGCGGCGGACAATATCCTATTGGACCGTGTCATGCCAATGTGTGAAAAGTCAAAAGAAGGGGAGGGGGGGGTTTTGCAAAAAGGTAAAAAAAATCGATCGTCAACCCGACAACCATGTGTTGGACACCGAAACAAACTCATTGTTTTGCACCCGACTGCGATGAGCGGGAAAAAAAGCCAGATTGGCCAGGACTTGGCTGTTTTAAAAGGGGGCGGTAAAGAGGACAAGTTATGAAAGCGGGAGACAACCTATAGCATGGGAGTACAGGCGAGACTGCGCTGTTTGCACATGCGCCGGGGCTGTGGTAGAAACCATGAAGGTATGTGGCCAGGGGGGGACAACATGCCGTTCATTGAGGCAGAGGTACGACATGGGGAAGGGGGGGAGAGTACTCCCTTGGGGGCGGGGGGGGGGTCATGGATTGGATAAAAAGGAAAATGTACCGACAAGGGGTAGACTTTGTCAAGAAAGCACCGTTCGCTGTCAAGAAATTGTGGGTTTTTTTCAGGCG
>Ga0179591_1147834_pt1 | contig 16429 bp, 15 predicted proteins | sample CZOMad2_1_08_16f_FD_182891 | JGI IMG/M metagenome (GOLD analysis project Ga0179591, IMG submission 182891) | Vadose zone soil fungal communities from Angelo Coast Range Reserve, California, USA - CZOMad2_1_08_16fungal (PacBio error correction) | ecosystem: Environmental > Terrestrial > Soil >...
GTGTAAAAAGGCGAGAATCGCAGGCGTCTTTCGGCCATATATCCTCAAAAAAAAAGTAGCCTCACGAAAGAACGATGCAGTGATAAGAAGAATAAGAGTTCTATCCAAAGGTTCACTCGAGGGTCCGTTATATTAAGGTGAGACAACAGGGGGGGGGGGGGGGGGGAATCGAGAAACCTCTTAGTTCATTGAGCGAGGGGAGGAACCATATGATGGCAATCGAGGGGGAGAGAAGGCAGCAGAAAACACGAGCGCAAAAGGCAATGGTTAGAACGTCTTGAGTTCTTAAAGAGAGATCGGCGGACAAGGGGGACTGAAAAAGACTTAAAAAGTGATCAGCGTCTCGAAATGTTCTGGCACCCTGCGAATAACAATTCGCTAAATCCAAAAACAAAGCAAAGGAAGAAGAGGAAGACGCCGAGCTTTAAAAGCACGCTGTCGCCTTAAGCTGCTGGACGAGGGTGGGTCAGGAATCCGGTAAACGAGGGGCGCTACGGGATAATCGGGAACTATGTAAGTATGGTGACCTGTAAATAGTAGACATGCAGGTGAAAAAAAGGAAGAGTCGGAGTGACTTCTACGACTTGGCGATTTATCAGATCATCATACGCAGAACTTACTGAAAATAACACAAAAAGAGGTGAAAAAAGTGAGGAAAGACGTCCGCCGATCGGGTCATCTTATTAAAGGAGTCCGACTAGTAGGGTAGGGAAGAGACACGCACTGAAAGCAAAGATGTCTTGAGGCTCTGACGGAGCCAAAAGCTGCTTGGAGTAATGGGAAAAAAAAAAACCCACTCAGATCGAAACTCTTAAAAAAGGAGTAGAGGGGGCGCGAGACACCTGACGACCGGAACAGACGGCTATCGGACTGGTGAGGAGTCGGGAGGAGCGAAAAAAAAAAACCAGCCTTCAAAAGGTGTTTTCGATTGCTGAGCCATAAGAAGAAGGGAGCGATCTTTCGGGGCGGGAAGATAAACTGCGCAACGCAATCATAGGAGGCCACTGCCTACTAAAATCATGAGGAAGCAAAAAGGGGAACACAAGGCATTCAGAGGTCAAAGTGTTGGACTGAAGGAGTTCGAACAAAACTAACATCTCCGGGAAGGACTGGGAAACGGCAAGGGGACCGGCTTTTTCCGCAGAAGCAAGGAGCAAGGAGGAAATTACGCTCAAGGTGATCGCCTGCGAGGGGACGTTGAGCCCCTTGGAAAGAGCGGGAACTGTGGCACATCGAGGAAGGCTGTCAAATTGAACGAGGTGTGCGTAATAGACACGGGAATTGAATAAACGTTCCTAAACCATAAAGCCTGGTAGGCGAGGGGCGGCGGACGAAACCTCATAACAAGAGGGGGACGGAGTACGAATAATCGAACGCAACCATCACGTCTTGGCACATATATCGACGGACGCGGGGAGGGGGGGAGAGAAGGACGGGGGGGGACAGGCCTGGCTTGAGTTGGGGGAACTTTAATGCACGTGAGCACTCAAAATTGGGAAGGAAAAAGTCGAGATCAAGCAGGCAATACTACAGGGGGGGGAACGAAAAGAAGAAAACCAAACACCGAGTCGAACTGAGACCAACTCAGGAAAAGGATTGGAGAGGGTTCGACCTCGGGAGCGCATCGAATTTGAACAGTACTTTTTTGAAGAATGGGGGGCAGGGAAAAAGGGGAAATAGCGCAATCAACTCTCAGGTCTCTAACAAGGGCGCAAAAAGCGCAAGCGAAGACAGAAAAACACGAGACGCAGATCAACATCAGTCGATCATTATTAACTGCCAATGGGAAGGGGGAACGCAAAAAAAGCTGAAAATTTCAGTTAACAGGAGAACGCCGAAAATTAGTGGGCAGGAAAGACGGACAGCGCAGGACACGAGGGCAAAAAAGCCGTGGCCATGCCAGGGCGTATATTGGACCGGGAGAAAAAAAAAATGGGGAGGGGAAACGGGGAAGATTCTAGATACAAAGTCAAGCGACGGCTTGAGACTAGATCTACAAGGCAGCGAAAGGGAGAGGGGGGACGCCAAAAAGGATGAAAGACCATAAAAAACAGGCACCAAAAAGGATAGGGGAGGAAACGATAGCTATGGGGGGCCATTGAAGCTTAACTATCATGTCGGCACTGAGGGAATTTCGCCTGAATGAAGAAAAATGCACAAAAAACTTAGACGAGAAGTAGGCCCGCCCGTGGTCACTCTACGGAAAGGCAGGGACTGCCCCAGGGTTTGGTAGGGCCGGACCAATCGGAAGCATAGGAAGAAAAACTCGGAAAGCAGGGGGGCTTGCACGCTGTCCTTAATTGCCAAGGGCGGAGGGTCAAAAAAAGTAAACGGAGGTGGCCCGGGGAAGGAGGGGAAACCTCAGACAATTGGGGGGCGGAAAAAATTAGCTAGGAGGTTTATCTGTGAGGCAGGCGGGGATGAAGTCGCAAGTTAAAAGCGTGGTCGCGGGGGAAGGGAAAAGAGCAGGGGGAAGGCCCGCCGAGTCATCAGGCGCTCCAACTCAAGGGGCAAAAAGGAGGAAAGCAAATAGAGCGCGCAGAGGGGGTCGGGGTCGGAGAAGTTGGGAAGTGTTTTCGGAGTGAAAATCGCGGGCGAGGTTCTCTATTTTGAGCGAAAAGGTGGAAAAGAGGGGTGAAAGGTGAAAGGGTCACGAAGGAAGCGTCCAAGCGCATAAATGCCAAATTCAACAAGGAAGGCTGCATCAAACAAAACTCCCCGCCACGCCATCGAAGCCACATCGAAGTGAGAGAGATTCTCTAAGTGATGGGGGGCGGGTTAAAGAAAAGGAACGGATAATCCAAATCGTTCTGACGTAAAGCAAAGACAACGGCATAAAAAAGATGGTCGGAGGGAGGAAGAGAAATAACTTTGGGTCTATCTCTACGACCTCAGATGAAAATGGGAAAGGCGCTATATTTTCATGAAAACGAGAAAGGGGTGCGCAAAAAGGGAAGAGAAGTCGATCGAAGGTACCTGACGCTTCTACCGGGCTGGAAAGGGCCTAGGGAGGAAAGAGAATTACCGCCTGGGGCCATGACTAAACGGCTCGGGTTTATTTGGGACCAAGAAAAGGAAAACAATGAGATAGGGGAAGTTTAACCCTTGGCTTATATTCATTCTTACGGCCTCGAGAGGGAGGTGGAGCAGGTCTTGCGGCCCCCCCACCGCAAAAAAAACAAAGGCCTTATTGTCGACCCCAGATCCGACAACAACGGGTAGGTCCTAATCTTGTCATCAGAAAAGCTAAAAAACAAAATCGATGGAAAAAAAAAAGTCCGTCTGCAAGACCGGATAGAGGGGGAAAGGCGATGAAAGCTGTATTAAGAAATCCCCTTCAACTACAAAGGAGGAAGGGAAGGGAAGAAAAAAGGAGTTGAAAAAACCAAGGCAGCTTTTTGTAAGAACGAGATCCTCAAGGCAATCTGGGAGGCTGGGGGAAAAAAGGGAGAGAATGACGGCTCTATGATTGAGAGGTCATAGAACTAGTGGGAGGAAGAAAAAGTGTGATATATACAATTAGTTCTTCTCACAAGGGAGCGTGATAAGAAGTTAGCTATAACACTCCTCCGGTGCTGAGAAGAGAAAAAAAGAAACAAGTATTAAATGAATTCTAATCGCGGTTGGGCGGGGAATAAAAAGGTAACCGTCACCATTCTTAACTAACTAAGGAACGATGGGTAGCCGTAGCAACGCCTACCTTGATCCTGACCTCCAAAGGGAACGAAGTATAAAGAGGCAAAAAAAGTATCAAAGCCTGCATCAGTCACATCGGCTTCACAGAAAAAAAAGGACAGAGCGATTGTAGGAGAGGGGTGCCAGGAGTTGAGCATACGCATGCGCACTCATATTTTGGGTCGGAAAAGGAGAAAAAAGAATCTGAATCTGAAAGAAAAAACTGCCATAGTGAAGGGCAAAGGATGGGAAGAGGGAGGGTGCTGTCATGCAAGTCTCACCGAGCTTGTCCCATTAGTTGTGAAGGGAAAATCGAAGGCAAGAATAGAGTAGTCTAGTCAACACATGCCCCATGTTTCACGTGAGCGCACAAAAACATCGGCGGCCATACGGCTTCGGATAGACCCTTTATGAGAAGAGAAAACCTTCAGCTGACGTAAGGAGAGGTGTCTCGGGAGTGGACTCTCAACGAAGCAGCATAAGAACAATGCGCGCCGAGAAGTACGGCTTTGTCCCGACCTAACTATCCTGCGCTACTTTTGAAAAAGAGGGGAAGAGAAAAGAACGCATGATGAGACTAAGGCGCTCTGCTACTTGTTCGAAAGGGGAGGTGGGGAGGGAAGACCGAGCATCAAATATCCTCGCGAATACGGCAAAGCTTACTAATAGTGATCAATAAAAAGGCCTAATAATTCAATGAGGACTCTATCAAGGGGGGGGGCTGCTTCACAGGCCTAGGGTACAGAAGCGAAGGGCAGATGCGTAAAAATTTCTCATGATCGCAACCAGATTTCGACTTGCAGAAGCCAGAAAGAGGAGACGACGCCATCCTTTCCGACAATCCGCTATGTTAAGGCATGAACAAAAAAAGCGGGGAAGAGTATAACCAAACAAACACCTGAACTCCGCCTCGATCAGATGGGAATCTCCAACACAAAAACGAAGGCGACCGAGCTCTGAAAGACGCGGTCGAAAAAAACTGCGCTGGTTGAGTCTTCATAGAAAAAGGAGGGAGCGGAGAAGGCCACTGTCCGCTAAAAGGTTCCATGCACTCATGCTATAAGGGAAAGAAAGAAAACTGCTCAAAGAAGCAGGAGCAAATAGCCACTGTGAAGAAGATAAGAAAAGGAGGATTTAAAAGGTCGGAATCTATGCGCAGATCGCGCAGCAGAATAAGAAGAGAGAAAGCAAAAACTGAACATCGCCGCGGCCATAGAGGAAGGAACCGTACCATCTACCTTGCGCAACTCTTCCTTTGGAGATCAATATAAAAAAAGGGGAGTAAAGTATATAGATTCAACCCAGTGAAGTCGTTTGTGGGGCGTCAGTGAGGGTTAGCGGAAGAGAGTGGCCGTGGCGGCGTGACTTGCGCGGCTTTATGTAGAAAAAAGAAGGCAGGAGAGGAATGATATTCCGACATCTGCAAAAAAAAAGCCAAGCCGAAGAGGTAGACGATCCTAGACAAGTGGGCTCTTTGCGAAGGAGGGAATGCGGAAAAGAGGGAAAAATAAGCAGTGAGCATTAAGTTCCTGGAAAAAGTTGCGGGGCGGACAAGTTCAGAGCAGCCCGGAAAGGACGTTGGGTGAGCAAGCTCCGCCATCGCAGGGTTTGGTCGCCGAGAGATTTTCGATATCGGAGGAAGAGGAGGAAAAGGAAGAGGACCGGAATATGCACGTCCTGTTAAAAATAGCGGGCGGGAAAGAGAGAGGGGGCGAGGGAGCGGTTGATATTTCCGAAAAAATAGGGGACTAAAAGGAGAAGAAGGGAGAAATGGCCGAGTCCCTCTGAGCTAGCCGAAGCAAAAGAGGAGATAGAGGGAAAAGTGATGAGGACCGGATCCCGATTTAGAAGTGAGTACGCTGTTGACAGTAAAAAATTGCTGGGGAGTCTGAATCAGAAGGAACAGATCAGGAAACATCGAAGAAACTTCGCTCAATCAAAGGAGAATGGCAATAAACGCAACAGAAACTTTACGAGCAGGATCTTTCGTGAGAAAGAAAAGAGGGACGCGCATCGCGTAGTGATTTCTGCCGGCGAGAAGCACGCCCGCAAGCCCCCGGCGAACCGGGGAACGAAAAAGAACGAGACTGGTCGACTCTCCTCACCGGAGGACGAGAAAAGGGACGCGATTTCAGAGTGAAAGTGGGGAAACCTGGGGCATGTGGTTGGCTAGAGGAAGCCTCTGGGAGGAAGGATGTAACTACTGGACCAACTCATGGCCACAGCTCGGGCTCCTCCTAGGGCAAAAAAAAAACAAAAAAAACGCACCCAATATGCCGATGGTTTGCCCAGGGTAGGAAAAGGGTGGAGGTCATTAAAAGATCGACGTTGCTGAACCTCGTGAAGTAGACCACCATCCTTCTGGAGAAGAAAGCGGGTAAGGGGCCCTTCGCTCGTAATTCGCTGAAGGGTAAGATGAGTTAGGGGAGACGATGTTACGAGAAGGCAGAGTCCCGCGTATAAGGCGAAGAGAGTGTCTCGGGTGAGGGTGCACATGATCACGTCTGTAAGGGAAGAGGGAAGATAGGGAAGGGGTCCGGAATGGTGACCCCTTTGAAAGAGGAGCAGGATGGTCAAAGAAGATTAAGGAAAAGATGGGCGTTTCATAGATAACAGCAGCCTCGCCCTTCAGGCCTTCTCCAAGAAAGAAGAAAAAAGGGGATTTCGTACTAAGTCCATTTAGTAAGAAACGTGGCCTGAAGCACACTGGGCGATGTGACGAAGATCGAAGACTCGCGCCGCCCATCCTTCAGAAAAGCTTTGAATGGAGGGGGAAAAAGAGGAGGGGACGTTTACAGAGAGAGGAAATTCGCCTCGGTACAAAGACATGAAAAAGGGAAGGTGAAGAGATCATCTTCATACCTCGCCATGCTGCGATAGAGGAGGGACGGGGGAAGGGAAAACCGGCGGTTACCTTACGACCGGAGGGTTTGTCGAAGGTGTGAGGGAGAAAGGGAAGCTACGATATCTGCGACGGCTCGCATATAGATTGAGGGAAGATGGGAAAGAAAAGAAAAAAAAGAGGCCTGGCATAAACGGGTTTCAACAGCCGAATGAGGGGGGTAGGAAAGGGGGAAGGAATTCGGGACTCGCCAAAAAAATCAGCCCGTTTTAGGAAATGGCCGGAGAGAAGGAGGGGAAAGACTGAGCGCATGCCAGCACGGCCAGAGGCTTCCAGCTCAGGGATATATAAATGCGTTGGGACAAGGAAGGGGGGGGGGGGGGGGGGGGGGGAATTCACCATCTCAGCTGGGAGGCATTCATTTAATCAACGAGAGGTCAAATACAAGTACCTGGATAAGAATTCCACTTTCCGAACATCTCTGTTATCTTAGCTGGCAGGGAGAAAAAGGTGGGAGGGCTATCTTTTATCGAAAGACCCATCACTTAGCGAATAGAGCAACGGCCGGTGGCTGGAAAGGGGGAGTTTTCTTGTCTATTTTTGGTGAGCATCCGGTATTGTGGGAAATGGGGGAAGGGAGCTAACTCGACCATTTCGGCCAACAGAAAAAACCGTAAATCAGCTGCAATCGGCCTGGACTCGAAAATAAAAAGCAAGAGGGAAATGATGAGACAGGACCGAACCGGCAAGATGTCGGAGGGGAAATATGGCTCTAAAAGGGAAAAATTTTGCCCATTCCTTTGAAAAGAGGGGCGAGGGGAGCGAACTGAATGAATAGGTCGGGCAGTCCAACGGGTCACAAGAAGAGAAAAAAAGAAGAAAGGGAAAACGAGAAGTGTTCGAAACCCGCGAATCCATATCAAATCAAAAAGATGCATGGGGAGGAGTCACCGTAATAACCGGGGGGGGGGGGGGGGGGTGGGTGACATGGAAAAGGGAAAAAAAAAGAATCCCATTATTTTCAAGTCTCAGGACACTGCAAGGAAGGGACCAGAAATCCTCTGAAGGGAGATGGTCCGGGCCTAAGAAAAATGAAAGTGATATTCAGGGGGAACAAGGGGGGGAGCAAGAAATGAAACTAATTGCATCGTCTCTTCCATGCCGGCAAGAATTCAAGCATTGGCCGAAGAAAGCAAACGATAAGAAAAAAAAGGGGAGGGGGAGAATTTTCCGGGCCATCGTACTGCGATATCGGAAAGGGGGAAATGAATTAAAGGACGGGGAATAGGCAACTCAAAGCCGTATCTTTACTGTATAGCGAAGATGCCTCCAGTGTAAAAAGGGTCGGGGACGAAAGGGGGTTTGTAGAGGCCAAAAAGCGACCGAAGAGGAGGTCACAGAGGAAATAATGGGGGGGGCAAAAGAATGTCCAATAATGTGGAACGGGTCTTTCTCACTGGGGACAATACCAGGTTACTGAGGTGAACAGTCAACTTCAAGGGGAAGGAAAAGGAAGAAAATCGAACAGGTTATCTGTAGTCTGAGGTGTGCTGACCATCTGAGAGGAGAAGAAAGGGGCGAGGTAGGCTGCCTGTAGAGGGACTGAAGACAGATATCATACGGAGCGAAAACATCATACAAACATCTGGTAAAACGAAGGGGGGCAGGATGGAGGGGGAAAAGAAGGGACATCTAATCAATTTGACGATGTTATCGGGACGCGATGGGCGGAGAGGAGGTTCTCTTCAAGGGACGTATTGCCAGATACGGGAAGGAGGTGCGGAAAAATGGTTCGAGGACGATAAATCTCAATAATGCCAAGGAAAGACTCTAGTCAAAATCAAAAAACTAACAAACGAACGCATCTTCATCAACTCGACAGGGGAAGAGTAGTCGACGAAGTGAGGGTGCGTACGTCAATAGTCAGCCCAAAATCGGTCAGGAGGAAAGAAAGAAACCTCCTACCAGAATTATTTTCGAAACGTTGACGTTCGCTAAAGGGAAAAGGTGGGGGGGGGAAAAGAAAAAAATGCGCGAAAATCGGCGGTCAAGGTAAGACCGCGCTGAGATGGGAAACAAACAGGGGAGAAAGGCGCTCAGTCTAGCACGGATCTTTAGCTTAGAAAAAAAAAAATGAGGGCAAAGAGGCTGGAAAAAATCCGGAAAGTGGGGCAAGCCGGCATGTACTAAAAGGCGCGGGGGGAAGGGTGGAGAAAAAAAAAAGAAAAACGTCTAATAACTGAATTCGTAGTTGAAAAGTGGCTGATAGCATGGAAAAAGACGATCTAGGGCAGTGGGGAAAGCGTAGTGGGGAAGAAAGGATATATGGCGAGCCCGCCATAATCTGCCGAACAGAGTGCTAGCTTGGCTCAGCAAATCGACAACCAGACGGTATGGGAAAAGAAGAGGGCGTAGCATAACGGGACATCTCCGCAAATTCGATCGCAGAAAGGAAAAAGAGGAAAAAAACATGCAATGACTAAAGGCTTGACGGGTGGAGAAGAGGATAGATTGGGATGACCAAGCTCTTTATACTCATCTCCTCAGTAAAAAAGGAAGGGAAGGGGGAGAGCCTACTTCTCTATTCGGAGCTTAATAACTAACGATTGAACAGAGTGTTAGGAGAAAAATATTCGGACTCCCTCAAGCGCCTCTTCTGGAAAGAAAAAAAAACGCAAGAGGGAAGGGGGATGATCTAGAAGAGGACAAGTAGGACGCCGCAAGAAGAGGGTGGAGGAAAACTGAGCGATTTCCATGTCATTCCACAATGAACGGACTCAGCAAAGATTGTCAGGCCTTAATCGACCGACCGTGATCCTGACATCCAAAGAGGGGAGAGGAGATCGGGGAAGAAAATCGCTGAGCGTCGCTGCCTGCATCTTCACATCGGCTTCACCGAACAAACTGGAAAGAGGGAAAACAAACCAGGGGAACGCATTTGTCCGCAGAACTGGATGACGACAAAGGGGGTTCAAATTAAAAGGGCAAGAACGACGAAGAGGGGGAAAAAAACGGCATCGGTTCATCTGAAAAACAAATCGCCGGGAGCGGAGGGGGGGGCGAAACAACCTCTTGGCCATTAGTTGGTGAAGAACGCTGACGTCATACAAGGGAAGGAGAGGAAAGAAGAGGAGAAAAAAGAAACCCCATGTTTCCACCTTCATAGCAAAACCGAAAATCAGAAGGAGTGCGCGGGGGAATGATAAGAACCTTCGAGGATTCTTTCGTGGACTGAGGCAAAGAGAGGGAGGATCTCGAACGTCCAAAAATCATCTGCTACCGAGGCGCGTCCGGGCTTAAAAAGCCACAGGGAAAAGAAGAATCCATGCCGCGACCCTTGGCTGCTGACGAAGGGAAAAAGACCAAGGGGGGAAAAGAAGAGTCGCTCTTCGACGGGTGTCGATATGGGGGAAGGTGTAGGAGAACAAACTCAATCTAAGAACCGAAAAGACGCCCATGTACGAAGAAAAGACTGGGGGGACAAAAGAGTCCAAGAAGACAGATCTCTCCTGATTACTAGCACAGAACTGTCTTCTGGGAGAGAGGGGCCATAACAGCAAAAGAGCAGACAGCTTCTAAGCAGAAAGATCAGCAAACCAAAGACATAAATTGAGGAAAAAAAAGGAAACAAAAACAGGACGAAAACGCAAACAAAGAAGCGCTGTCCTACAGAAGCACCCAGAAGGGGAGAGGGAAAGCGACCATCGGGAGCCGATGGGCATACAAAGCCTCAGCGAAAGAGCACTAGGAAATAGAGAGGGAGAAACAAGGAGCGGGGCGGATATTCTCAAAAACTCGCGGTACGGTCTGAGAGGAAAAACAAAAGGGTCAAATTGGCCCCCAGGGAACTCCCTGATCTACGGCGCTATGTCGAGAATACGAAAAAGAAAAACTAAGGGAACACACGCCACTGTCTCGGAGCTTAACGAGACAGTGAGAAAAAAAAAAGATGCCAGGAAAAAAAAAACAGGGAGAGGCAAAGCCGCAAAATACAGCCTGCAGAACGAGCTCTAGACAGAACCGCGCACGCTGAAATCAGGCGGAAGATTCTACGTGGAAAGTACCATCACAAACAACAAGAAGAGGAATGGGACAAAAAAAAACAAATACTCAACAAACTCACACAAGAACAACAACACGGGGGGATATGAAAAGGGCCTAGAAAAGTGAGCCAAATTAAGCTGTACGGGAGAGAGAAAAATGGAGGCTGGGCGCTTGCTTTCCTCGTATGAGGTGCTCGAGAAAGGAGAAGCGGTCTGGCTAGGGAAAAGGCAGCATCTGCTCTCCCTGCCGAGGCGAGAAAAAGAAAGGGAACGGAGGGGGAGCAGGATTTCGGTTTTGACGCAGTCGGGACGGGGAGTGAATCAAAAAAGGAATTATTTCCGGGAACCTGTGGCCGAGTCCGGGAAAAAAAGAGAAGTACACAAGAGATTAGGGCCGCCTCCTAAAGAGAATGTTGTGTCTAACTGAGTGGATAATAAACGGGTAGAGGGGAATGTGATTCCCATAGGAAGACTGAGGAATTGACTTACCGGAGAGATGCCGCTCTGTGGAAAAAGGGATGTACTGAAGAATTAGATCGCTCTCCGCTTTTATAGTGAAAGCCGAGAGCTGTTTGCGATAGATTAAGAAGGAAGTAGAGAGACGTCACTACGGCCTGGCTAAAGAAAAGGGAAAAAGCGTCATCAGGAGGAATCTAGGGGAAACGGGGGAGAATCCTATGGATCCATATTCTTCACAGGGGACGGGGCTGAGGCGGAGATTGCGGGAGTCGGGCAGGATCCGGGACAAAAAAAAGCATATGAAGAAAATGAAACGAAACAAAAATAACAGAGGCATCCTCAGATGCATCAAATATGGACCACCAGGAAAGCAGAAAATGTCGAAAGGAGGGCGGGGTCGGCAAAGAAGGGGGGACTGTTGGAGACGCGCGCAATCTCGCTAGAGGCGGGCAGGAGAGAGTCCTCACTAGAACGCTCCCCGCGCCAGGAAAGAGGAAAAAGGGGTTCATCATACATTAAAAAGATAAAAGACGTTCTGTACTCTATGTCGTCGAGGAGTGGAAAAGGGAAGGGTGGAAATCGAGATCCGAAATAGGTTTCAGGGAAAGGGGGCAGCTACTACCCCCTCATTTCCAAATCTCTGGCTCCTGACCAAAAGCAAAAAAGGAGAATGGATGAGGGAGGGGACAGAGTGGAAGGGACTTAACAGTCAGGGGAGAACATGTGAAATGGAGGCAAATAAAATTCGTTCTCCGCTCTGACAGAAAATGCCGGGTCACCAGGCTGAGAAAACGACAAGGAAGCTTCACATTAGGGGGGTACGTGAAGCCGATTTTAAGATTCAACACGGGCCCGCTAAAGCGAGTCACCAGGATAGAGCGGTTGCGGAGGGTTTAAAAAAGTGTAAGGAGAAAATCTCGCGCTACTTCGAAAAAGAAAAAGAGGGGACGTATGTTACCTGAATTGTGAAGGGAATCGCATTTGTAAAAAAAAAGAGGGGAGAAATTAACTGCGTCCTACTTGTAGGGGTATTTCTTCTATTACAGAAAAAGAAACAAAACGGATAGAAAGGAAGGAGACAATCTGGACGAGGGTCTAGAGAATTGACTGAGAAGAACTCCGGGCCTAATCGGGGAAGGGGCAAGAAGAGGGGGGAAGCGTCGGCGGAAGCCCCCATTCGCAAGCTGTTCCTTGATGATCTGCGAAAAAAAATAGCGGGGGGGCGGAGCCACTCATAGAGCAGCCTTAGAGGGAAAAAACTGAGTCGCATTGGCCGGCAGGAGTCAGAAAAAGCGAAAGATAGATAGAGGTTGTGCGAGCTCGTGTTTCTTGGAAAGAAGCCTGCTGACCGTCAAGGGTGGCGGATGGGGGAGGGGAAACCAATATAACCGCGGGAGAGGATTCGGGCAGGCTCGCCAATATATCCTTAAAAAAAAATTAAAGGAGAGGGATATAGGCCGAAGTCCTGATATCAGAACGGTTTTCAAAAATCCTACTTCAGGAGTTGAGGGGGAAAAAAGACAGCCAAAAGAAAGAAAGGAAGTGGTGCATGCCGGAGGCAGTTGTAGAGGGTTACTACTCAGGCCAGCACACCCAAAAAGCGAACATAGACTGGGATCGCCATCTCTGAGGGAAAGAAGATTGATCCGTGGTCATGACCAAAGCTCTGGCGCAAGAAGAGGAGCCGGGTCGTCGATATAGACCGTAATGGATAGGGAATCAAGTCAAGACCATCAGCTTGTAGATTCGCGGGTAGAAGGGGAAAAAAAGGATGGGGGGGAGGATTAGAAGAAACGTTATAGGAACAGCACCATACAATTAGAGGAAAACGAAAAAAGCCGCTTTGGATTCCTATGTGGGGGGAGGGGGGGTGTGGGAAAGCCGGTCTTGAAGGGTTACCTGTAGGAGATTTAAGAGACGGCAGGGACCGTGCAGGTACGAAAAAAGGCAGGGACAGAAAGGAACTTGCCTCTAAAATCCGCTCAAGCGCAACGATGAGAACAGGGACACCAATTCCAATGCTTCGATGGCCGACCGCGGAGGCGAGAATTTTGGGAACAGGCTTTTTCTCATATGGTTTGCGGCAGGGGGGAGCGAAGGAGTAGGGCGGTGAATTCCAAACATCGGGACTGAACCAGAAAACCCTAAAAGGAGATGGTTCAGCAACTCATAAGAATCCCAGAGGAACACAGAAGTTAAACAAAGAAGGGGAGGTAATGCGTCACCTCAGTACAGTGGACACATGAAAAAGTTAGGGGAAAAGAAAGGGGTACGAGTTTGGGCATTCTCAGGAAAAGTGGACGAAAAAAGAAAAAAAGGGGGCCCAAAGGGCCGGCGACTTCTTTAGATGGGGACGGCCGACAACCTGGCATAAGGCTGATCGGAGCGGGAAAAGAGGAAAGCGTCAAAGGAGAGGATGGAGAAAGCTCTTCCATTACTTACGAAGGCAATAAGGGGCTACCATTATCGTACAAAAAATGAAAAAAGATTAAAGAAAAAACGGAGGAAAGGGGTGGCAGGAAGCGTACACGAGCAGGGGCTGACCTTCTGCCTTTCGTGCCGGAGGAATAGCGATAAACAAAGCCGAGATTAGGGGGAGCGAAAGTCCGAACGTTTCCTCTAAACCCCTTGAGGGAATGGGGAAGGGATGCCAAGATAACTCAATAATTCACCGGCGGGACCCATGGTATTGCAGACAGGGCACAGGAGATGAAAAGAATTGGAACTTGCGTTCTCCATGTGACACCGCAGGGGGGGAAACAAAGGGGGAGGCCTCAACGCTCACTTTTCGGAATAATGATAATGTGGGGATGGAGGGTTGAGGAGGGGGGCTTGTAACACTTCTCCTTTCGATGATTGGGTCTCGGGTTAGAGAAAAGAAAGGGCAGACCAAGAAGAGGAAGAAGGCGCGCCAAAAGCCGCCAACCATAGGGAAAGCCTGGGAAATTCTAAAAAAGGGAGCCGGGGGGGGACGACATCGAAGCATTTGAATATTTTTTCTCGGTCACGAAATCGGAAGAAAGAGGGGGGGGGAGGAGGGAGGTTCGCGGGCAAGGAAAATCTTTCAACGAGGATCAGAAAGGGTGAGGACCTAAATGGAGACAGCGGCTTCAATCTCCTAAAGGGCCAAATTCAGCACTTGCTTAATCAACAGAGAAAAATAAAAACGCAAAAGAGAAAACTGGGACGTTAGCCTCAGAGGTACGAAGGGGGGGGAAGGGGCTGGGTATGTAGGAAAAACGTCATCGAAAAAAAAGAAAGGATGGTAGAACGAAAAATAGCATCGACCAGATGAAATGTTCGGAGTTGGGAATCAACAGACTGTGTCTTATCGTACTACCTCTGGCGTCAATTTTGGGCACGAACTAAAAAAAGAGGGGGGAAGAAACAAAAAAAGTGTGATCACGCAGACGCAGGGAGGTCACTGAAAGAGAAGCTGCAGAAAAGAAAAGATGGCAATTGCGCAGTCTGTAAAAAGCCGGAAACTTGACCCCTGATAATAATCGGAGGGTGGGGAATTAGAGAAAAAAAGAACATCCTTAGAAAAGCCGATGAGGAGTTTAAAACCAGTGAGGAGGCAGGGAAGCGGGGCCTCGATCGAGGCATGTAAAGCTGTCTTGGAGAGAAAGGATATAGTACGAGAAAGGGAAATCGCGGAACCTGGGCTGTCGTCTGGTCAAAGAAAAAAAAAAAAAAAAGCCTGGTAGAAATGTAAATCCGCTTCGGCATACGAGCAAAAAGGATAGGCAGAGGGGAGAGGTATTAGATGAAAGCCGCCGAATGGGCTAGAAGGAATTGAACGAGGAAAAGGAAGATCTATGTGGGGGGCCGCCAAGCAAGCTTTTTGGTAGAAGAGATCCAAGGAAAAAAAATGCGAAGGCGGTGTCTGCTAGAAAACGAAGGAGGCTGGCGGAAAGAAAAGAGGCGGAAGATGTCGGCGACCGTTTATTCATCAGGAATGCGAAGAAACCGAGGTACCGCTGCAGTGCAGAGATGGGACAAAAACCAGCTGTCAGGGTGGAGGGGGAGGGGGGTCAAAATCGCAAAGTCGGACAGTCCGACTTCTAATCTAGGGGGGACTTGGAAAGGCCTAGAGGAGGTAAGGGTGAAAATTCCGGAACATCGTCAAAAATTGAGCAGGGTAAAAAAGAAAGGGCCTGACCTCACACAGCTACCCGATCAATCGAGTCTAAGCGCGGGACAGGGAGAGGGGGGAGAGACTTCACAGAAGGGTAGGAACGAACAGGAGCTGGAAGGAGAAATTGGAGAAATACAGGGGGCCAGAATTTAGCAGAAGCTGCAGCGCATGATGGTTGTCTTTCATTCACTGGGGGGCCTCAAGCTCTATCTTAAAAAAGGAAAGGGAGGAAAGAAAAAAAATAGAAGGGCGAGCGATGGTCAGCTGAAGGCGCAAAGAGAGTGAGGTGTGGTGGGGGGAAATGACACCTTAAACTTCCGAACTGCAATACAGGCAATAATAAAAAACAAGGTGGAAGGGGGGGAAACTTCATCGCCAAGAAAACTCAGGAGGTCAGAAGTAGTTCTCTTATAGACCTGGGGGGGAGGAATATATAAAAGGAAGAGGCAGGGGGGCGGCAGGGCGGGGACGGGAGTGAGGATAACTCACGGAGAGAAAGCAATAACGCGAAAAGGAGCAAAGAACTCCAACAGTCGGCTTTGTGCCTACTCGTAACTAACACTGACCGCTGACCCAGTTGGTTCCTGAAGAATGGGGAGACTCAGGATGAGGATTGAAATTCTAAAGAAAAGGACGACGGGTCGATCTGTTTTTTCTGCGATAAGCCCTAGAAGATGAGAAACCGAGAAAGGGAAAAGGGGGACAAAGAGGAGAAAGAGTATAATGTCAAAATCAATCCTTTCGCACGGTAATTACAGAAGGAAGGGAAGGGAAGGGAAAGGCTCGGCAGCTCTCGCATATGGATCGGGGGAGAAGGAGAGAACCAACGAGGGAGGTGATAAAAGGGGAACTGTCTAGTCTCCTCCCCTCTGCTGTCCGAAGAGAAAAGAGGGAAAGAAAAAACACAAAAAAAAACAACACACAACAAAAAAACGCAGGGGAAGAGTGCTACGGAAATAGTCGATCAAGAATGATACGCGAGAACAAGCGACGATCTCGACAGAGCGCTGACCAACAAGGAATGGGAAAAAAAACGGAGGGAAGGAATTCGGAGGAAATCCTGCGAGAAGGGTGTTCCCAAGGCCTGGGCTCGACGGAGAGAGAAGGAGAAAAAAAGCAGCGAACTAATCCTGCGCAAAACTCGCCAAGGGAGGGAGACGAAGCGGAAGGGGCGAGCAGATTGACGGAATCGAATTAGCAAACTATCGGGAGCAGAAACAGCAGGCGAATAGCTACAGGAGATCCGCGCAAATCTCCATCTCCGCGGCAAAG
>Ga0179591_1338098_pt1 | contig 16429 bp, 19 predicted proteins | sample CZOMad2_1_08_16f_FD_182891 | JGI IMG/M metagenome (GOLD analysis project Ga0179591, IMG submission 182891) | Vadose zone soil fungal communities from Angelo Coast Range Reserve, California, USA - CZOMad2_1_08_16fungal (PacBio error correction) | ecosystem: Environmental > Terrestrial > Soil >...
AGGCGGGGGGCGGGAGGGCGCTCTTGTGGGGCAGGGGGATGAGTCGCGGCAAAGGGGGAGTCGGGATTCATAGAGTCAAAAATCCGGTGACAATCCGAAAGGAGGGAAAACTGACCTTTAGGGGATAGCGGCACTAGGCACTCGGTGAAAAAGCTCGGAGGAGAAGAAGGGAAGAAAGGTTTAGCAGGAGCGAGGAAAAACCCACTACCTAAGCAAAAAACGGGAATTCTTCCACTTGGGAGCGAAAAAGTGCCGCGTTAGAGCTTGAATGAAGGAAGGGGGGAATAAAATTCAGAACCGTATAAGGGAGAGTAATCCGAATGATGATCTATTGGGGTGGTATTTAATCCTAAAAAACACGTCTAAAAAGGGGAGGAGGAAGGGGGAAGGAAAAATGGTGAGGAGAAGCCAGGAACAAGAGGGGAAAGCAGGGGGTAACACATCTCAGGAAAGCCTCGGAGTTCTTCCTCAAGAAAAGGAAAATAAGCCCGAAATCGTAGGGGGGGGTGTATAAGAACCAGGAGGCACTGGAGAGGAGTATTCGTCGCCAGGCAAAACGCATTTCCGGCTCCAAAAAATGCGTCTAAGATCAGGAAAAGAAAAAAGAAGAGGGACAGGAGAGGGAAGGATATAACAATCCGCGCCCGAGAAGGGCAAAGGGGATACGCACGCCAAAAGGAAGCTTCCATCAAATGTTGAAACGAATCAGAAGGTGGCAAAAGGGCGGATAGAGCAAAAAAAAGAGGAGTCTCTCGAAACAAAGCGACAATGAAGGAAAAGGCGACTATGAGGTGTATCGCGCATCAAAGTTCAGAGGCCGCCTTGTAAGGCCGAAAAAAGTGAAAAAAAAAGGAAATTGAAGGGGAAAAAGGAGACTAAAAGGAAAACCTTCGCCTTTAAAAAAGAGCGACTCACCGAGGATCGAAGGGCTGAAGAATATAAAAAGCGGCTGAAAAAGGGGAGGAAGGAGGGCGGAGACGGAAAGTTTCACAAAAGAAAGAAAAAGAAGAAAAATTGTAGTGGCGATAACGGGGGAAACAGAGGGCAGGTTTGGGTGAGGTAAGGGATACGTAAGGTAGAAAAAGGAGAGAAGAGGCGAAGGAAAAAAAAAAAGTTACGAACACAGAGATGGGAAGAAAGGGGGAAAATTTCAGGCCAGGGGAGAACACAGCTAACTTCGTTATCTAAGGAAATAGTACCATCTACCTGATTAGGGTGTGGGGCGGGAGGGGAGAAAAAAGGGGACTCGGAAGGGAAAAAAGTCTTCTCAGGGGGGGGGGAGAGAGTCAAGAAAAGGTTGTCAAGGGTAAAAATTGAAAACACACGGGGAAAAATTCCACACACCAAAAAAACAAATAAAAAAGAGAAAAAAGGAGTGAGGTGCAAGAAAGGAGTACATAGAGAGAAAACCCCCTGAGAGTCAATCAGGACTGAGGACAATCCGCAGATGAAAACGCCTCATAAAAACTTTTTCAAAAAAAATTTAATAAAAACCATAGTCAAAGGAAAGGAAAATAGAGGCGTCGGGGGAAAAATTCTCTGTATCAGCGTGGAGGGAAGAGGGGGGAAACTGTTATCACTGCCTACTCCCGGGAAGGTCACTAATCGGGAAGTCATCGGCAAGAAGAAAAAGAGGAAAAAATAAAACATCAACGCAATCTTAAAAGAACAAGCGACTTTCATTCTTGTGCTGGGGAAAAAAGAAAAGGGAAGGTAATACCGCACCAGCAAGAAGATCTCGGAAGAGACAGGAGAAATCTCCGGTGGAGCGAGAAAGACGCAGGTCCTTACTGCACCGACCGGAAAACGAGGTGAAGGAAAGGGGAGGGGGGGAAAAAGCGGACGGGAGCGGAAAAACCGAGGTTTCAGGCGTTGTGAAGACAGAAGAAAGAAACGAAAAAGTTGTAAACGAGGTGTGAGCATCGGATAGCAAGGATATTTGCGGCAGGAAGCTGAAACAAAAAAAAAAAAACGAGGAAAAGAAGGGGGGAAGTTAAAGAAGGAAAAAAAGAGTGCCGCCAAAAAAAAAAAAAAAGAGGGGGTAGAGGAAGTCAAATCGAGAGCGTTTGGGCCTGTGAGCTTTGGGAAATGAAAACCGGGTATGCGCAAACCTTATCCAAAAGAGAAACAGCTGGGAGGATATCTAAACCAAATGAAAAAAAAAAGACAAGGGAGGCCGAAGGACCTGACTGAGAGACCTTACTATCATAAAGAGTCCCAGAGGAAAGGAAAAAGAATAAGCGTCGAGGGACGATGGGGGAAGGCAGATTATTCTGAAAATCAAGCAAGGAAAGGGGGAGAGAGTCGCGCAGGTTCCCATGCCGGTTTATTTAAGATGTAGGATCAAATTCGAAAGGCGGAAAAAGGGAGACATCAGAGAAGAAAGTGGGAAGCCGGAAAGGAAAAGACCTCGCAACAAAGCCTCCCGAGAGGCAGTCACATGCTGACTCAAAGGGGGGGGGGGGGGGAGAAAAAACGCAAAGAAAGGGGCAAATGAGGGGGCAGTTTCAAGGACCGTCGCGATAACAATGAAAGGGGGGGAGGGGGGGGTTAAGGGCTTTAAGGTCATGCCCAATATGGCCTGAAGGGACACGAATCGGCGGCCGGGTTGATCGGCGCTTGAGGGGAACAAAGCACTTAGGGGGGAAAGGGGTCAAAAGACAAAGGGGTTTAATATAAAAACAGGAAAAGAAAGGAACGAGGAATCGAATAGGCATCTCACGAAGCTAAAACCCCAATCGAAAAATTGTCAAAAGGCCAATTGATAAAAAAAGAGGGCTGATGGAGCCCGTCTCCATTGACCTTCAGGTACATACATATGCTTCGGCTTTAGGTGTGGGCCTAAAAATGAACGAGAGAAATTTATAATTAAAAACTCCCAGAAGATTTCCAATGAAACACACAACAAAAGAGGAGTCTGACGAGGTACCGAAGGAGAGCGCGGGGGAGGGAAAGGAAAATTTACACTCAATAACCCTATCGGCAAGAAAGAACGGAATTCGTATAGAAAGGAGAGAGAAGGAGAGGGGCCGAGAAATTTGCTGAAAATGAAAGGGGATACGGGGGACGTGGGAAGGCCGATGTGGGTCATTTTGGGCGTTGAGGGAGAGAAGAGGGGGGAAAAGGGGGAGAAGGTACACGGAATTAAGAGATTATTCTAGGGGAGGGGAAAAGGACGAAAGGAAAGACAAAATATCGCTCCGGCGTCTAGGAGGGCGAACAGTCTCTGATCTGCGAGGGGATCAGTAAAAGGAAAGGTCCTCATTGCAGGGGTCAACACAAATTGTTAGGAAGGCGAAAAACAATGGGGGTGGAGGGAGACGACTGGGCCTCTGAAAGTCAATTTATCCGAGGTGGATCTAGACCTGGGAAGGAGGAAGGGAAAGAGAGGCTAGAGGTGGTAGTGTTGGGAAGCATCCTCGTGGTCCGACCGAACGTTCTTCACAAAGGAAAGATCAGACCCAGAGGAGGGTTAAAGGGCCGAATGAGAAACCATGACATCTTTTCTGGAAGGGGAAGGGGGGGGAAATGTCGGAGAATCATCGACTCCGAGGCGATCGGAAAAGAGATGTTCAAAAAAAAGGAGGATTTTTTCATCATGGAATTGGAGTGAGAAAAAAGGGGCCTTTTTTCAGCAAACAGAGCCGCGGCAGGACGACAGCGTAGTTGTTAGGAGGAAAAGAAAAAATCAGAGAGGCCGTGAGTCATAAGATCGCAGGGCGCAGGAAAAAGGAAAGAGTATGCTGCTATCCTTAACGCAGCCGCGAAAAGACGTAGTTTACGGGGCTGGGGCAAGGGGGGGAGAAGGTGGAAGTTCGTCGGGTGGGTTCCGATGCGAAAGAAAGGGGAAAAAGGAAAGGAAGACTCCTACTAAACCGAAAGAGCAACGAGATTGCAAGGGACGGAGGGAAGGGTTCAATTCAAAGAGACTGTCGGCAGTCAAAAGGGGGGGGACGGAGTAGAGAGGGGACACGCTCTTCTGATCCTGCACGCGGGAGAGAACTCGTCGTCACTTATGTTCGAAGTGGGGAGAAAAAGAGGGAAGGAGATGAAGGAACCATGATTCGCGGGCCGACGCAGAAACCTCTTCCTAGAAAAGCGGAAGCGAGCCGGATCTCTCCGCGAAAAAACAAGGTAGTGTGACAAAAACTGGACAAAACATCTCGATCCACTTAAGGGGGGGGAAAGACGAGTGGGGCCCGTCATTCCCAAGTCAGGAGAAATTGAGGCCGGGTCAAATTATAACTCATCCCCGATCCCACAAATGCTCTAACTCGAAGGGAAGAAGGAAGACGGAAGATCGTTACTCAGAGTAGAACGGGGATTTACAACTTTTCTCTCCGCTTAACAACAGCTCGATTTGGTTCAAGAACGAAATAAGGGTGTAAAAAAAAATCCTCGGGCCAGCAAGAGCAGGGCTCTGATCGTGGACTCACGCCACTACAAAAAAAAAAGGATTATCTATCGAGTGAGGGAGGGAGGGAGTTTCTTGTACAGGGCGCCGTCTTCTTTGTGGAAATTAACATAAGAGAAGAGAGTAAGTCATCAAAAACCCTACTCCTCATACTTCTCTCGGGAGGTCCCTAAGGGGTCAGGGGTATTGGAGAGGGAAAGTGCATTTGGCCAGTCTGTGAAGATCAAAAGAAAGAAATATGGCGCTTCGCGCCCCAAAAGAGTGCCTATCGGATCGTTTTTTTGGACCGTTCGGGGGGAGGGAGAGGGGGGGTTTGTACGTCTGGGGATCACGGGGACCGATGTACAACATTCAAAGTTTTAGGAGAATTTGATCGCCCAACCGCGTCGTAAGGCAGAAAATGAATGGAAGAAAAAAATGCCGGAGATTCTTGGCCTACGCGAGGAGAGAGGAGACGGAGCCTTCTTATCTTCACGTAAGAAGACTCGTTGAAGAAACAGAAGTACCGGTCACCAGGGACTCGGGGAACATGAGACAGAGGTCCTGTAACTCATCCGGGTATAAGAAATTAAAAATCAAACAACGCGGCCACGCTTCCCAGGACGACCAAAAAGGGGTGTGGGAGTCGGGACCAACCCTCATCTTTTTTCTGGTTGGTGCTGGGGGGAGGAGACCTCTGGAGGTTGAAAAGAGATGTAACCTCAAGAAATGCGAGCAGCTGCGGCTATGGACCCTCATCTTGAGTTTTTGAGTCCTTGCAGGCGTGTCGAAAGACTCGGAGCTAGGGGAAGGGGATGAGAGAAAAACTAACACTTCTCGTCTCTGAGGGGAAGCGAGAAGCTGAAGACCCCTTACGGAATATGTGGTTTGAGAGACCAAGAGGGGGTATGCGAGTCCATCGAATTATTCGGGGGAGAGTGCGGCGCGAGTGGCCGTCTCACAGCCTATTTTTTAAGGTCCTCCCGAAAGGGGACGCGAGGGACGTATCCGGGGGACCGAGGAGTATGGGCTCGAAAGGGGGGAGCCTTTGCCTAAAGCTCTCAAAAGAAAAAAGGGTGCGGTCAAATGAAGGGCGAATTTCTGCAGAATCCGGTCCCGGTAAGAACTAAGGGTAAATCAGCAGAAGAGGGAGGAACCACAGAACGGGCCTTTCAACAAAAAGAGGGAGGACAGGAATTCCTATCTCGTTCTTTGGGGCCGGCCGTGGGGGTCCAGATGAAACGAAGGGACAAGGGGTAAGGCGCAGCATTCTCGACGGAGGGAGGAAGAGGAGAATTTTTGCGCCGTCCAGGCTGATTCATCTTACAGCACGGCACAAAATTGGAGTCCTGGGAAAAAAGAAAGAGGAGGGAGGGAAGGCAACAGTATTTGTTTGACGGGCCGCTTGTCTGAGGGTTAAGAGAACTCTTGTCTACCGGGAAGTTGCGGACCTGTTAAAACGCTGCGGGAACATCGAAAAGAAACTGAGGAGAGAAATTTCTGTTTGACTTAGGAAAGGATCGAAAGAGAGGGGGCCAAGGAGGAACAATCAAATTCTTCGTAACCGATAGGAATCCCTAGACTAGTAGGAAAGGAGGACTAAAGAGGGGGATTGTGCTAACAGGGGGACACCGAGAAAGCAACGGGAAGCGAATACGTAGGAGGAAAATCAGACGTAGTCATCTACCCACATATTCATCATGAGTTGTCTGAAGGTTCGTCAAAGTTAAAACAGGCGCGAGAAGATCAGCGTTAAAAGGGCACATATCGAAGACGCAGCTTTTCGCCCTATTCAAATAAAACCACTGAGAAAAAACTCGCCGTGGGAGAGAGCGAAGGGAGGGGGGGAGGGGGAACTGATCGTGAAACTGATATCCTCAACAAAGAGTGAGAGCGGGAGGGAAATCTCCCACGAGGGACCTGCGAAGGGGCCTTGCCGAGTTTGGGTTGAGGAGGACTAAAATTGGGGGGGGGGAAAATCGAGCGCCAAAGGGAATACTGAAGAGGTTACATATAAAAACGTCGAGCCGTCTTCGGCCTTGAAACATGGGTTAGGGGAAAATGTAAGTAGAATAAATTCCAGACTAATAGCAATATAATTATTTGAAAACTGGAAAGCCGGGGAAACTCCTTGATAAGTGAAGTTACATCACAGGGAGACTACGATGGGCGTCTCCATATAGGGCAACATGTCTTGAACAGAGAGACTCCGGGTTTCAAATATCAAACCCCCGAAAACAGGTAAACGGGAAAACACCCTTCCTCTAAGACAAATTTTTTCGATATCCTGGAGGTAGGGTATAGGAAATTCCTGAGACCGACAAGAAGGCAAAATGGAACAAAGAGAACTATCCATCACTGTCGCGCTCTAACCATACACGATAAGCTGAATGGTGGGAGGAGTCATCGGCTATAGTTGTCGGGCAGAAAGAGAAAACGGGCGTAATTCCCCAAACCTTCCAAAAAGCCGGCCGAAGATCACGAATGGAGGAAGAGGGGGGGTCCCCGACCGATCGGGAGAGGAGCCGGAGCCTTGGCATAGGGACATCATTACCATGGTCCATTGGAAAATTACGAAGAGGGGAAGAATCAGCGTCCCTAAAAAGACGAGAGGTTTACAGATCGGTATAGCCTCGGGGAGAAAGGGGTCAAGAGGGGGAGTAAGAAAGACAAGCCGACTGCTCACGCATTGACCTCGCAATCTCTGGGGGGAGAAAAGGGGCGGTATCGGGCTCATGAAAGGAGAACTTCCTAAGTCATACTTAATATGCTTGAAAGAAAAGTAAAAAATCGGAGAAAGAAAGTGAAGGCTCGAGCGTCTTGGGGGGGAAGACAATCAAGGACGAAAGTGTATACGAATAATAACCGTCTCAAAATGGTATGGATAAGGAGGGATGACTTCTCAGACAGTAGCAGAGGGGAATGCCGCTTCCGTCCTCCACGTCAGGTCAACATACTTAACTATGAGAGAGGGGGGGGGGGGGGAAGGGAAGCAGCGGACCACAAATCAGGGGCAAGCGCCTATTGTACGTTAAGGGCAGGGAAAGGGGGCACTGTCAAGGACAAAATTGCAAATGGAGACGAGGGAGATCGGAGGGAGGAAGGAAGGGTTCAAATGAGTCTTGAAACCACGGGCAAAACGTCAGGAGGCAGGGGGAAACGTAGTGGCTGCATTCTTCTGCCTATAAGAGGAAAAAAAAGAAAGCAAAAGATCGAGGCCTACCGAAAGCAGCGATGAGGGAGGGTGGATTTTAATCCAAAAAAAAACCGCAAGACCTGATAACATCCGTGCGAGATTGGACGGGGGAAGCCTTATCCTCAACAAAGGGTTAAAAGCGCAGGGTTCCCTCACAATTGGGTGAAGGAGAGGGGGCTTCAAAGCACGGCAGAAGAAACTGCCACGCCTCATACCTGTATGGTTGTTCAGCAATTCCAGGGCAAACCGTCGGAGGAGAAAAAGCAAGGGTCTCCTGCTCACAGGCGTGCTGAGAAAAAGCACTCTGAAAGATCAGCGTACTGATCCCGTTATAGATGGAAGGGAAAGAAAACGTTCCCGATTAGAAGAGGCAGGATGAGAAAAAACGCACCAATGGAGGGGGAAAAGACAAAAAATGGGGGTTGAAACAGCGCCAAAGGACCCGGTTGACGCGAGGCGGAGACTCTGGACGATACAATGTCAACCCAGCGTGCAGAAAAATCCAGTAGGAACGGAAAAAGAGGCGCTGGCTCAGCAGAGGGGGGAAGGAAAGAGGAGCGCCGTCAGCGTTGACTTACCGGGGAAACCCAGGGGTATCTATTACGTCACATGAGGGGAGAAAAAGTAAACCTTTAAAATTGCCCCTTCGAACAAGGGGAACGAGCGCTGGCATCACTCGCGTCTTCGACAGGAGCATGACGCGAATGAGGCCCGTGGAAAAGCAGAGGGGGGGGAGCTTTCGCGACCTGTTAGGGTTTCATCCGGGGGAGAAAAAGGGGACAGAAAAGAGAGCAGATTGAGGCCGTGGGGACATCGTCAAGCTGTGTTGGGGGTCAATGGGACCCGCTTTGGAGGGGGAAGAATAGAATCAACGTCGCAGAGGGAGCCTCTTCAACCCATGAAAATTCCCTTAAACCGCTTTTCAAGGGATTAACGGTCGCAGCTTCACCTAATTTTATAAGGGACTTCGGCAACCTTTACCAGGGGCCTTGCTATGGTGGTGGGGGGATCGAAGGGGGAGATGGCCCTACGTAGAGAGGCACGGTCGCAGGATTGGAAGCTGCTTCGACCCCAAAATTTCAGGGGTGGAACACACCGGAAGAATGAACCTGCTGGGGGTGTCCTGTCGCAGAGATAGAAACAGACCGACCGGGTGTCAGGCCAATAGGCGAGGACAGCGGGAAAAAACTTTAAACCCTAAGAGGCAGAGAGCGAAATGCCGCCTCTGCAACCAGAGGGAGACACCGATGAGACGTAACACCCCCATTATTGAAGTCCCCGCGCTACCTCGAGAGGATGGTGAAGAGAAACGGATTCCTGCTGAAAGGGGGACATGCAAGAAGTCGATCGCTGACGCCCTGCTGCTAATCGAGGAGAGGAGGGAAGAAGAAAAAAAGGGCAATAATCACCGGCACCGGGCGTGGGCTAAGACAGCGAAAATGGAGATTTGTGGAGGTATGCCCCCTTGCACTTAAAGAGACGGGACTGGTCACCAACGAAGACGCGATAACGCTCCTCCTCATAAGGAGCGAGGACGAAGACGCGAAGTTCCTTCATTCTTACCTCCCCATTGTATTTGGAAAACTGATTTTAAACGGACAACTCAAGGAGAGTGCGGATAAGGGGCGAAGCCCGGTTTCAGGTCACACCTTCCAAACGAAGTGGGGGGGAGACAAGAGAAAAACGAGTGGTTTAGCCTCTTATTGAGCGGGGAGAGGGCTGGCAGCAAACGCGATCAGAAGAAACCAACAAAAGAGAAAAGAAGACCTGAGAAAAAAGAGGGGAAAGAAAGGCCATATAACAAAACCCAAGTGCTTGTGCCGCGAAAAAGAAGGCGGGGGGGGCCCGTGAGGCTGGTCACCGCCCCTGGTCTTTCGCACAAGATCTCACACACTAAGGAAGATGGCAAAAGGAGGGGGAAATATGAAAGCTAACGTAAGAAAAGACATTCTTCTTCCGGCCGGAGGCGTCTGGGAATCGGCAACCGTGATGAAAACCACGGATCGTCCCGAATGAGGCGTCTGAGAGGGGCCTATCACCGTTACCTTGTTACGAAAAGGGCTGGATCTCGTAGGGAAGCCGGAAAATTCCCATTCCTGTTCGAAGATGTTGCGGATCAACCGCGATGAGAGAGGGAAAGAAAGGCGTCACCGATCGATATCAAAAAGCCTGCCGAAAGCCGGGAGGCAAAACCGACGCCTCTATCTGAGAAGGCTGGAAAGACAGGGGTCAGGTGTTGCACAAAACAGAAATCTGTGTGACGGAAGAAGGTGAAGCTGCTGCAGACCTAGAGGACTTTGAGGCGGCGGGTTTAAGGGATAATGTCAGCAATCGGACACTTCTGAGGAAGTGGAATCGCTTGCGCTGTAAGTTGCCCAATCGGCAATCAACAATGGGGTTCCCTGGTGAAAAAGATTGGTGGTGGAAGGTCTAACAGAAAACGCGCAGCCGGACGAGAACAGCCTACTCACGCAACACAAGAGGGAAAGCTTGGTGAACGGAAACCAAGAAGGGGAAATCGAGAGAATCTCGGGGCTGGTGTGAAGCACCGGAACAGTTCCGGGAACGGAGACCATCGCGGGCTGGGGCTAGTGGGTGAACGGCCGCAGGCGCGACTGTTGAACCTGCACCCACCGAGTCCAGATAAACCACCACTCCTCTGCGAGTACTACTACAATTTTGGAAACGGGAGGGCCGGGGCGACTGTGCCCCAAGAGCCCCGACGCAAGACCCTGGAAAAGAGGGGAAGGAGACAAGGGGGGAGGAATTCCGAGGCCTTCGGACTTTCGAAACAGAAGGACGCGGGGGGGGGAAAGTGAGGGGGACTGGCGCAAGTGGCAGGTTTTTCCGACCGCGAGTTCGAATGAAAGAGGCCTCTTGGCAAGGAAAAAAAGGGAACAACAAGGTCTCACGCGAACAGTTGACCTCGATCCGTAGGATGCGCGCCTGACAAAGCAGATGGAGACGGACTGGGCGAAGCTGGGAGGGAGCAGCGCGAATCAAGGGGGATGGCTCCTATCTCCTGAGGCAAAAGGGGCCGGGCGCTTTCCGGGAAAAGGGGGCTTCCGGTTGCGACATGGGATGCCGATCTGCTGGAGTATCACTTTCTCTGTAGAAGGGGCGCTATAACGGGTCCTCTTAGGAAGTTGGGCTTTTTCAAGTAGCAGCAGCGTGGCGCAACGGACGACGATCGCCCCTGCCGTAAAGGATCGCCGCGAAAATTGCCAAAGGTAATTAGCACAACAATAACCAATGCTGAGAAAGAATGGCTTCGGTCGAGGAAAGCGTCCGATGAGGAAGCGCTGTTCGGAAAGATGGAGGAAAACCTTTAGGCGTTCTGCTAGACACCGGTTTGTTTGGGAAAGGCAACTCCTAACGAGGGGGGTTACGACAGGCTTTAACTTGGAGTAAAAGTCAAGCACAACCTGGGGCAGAGTCGCGATAAAGGGGGCGGGACCCGCCGGAATTAATTGCTCGATCAAAGTCGCATGACAGCGAAAGAACGCCGGAAGAAAAATTTAGAGACGAAAAACGGGGCTTCTGTTTTGGTTTTCCGATGCGACGCTCGAATTTTGAACAGTAACGAGCCGAAACCGTCGGATCACCGAAGGAAGTGGGACGTGGGGGAACGATCTGGGACACTTCAATGGACGTCAGCGTAAAAAGGATAGCGCGCGGATCGTCTTCCTGAGAATGAAACGCGTGCGCGAGAACTACGTCCACCTGAGGTTCGAAAGGCGAAGGTGAAAGACAGCGGGTGTGCCGGGCGGCAGCTTAGCGGGGCAGCCTGATGCGAGCAAAAAGAGGCGCATTTCGAGACGGAGATCCTGACCAACCAGTTTCGCACCTGGGAAGGATCGAAAAAAGGATCTACTCCTCAGGGGGCGAAGAGGAGGGTGGACCTTCACGACCGCGAAGTATGAAGGCTTCGACCGATTATTACGAACCGTCCACATCTCTCGCCGAAGAGGGCATGAGTGAGAAAGTTGAAGATGCGAAATCTTCGAATTAATATGGCTATATTCTGAAAAACCTCTCATGGGAGTGCCCGATATCCCAGAATGTCGCGGAAGACATGTCCTCTTTGGAGGAATCAAAGGCGACGGGCGCATTTGCTCGTCAGACCGCAAAGCCGCCTTGAGGGGCTAACAGAGCTGCGGATGAGCGGGACGCGAAAAGCCGTGCTGCGGGGGCTGGAAAGCACGTGAAGTCCGCGAGAAACGAAAACCAAGCAACGGGCCGCAGACTTCAACGCTGGGGTTCAAAACGAGACGTTTCTTGATTAGAGACAGGGTCAGTTTGACGTTCAGCATGACAGCCGGCCAAGCGTCAATACGAAGCGCATTCGCGCGCCCCATTCGTCTAAGAGGGGGTCGGTGGGACTCATTTGTGTGTGTTTGAAAGTGAGTCTGGAAAAAACACACGCCTATTTTCCAGCCAGTGCGGGGCGCGAGATGAGACAAACCTCAAGTGTCAAACGAGAAAAAGGACTAAGCACGAAAAAAGACGTCGAGTTGACAGGGCTACGGAGCGCCGCGAAAAAAACGGCGGGCCGCCGGGCCTTATTCAAGGACTCTAGTGGCAGCGACCGCCCGATTAACGCGGACTTTAACAATGGGCGGAAGTGGCGCCGCATCGTCAGATTTCCCCCTCCAATTTCGCAGCAGAAAATCAGACGCAAAAGACCACGGCAGGGAGCGACACACTGATGTGTGGACGTGCAAAATTGGAAACCACAATCGGAGAGGGGCTGGATGTGGTTGCTCTCCGCGTCCGGGGGAAAAGCCGCCAAACTCGCTGTCGGGCGGGGGTAAAGGCTGAGTGGGAGGGGAGATGAGAGTGGGCTTCCGCTTCGATAGCCCTGCATTGCGCCCAGTCGACGGCCGCGCTGATCTCTGCCGAGAACGCCCTGACGGATATATGGTTGGGGCTCTGCCCAAGAGTCTGGTCGAGAATTATGAGATGAATGCGAGGCGTGGCGGGACTAGATGTCGGTTCCTTGCAACGCGACCGAGGGCAATGCCTGAATCCGGTGACGAGCCGTGCGAATGGCGAGCCCGGTGCAGAGCGCGTCGACGGGGCAAACCGAGAAAATGCGCGAATCCAAGGGAAACTACGGTTTCACAGCCCGGGAGAAAGAACAGGTCCGCAACGAGGGGGGGAACGTCGCAACGTTCGTCAGGGGAAAATACGACGGGGGAAGCAGGTCACACCATACGGTCGTCCAAGAGCCGATATACTCGGGCAGGACGCATCTGGTCAGATCCCTTTAGATTAAGGGCCGCGCCTGTTACAGAGGGGACAAAGGACTCTCAACCCCCACGTAGGAGGCAAGAGATAGAGGGAGGGCGCCGTACAAGGCAACTCATCCGGTCGACCAGAGCGCCGGACCAAACGATCGTCCGGCCGGCCGACAGGGTGTTGACCGGAGCAGCTGGAGGGTTGTGGGAAAAATCGTGGACGTGCCTGCGGGTGTTCGGAGAACGGAGTCTGGACATCGCCGGAGAACTGTCTGAGCGCCCGTCTGCTTGACGAAAGAAACGGCACAAGCCCAAGGCATTCACGGCCTGTCACCGGGGAAAAAAAGAGACGACGCCCATTCTGGGAGGCGACGGAAGAGTGGCGGACGAAAAAAAAAAAAACGACGAAGCGGTAAGCTCATACTATCTGCCCAGTAGAATCCGGGGGAGGTTCGTCAGCGCGGAGATAACTCTGATCATAGACGGGGCGCAATGCAGCTCGGCATAACCCGTGCAAACAGCTGCGCGCCACGACCTAAGCCGGGAACTCCATGACGTCGAGCGCTGGAAAGGGGAGAATCAGAAATACGGCAGCGAAGTCGAAACCCATCACAGCCGCCCCTCTTCAGGGAGTCCTGCCGTCCCCATAGTGGGAAAAAAAACCCGGGCGGCCGGCGTCGAGTTGCAGTCTATTTCGCTGCAAGGAAAATTGGCGTGGGACGAAGTAACTATGCGCGCCAGAGCCTCCGAATCATAAACAAAGAGCCCGAGGCCAGCACGATAAGGGGGGTCTTCCACGCAGGTCCCAGGTCAAGATAAGAAAGCCTCGATCGCGCGCAGAAGCCGTAGTGCACAAAAATCTAAATGCACATCTATGCGGAGGACAGGGAAAAGCCACTACAAAACGCGGGGGATATCTCCTCTCGCGCCAAAAGGCTGTAACAGGCACAGCCGGTTTTTCCCGATCGACGCAAAAACCCACACCTGACGGGAACCCCAGGATCCGCAATAAGGGCAGAGAAAAGTTGTCTCGAAGTTGTCGCCAGATGGTCGAGGATCGGGCCTACTCTCTTCATGGAGCCGAACCAACTAACGGGGAAACCGGTCGAAGTGCAGACCCAGACGAGAATACGTGCTGGGGGGTTTGGGAAACGACTTCTCGCTGCGAGAGGATCATAGGGATGAAACGCAGACACGGTCGGCTCGTACCACCAGGACGAACATCTCCATACGAGCTTGTCCCACGAGCAGAGAAGTCCCGCCAGTCGCATTGGCAAGCCTCAGGAACTTTGGCGAAAGCCGGCTGAAAACACATCTGGGATATCATCGATCGGTTGGTCAAATCGGATGCCTCGGAAACTTGCGAGATTTCTCATCCGCCGCCGATTGACTGCCACCAAAAAGAAAGGCGGGCGGCGGACGAACTTCATCGGTCTCAGTCGCCGGCCGAACTACTGATAGTCTTTATCGAGGAACCCTCCGTCCGCGAAATGAAGGTACGGGCGACCGATTTGGAGAGCTCTAAGGGGTGGATTCTAACTATATAAGGCGTCATGAAACTGATGTGTCTCAAGTCTGATGTTGATCGGCCCCAGCACGGAAGGTAAGGAAATCGCCGTTTGCAAGGACCCACCTAAGCTTCAGGATACGCAGGAGTGTAGAGAGCACGCGTTTGCAGGATCAGAACGTTCCCCGCGCGCAGTCCAGAAGACCAATTGGACTGTACCCGATGGAAAAGGGGAATTGTGAAAAGGGCGCCAATAGGCAAATTTAGGTGGACCGGTATTCGGAGGCGTACTTCAAAATTGTACGCGGCTGAAAAAAAAAAACCGAACAAAAGTGTGACCTGTCGTAAACCAACGGGAGACCGCGTTCGGGCGCTGCTCCTGGAGAAGAGCGACGAAATACGGGCGGGCAAACGCAAATGAAGCATCTGAAGGACCCTTAACGATGCCTGGATTTTTATGTTAATCCTAAATACAATCCCGGCAAGCAAAAATCGTACCGTTAGGAGGACTGAAAAACGTTCTCCTTTCGGGCAAACCTCAAAGGCAAGGAACCGAAGGGTGGGTAAAAAAAATCAGATGGCGATCGCCACGGGTTATGTGCGTTCCTCCGACATCCAAAAAAAAGCAGAATACGAAGTTTCTGGGAATGGCCGAAATGGCCCCTTCGGCAATGCGGCGAGGGGGGACGTCGGCCGGGCGAGCACGTCGCAGAACCAAGAAGGCGGAAAAAAAAGGGGCCACCGTCATCCTCCGCGGACAGTAATCGGAAGGTATAGAGCAATCGTAACTCGATTGCCAAGAACGCTGGATGCGAACCATAGCAACCGAAACCCACTTTGGAACAGTAACAAATCCCCCCGGTTGTCGCGAGGTCACGAACATCCAATGATAGAGCCCCCTCGAAATCAGAGCCGGCCGAAAGGCTGCGGCACGGCGGGCAGCGCTTAAAAGAGATATCGGTCATCCGTATGAAGGAAAGGGGACACTGGTTAGTCTTGAAGTCTGAGTGGAAAACCTCGAAAGGACGGATAATTGCCACCTGCGCGTACGAATAGAGGGTTAAACGCGTCGGTCGGAACATGGCGCGGAAGAAGTGACACGCGGTATCTACGAATGTCCGATGATGGAGACTGCGTGAGTGTCACCGTTTGAGACGCCCCGCGAGCAGGGCGTGGCGATACTGCAAAGTGCAGAATGGGTGGGTTGGATTCAGGGAATCTCTCTTGGGCTTGAGGTATCGGATCAGGAGAGCGAAACCTGCGAAAAAAGGAAAAAAAATAGTTCCGCTTGCCGATGGTGGAGACGGACGGGAAGGGAAGGGTGGCCCTCCAGACTCCGGCGTTGCGATTGGCCGCGTGCATGACCGGGTGGGGGGAAAAACTAAGCGGATGACCGTCGCGGGCCTTCCGCTTGCTAATGATTTTACGAGCATTCCGCCAAATCTTTGTCGGTGGAAACCAGAACCAAAAAGGTGGATTGGGTCCAATATCGCAGCGAGAGGCCGACGGCGTGCTTCCAGTCTCTGACATAGGCATACTTCACCCCGCCAGATGAACATCGCTACGTATGCTGCCCCTGGAAAAAAAGCCCCTCGAAGCAGCACCGCTTGCGCTCGCGCGTGACCCCCAAAGACGCCAGCAGCGCCTGAACATCGGCGTCTTGGTGCCACGCGCGGGGAGGCCGCGGCTTTGAACGAGGAGAAAAGACGCGCTGCCCGTGAATTGACCTCGCGAATCCGCCAACATCGGAATACCCATTGGGCACCTCCGCGTCGAGAAAAGCATCCAGCGCCTTGCGATTTGTTGCCGTCCAAGCAAGGTTTACGCAGGGAAAAAAGACGCATCTAGCAGGGAAAAACGAGCATTTGCGACGACTGCGAGAACGCGGACAGGCCGGAAAGGAGGAAACCTCCCCATTGTTATGTTCAAGCTCGGAAATACGGTATATATTTTAACTTCACGCTTTTGCCCCCCGGACGTCTGAAACGGGGAAACCGTTAAGGGCGTTTCAAGAACACCGGACTCCTCGCTGTATACTAATCACCGATGGAGTTGGGTGAGATACGTAGAGGGAAATATTTGGGTGGACATCG
>Ga0179591_1365511_pt1 | contig 16428 bp, 16 predicted proteins | sample CZOMad2_1_08_16f_FD_182891 | JGI IMG/M metagenome (GOLD analysis project Ga0179591, IMG submission 182891) | Vadose zone soil fungal communities from Angelo Coast Range Reserve, California, USA - CZOMad2_1_08_16fungal (PacBio error correction) | ecosystem: Environmental > Terrestrial > Soil >...
GGGCTAACCTCACGAAAACACGGCGCGAGAAAACAAAGGATCGAACGAGCTGGGCGGAATTGAAACCCAAGTGGGTCGAAAAAGGGGAGACCATCTTCTTCGCGATTCGATTAAAAAAGGGGCACTTGTCGAAGAGGAAAAAAAGGTCAGAGACGAAGAGAAAAGCAGAAGCGCGGGCGGGAAAGTCGCAATGAACGCCAGAAAAACGCCAACGGTTAGGCTGCGCAAAGACCACATTGCTCGTAGGGGGAATGTGGGGCTTTCGCATGAAAGAAGTGGGAGACAGGGTCGAGAAGAAAAGGTTGTGGAGGTGCCGTATGGCGAAGGACCAACCTCTACCGGTCTGAATAAAAGCGAAAAAAATCAGGGGGGGCAAAGAAATGATCCTTTCGTACAGGGGGGGATAAGACAGTCAAGAAAAACTGAATGCACGAAGTATCGGGCTGGGGGGAAATCACCAGGGGACGAGGGTAGACTGGGGTTGATAGAAAGGAGAAAAAGGGGGAGTAGAAGAAGGTCACCTGAATGTGGGATGAGCGCTAGAAGAAAAAGAAGGAAACATGCTCGCTTCAAGACATCTACTAATCGCTGGCCCAGGCACTGCTTGGCTTGCAATGGCAAAGGAAGGAAAAAGGTGGAACTGCGGCGGAAGTGGGCAGGACGGGCAAGAAGGATACTGAAGGAGGGGATGTTCCCAACCCGAAGGGCCAGAGAGTAACAAAAGAACAGAGGGCAATATTGAAACTCTCAATCGGGACATTCAAGGGGGGGGGAATATTGCTAAAGGGGAAAGCTTAAAACTGACTGTGGGAGCAAAATCAGCGAACCGGGTAGTCGGCAGAAGAAGAGCTAACCATGCAACGGATAACCTGTACTAAGTGGTAGGGGAGCTGTTTCCTGGAAAGATAGGACGGACTCGAAGAGGGGCTGAGACCTTGAGGGATTGGAAATCATCAGCAAGTGGGCATATCTGGCAGGTGCGCTGGTGATGCGGCCCACTTCGTGTCTGGAGAAAAAAAGGAATATGCATCAACTTCGAGTATCAAGTACATCGGGAGGGCGATCTTAGCTGAAAAAAACATTGAAGCTCACGTAAGTCGAAACATATCCTCGACGGGGAGGGAACATAGGCCAAGTTCGACAGTTAAAAAAGCAGCTTAAGGTAGCTGCTTCAGTAATCCTGCGAAGCAAGCCTCCATGGGGGCTGAGGGAATATCCTTGGCGAAAGGGGCCGAAGGCCGTTCGAAAGTGGGTGAGGGGGCGGGATGCGAAGCATACGTACCAATACTGAGACTAGTTGGAGGGCCACTTTCCGGGTGCATCGTTCTATTTCATTGGAAGGAGCAGGAAACTGCGTCTAAGGGACGGAAGTCACTCGTTGCGGTAGCTTCCTGTCCCTTAGACCGAGGCAGGAGGGGCATTCTGGCGGGGTCTTATAAGGCCGTCGGCAGAGGGGAGGGGGGGGGGGAGAAATCTTGGGCGCATGTACCAACTGGCCAGGGATCGGCGCTGGCCTTACACACACGAGAGCGGAAAAGGATACATGAAGGTCCCAGCAAACAAGAAGAGCCTTCCTAATGCTTCAAGAGGGATGCTTAAAAACCAGATACCATGCAAAGGTTAGGAAGGAGCGCTGGGTAGAAAGAAAAAGTCGATATCAGCTTAAGCGAGGAGGGTCGAATCGTGGGGTTTCGGAGGGACACGGGGAATCTTCAGAAAGAGAGTGCCCTCATTCTTGAGATACGGGGACGGGAGGTGGCTCTTCTGTTCTGGGTTCAAGCCTCCGAACGGTGAGGGAATTGAAGAAAAAAAGGGACTGCGAAAATGGCCAAAAGACAAACACTCGCTTCCTGGCAACGTTCCTAGAATCGCAGGGGAAGAGCCTGTCGGAACGTCATTCGCGGAATAAGGTCGAAGTGGGATGCAGGGAGGGTCATAAAGTTCGCTTTGCAGGGAGAAGGACTGCCAAGATGACCGCCCTACACAAACCGAACAATGAGACGGTGCCGAATGCTCCCTGCTTCGTCTTTTACGAGGGATGGGGCAGTAAAGAGTGTGTGGAAAATAGGTATAGTCAGAAACCTGGGAAGAAATCCCCGAAAATGATTCTGTGGATGCAAGTGGGGGGCGGAGAAGGCCAGGGGGAGATGTAGACTGGGGGAAAACAACCTGCCATCTAGATGTCCTATTGAGAGGGTCTATGGCGGGAGCAGAAAGGCGCACGTGCAGTAACGCCTCTCGTTATTGATACCACGCGCAGTGAATGCCGAAAGAGATGAAAACGAGATTCGAGAGACTCCAAAAGGGACCTGGAACGGCCGTCGAATGGGGAAAAAATGGGGAAAACAAGATGGATACCCTAGACGGAGAAGGGAGCTAATCGGAAAGAAATGGGTTCAGACTTCCTCTTACCTGGGAGAAAGAAAGGGGGGATCACGGCCGTACCATGTAGCTCTCAATAGGCTGTCTTGCCAATAGCATGAGAAGGAGGGCATAGAAGCGGCATCAGGCAAAACTAAAAGATATCGAGGCGGCACAGCAGGTGCGGGAGGTGAGAAAAAAGTACGGGCACGGCGGGGGGCCTCTAGACTCTTCACGGGTAATGTGTCAAACTCTTTAGATGTGATGGGGTTGGTTTGGGATGCACGGGAAGAAATGGCGCTCCGATGGACTTCACGGGTCGGGGGGAGCGGGGGATAAGTAGCATGGTGAAGTGGAACTAAAAATTTCGACACGCTGCGACATCGCCGATTTGGGGGAACAGGAGAAAGACGGGTCGAAATAAAAAAGTCCGGGTCTATGCCAAGGGGATGCAGGACCGGCGGCGTGAAGAGGACGGACAAGACATGAAAGAGGGGAGGTTTGAAGTACCCGTAGAAATTCAGTAAGGTGCTTATGGCATGAACACTCAGGCAATGGGGGGACAAACGAGGCACCGAAGAAAAAGGAATCCGAGCTACTAAAAAACATCTCTTAATTGGAAGGGGGGTCGGAGTGAAGGCTGTCGCATCAAAGGTAATGCTTTATCAGCTGCCGCAAGGGGGATGGCGCCGTATCTCCTTTAACCATCGTTACAGTCTGTCACAGGCAAAGGACGTGGTCAAGAAACGTAAGGGACAGAAAAATTGAAAGGGGCGTCCCACATAATTTCTGAAAAGGATAAATCGGAATGGATAGGTCAGAGACGTGAACATGGGCGGAAAAACTGGAAGCACAATACGCCCGGCCCATGGTCAAGAGTAGGGATGAGACAAAGTTAACGCGTTAAGGGGAATCCCCTGCATGGGTAACAGGAAAACTGAGTTCAGCAGTCAAGGCTTGAGAGGGTGGTAATATGAAAAAGCCGGGAGGGCGCTCTTATCTAGTTACTAACAACTCCTTCCGACAGTAAAGGAGTGCATCTTCGAATGTAAGGTATTCCATGTCATCCTTGAAAACCGACGTCAACTAGTGGGGCGTCAGAAAAACAATATTATAAAACAGCATAAAGGGCATCACATAAAGGCAGTCAAAAAAAACACCGAAGGTACGTCGGGAAAAGCCCCTCATCAAAGTATCGCTTTCCGTAAAAAAGGGTTCCGCAAGAAAACAGGAACCAGACTACGAAGAGGGTGCAACGAAATCTCTAACCAAGGAGTGGAAAAATTATGCAGGGTGACGGCCGAGTCAGGTTTTGGGCGGGGGAGGGCACGTGGGCATTCCCAGTCTTAGTTCTTTCGGTAGTGGCCGAAAAAACGACTACGTGGAGGAGGTGAGGGGGGAAACACTGGGGAACTAGGTGAGAAACCCCGTTGAGCTAGGGGGACAGGAAGGACTTCATGGGGGAGAGACAGAGGGGGCATTAGGAGGGCGGTAGGGACAAAACCTCGCTTCATCGCTGCCTGGACGGACGTGCATGCTCAGCCAAAAAAGAGCGCCTGGAATCTACAGGATGTGGGTAAAAACACGAAGAGAGATTAAAACGCTCTACAAAGGATCATAACCAATAGAAGGACACAGGGGAGGGATGGGTCTCAAAGTGCCTTTCATTCCGGGTGACGCCAACAAATCGAGGGGGGAAAGGAAATGACATCAGCGTAGAGAGGATCAGAGGTAGATGAAGTATGTCGGGAAACCTACCTGGGTCAAATGCAAAGCGCGCGAAGGAGTGGAAAAAGGGGGTAACGATCACGAGTCAAAGCGGAGTGGGATATTTTCGCCTTAGATTGGGATAAAGCCGGCCTTGATCAGCGGGATCGGTTACTAAAAACAGGAAATCAACAGCGCGTGGTTGGAAGGGGAAAAACGGAACTTTGCTGGGGGGGAATCTATGTGGGGCCCATGCCTCGAGGGAGAGTGCCGAAAAGAATTAAAGAAAAGGTGAATTGCAGTTGAGCAGGGTTGCCCCGGAACAGAGGGCTTACCGAAACATTTCGAGAGACGCACGGTATTTTAAGACATCGTGCGCAGGGAAGGAAAATAGGAGGAATTTGAGAGAGAGAGCGAAGTGAAGGCGTGCAACGGAACCTCGGAAGGAAAAACCCTAGAATACGGCCGCAAGGGGAAGGAAACAAAAACGGGCAGCAGTACCCAGTGTAAGTCAACTTCCAAAAAAAATCACGGAATATACTACCTTTTCAACGAGAGACCCATCCACGTCGAGGGTCTGAAGGGCTGCGATCGAACAGGAGTTCAGGAAAAAAAGATAGAGACAGGGGCATGCAGGAGGAGGGGCAGAAGAAAGCGCCGTGTCTCGAAGGCATCCTACAGTGATCGCACGATAGCCGGAGGGGAGACGCCAGTCAGCCGTGGGAAGGCGGGCAAAGGGAAAGGGGAATTTATTACTTTCGAGAAGGGAATGAATCGTTCGCTTGAGGCATCTTTGGGAACCTATCTGGTCGAGAGGGCACGGGGGGGGGGGGGGGAGCTTGTCAAAGTCAGGGGGAGGTAATCATGTGAGAAGGTATGTGGATCATAAAGGGAAACAATGAACGAAATGATTGCGGATAACAGAAAGAGCACTCAGACTCGAGACGGTGCCCGGGGGAGAAGCGCCAGACATGAAAGAAGGAAGGGAAAAAAGGGTCAGAGATGGGGGGCTGGGGGGGGGGGTTGGAGGGGACCGCGGAAGACATACTCGAAGCGAAAGCCAGGGAATCATAGGAAATAAGAAACTTGGTGCAGTCTTTAAAGACAACGTTGAACTACAGTAAATAAAAAGTTTGTAAATAGTGGGGCAGCCATCGAGGTCAAAGCAGAAGAACCATTGGATCGTGCCGACAAGACTTGCGGTTCTAGGGCGGAATGCTTCGAGGGGGGGCAAAAAAAAAAACGAATCTCGAAAGTGACATGCCTTTAACGTAGGTAGAAAACGGACCTCAAAAGCCTAACTACGGGAGGCTTCGTATATTCGCCAGAGACGAGTCCCAGAAAGAGGATATAAAAAGGGGCGACGGGGGAAAGTGCTGGTCAAAAGACTGCTTTGCCTTTTCCTAAGGCTCCTCCGCCTAAATGGGTCGGCGAACACAACGAAAAGACGCTCAAAATCAGAACGAAGAAAGGAACCATATCAGAATTCTCAACCGCGGTAAACCATTCTCAAGCAAACCACAAAAGTTCGCCTGAGCAACATGAGGCGAAGTCCGCGAGAGAAATATGGGGGGAAAGGAAAAGGCTCCAAGAGCGAAAAAAATTGGAATCCGCGCACAATCGCAGAAATCTTCTCTCCGGGCGATGGTTGATTCCGGAGGCTGAAAACATCAAACCCGGGGGGGGGTACGACCGCGGCGGTTTGTCAACGAACTCCCCACCAATTTATTCGATAATACGATTAACCAGGGCAGGACCGACTGTATGGAAGAAACCGCCGGATAAAAAGTCGCCTCGGAATGAAGAGGAAGGGGGAAACGCGCCTATTCAAAAATTTTATTTCAAACTACGGGAGCGGCACTAGCCAACAAGGGGCAATTAGTACCAGCTCCCGTAAATGTGTGCCAAAACTCAGAAAAGGAGCTGGTCGTATCGCATTCGCATAAGCCAATGGCCGATAACGGATGCGGGGGGGGCGTCAAGCCTATTACGGAAAAAGACTTGCGCTTTTCTCATTCAGATTACTGGGAGATCAAGGCTAAAAGGAAAAAAAGGGTCGAAAAAGACATTCTGGAATTGGAAAGCAGGCCAGGGTTTACTGCTATTACAAAGGTCCGATGTTGCACAAGAGGCTAAGGAATAAGAAGAGCACGACTATTGACTTCGGTTGAAAGACGGGGTACATCAGCATCTTTGCCTCATCAAACAAGCCAGAAAACTAGAGCCAAAGGGCGGCTGGGCTGAATGGGAGAAAGGGAACAAACCGAGGCTTACAAATCGAATGCAAAACTTTTAAAACAAACTCTAACCAGTCGCACGGGATTGGCGTTGGGGAATCAGGGAACAGGTTCCGAATTTTCTTGGATGGGAAACCACCGGCATCGGGGGTCTCTACAGCCTAAACTAGAGAGCGGGGGTAATGGGGTTGAGCGCGGAGATGGGAAGTGGTACCTCCGAAGGGCCCGAAGGGTTTGGTATCTGGTCGACATCTCGCCAAGAAAATGGGCTTTGCCGACAAATGAGGGACCCGGGAAGAAGCAGTAAAATTGAAAGGGGGACGGGGGATGCCTGGTCTAGGGGATGCTTATGTTTGAAATATCAGTGTTGCACGAACTTGGGCGAGCGGTGAAGGGGAGATATAAAGGATGAGAGAGAGTCCTTTCGGGCTACTCTGTGAGATAAGCCCAACTTGATCACCAACTCAGGGGGGGGAGAAAATTCGGTGGGGTCCCTCCGCAGCACACGGCATCGTGCCTGAAGGGTCAAATTGGGGAAGGAGTAGACTAAGGAAGGGGATTACAGAAAAAAAAGATAGGTTTTTCAAAGTGATTCCAAAACAGTGACCGGACCGGGGGGGGAATTCGAAATAGGTAGCCCAAAGCAAAGTTCTAAAAAGGATCAGCCACAACCGAAGCTCCACATTCATGTTCCCTGACTGGCGAACCGCAGAAGGTGGCGTCGTCAGTGAAGGGAGAAAGGGTTTTGACAGCCGCGCTAGGAGGGAGAGAATCGACTGTTCCATAAAAAAAAGGTTCGTGGACGCGTGATTCGTAAGAGCCAACAAAGAAAGGGGTGCGGGTAGATCGTCGGGGCTGTCGAAACAGGGTATCTTGACTTAGCCGAGAAAAAAAGAATAAAAAGGGTACGAGCCGGCTGGTTAACCATCTAATAGATCTAAAACAAAGTAGTGAAGGAAAGAGAGAGGGAGTGGCGTAACAAAACGGAAAAGCAAAGAAAAAAACCGGGATATAGAGCTTGGGAGAGGGACTAAAGGGAACAGCCCACTTTTCGAATCCAGATCTCGCTGACGCTGAATTTCGTCCAACCCAACGAGGGGAAGGAAGGGTGGCTGCTACGAGGGTTCTGAGGAGGGAAGAGAGGCTCGTGTGCTTGAAGGAAACGTCAAAGGGAACGAACCCCCCAACCTGCGGGTAGCCTAGAAAGTCATAAGCGGTGAAAAGGGATTTTGGATAGCAGGGACCGAGTTGGTCTAACCCGTTTCTGTAGGAAGGGGAGGGAAACGGCACAATACCGGAGGAATCTGAAACTGGGGAAATGAGAAACCTCGAAAAACGAGAGGGGGGCAACATTAAACATTACCTTCTCCAATCGCTCTTCAGGTCAAAACTGACCAAGCACAAAAATGCTGGAGGGCGAGGGGGGCAGAGGACCCATGTAGCTTGGGAGGGGAAAAGGTCGGGTGAAGATATAACGAAAATGTTTATCGAACGTTAGCTATAACCGAAGGGGGCTAGGATAAGAAAAACTCTAGCCGAGAGAGGGGGGGAAACTTAAAGAAAGCAAGACATCCTACCAGATACTACGGCGTCCCTTAAAAGAAAGGGGGATTGTGCAATCGGAAAAAGGTACTACCTGCTTTGCGAAATTCCGCAAATGCTCGGCAAAACAGTCGAGTGCGCTCGAGGGGCAGAAAAGAAACATGCACGGTCCGATCCTTCCTGGTAAAGATACAGCTCCTCTCACCCACAACTAATGGCTGACGGGAAGCTTTTTCGGTAAAAGGAGGCGAAAGGGTATCCCGATTTCTTAGTTTGGATTCCAATGAGCAGAACGGGGTAGTCCAAGACTCCTAAAAAAATCAAATTTTGTCATCGGGGAAAGGGGTACTCGTTCCTCCTCTGGCGACAGAAAAAAGTGAAGGAGGCAACAGAAAGGAATTCGATTGGCTGGTCTATATTGCGGTTGAAGGGTGAGGGTCAAAATCGTGCTGGAGCAGGACCGGAGAGGGGCATAAAAAAACCTTCCCTTAATCAAGACACGGGGATCTCGTATATTGATCAACGAAAAAAGGAAAAATAAACCGAAAAAAAGGGGAAGCAGTAAAATAACTGTTTGAAATGCTAAACCAGGAAAAATTTTCAGCCGTCTGGGCAGGTTTCGCAAGTCGCAGGGGGAGAAAATATGACCGGCGAAAATAAAGAATTGGAGCTGTTGACGCTACAAAAAATAAGGGCCGTTCGCTCAGAAGAAATTCGGGGGGAGCGAAAAGATCGACCAGCGCGGGCCGCGGGGGGGTTTTCAGCAAGTGAAAGGGGAGTTGTTCGCTACCAAATGGTCGAGGTCAGAAAAAGCGCATAGAATGGAAAGAAGGAGAGGTATACCTTCTCTAGTGGCATAGGCGGGGGAATGTGAAAAGGACGTCAAGGGTCGGGGGGAAAAGGAGAAAGGGTGGCGGCGAGAAAACTGCTGCAAAAGCGTCATGATTGAAAACACCGCGGGGAAAAGGGAAAGTAGGTTTAAAAACAGCCGAGGGAAGTCAAAGGAACCTGTATAGCCCGGCTCGCATGGTCAGTAAATAACCATCCGACTCTCCTGTTGTCGCATAGCCTCGAATTCGAGATGGATTAATTCCTCATGAAAAAGTTTTCTGAATTCGAAAGAGTGTTGGATACCCTTGAGGGATTTCTAGTCTGCATCCGGCGAAATGAGGAATCGCGTGGGCGATCAAGCTCTAGGGTAAAGCGGCTTGGTGTTTGACGCAAATTGTGAAAGTGGGACGTCGCTCATTGACGGCACTTACAAAGTGAGGGTTGGACAAACTTAATGGCACAACGTAGGAGGGGGCACTATCCTGCAAGGTAAGTATCAGTTCTGTCAGCTTATTCGCGAAGCCAAGTGAAGAGGTCTTGGGTAGGGGGGGGGGAGAATCCCGAGAACGTAGGCTCTCTTCTTTCCCATAAATCCGACCGCCTGGTGCTCGGAAAAAACGCTACATGAGGGAATGGGGAAAAAAGCGGCGTGGGTCAATACTAGATTTTCAAAATCATCATAGTGAAAATGACCCAAAGTCTCCCCGCGAAAGGGGAAATGTTGGCGGGAGGGAGAGGTCTCATGGTGGCGGCAACGAGGAGGGGGGACGTGGTGTACCAGAGCCACAGCATCGATCAAGAGTTAATAAACGATGGAAACGCAAAGCCTCAGTCGGCCCGAGTGGTTCTTTCCATGTAGCGGGCGGTATGGCCGAGGAAGTTCATTAAGGTGCCGGATACACTAACTCCATGGGCTATCGGGACGTTTACAGGGAGGGCCAGAGAGAAACCGTAAGAGAGGAATAAGACAAAAAACCCAAAAAATTACCATTACTTCTAATCGATCATGGCCGGAGAAAAGAGTTACTCTGACAGTTAGGAAAAAGCGTCTAGAGGGCCGGGGGTATCGCCTAGATACTGTACTGATACAATCCTCGTTAAATTGGAACGCTAAAGCGGATCGGAAGGGCTTACGAGGATGGCAATCAAGTGAACTTTCGCTTTCAAACCGGACCCGAGAAAGTGAATCTGGTGGCGGCTCGCAAACTCGGAGGATACTGTTAACGAGGGGGTTTGCTTTTACTGTAGTCAAACCTGGGAAAAAAAAGAGGCTTAAGAAGCTTGTCCTTACCTTTGGGCGAAGCGGGGAGGCGGGGGAGGAGGCCAAGCCGATTTATTTCAGTCCTACATCAACTTGAAGGAGAACCCAGGGGAAAATAACGGGAAGGATAGTCCATGTTCAGGGAACTAAAGGTAGCCTTAAAAAAGGTCAACCCCTGATCAATCTATTTTAAGGAGTCACCGGAGAAGGAGGGGATGGGAAGTTAAGTTCACGCGGGCGGGGAGTCATCACTCGTCATTTGTGCTAGAGTTCAAGAACAAGGCGCCAGGAGAGACCGAATCAAAAACGAAGCTGAGCGTATCCCTGGGAACTCTGTAAGGATGTCAGAGGAGGTCAAAGGGGCTTGGACGACCTCGGAAAAGAAGGGGGGAAGACGATCTACAGAACGCGAAAAGCGTGATCTACCTGAAATCGTATCTACGGCGAGGGAAAATATGTGACGGGAAAAAGGCGGGGTACCTCAAACTCCAGTTCATCTGGACCGAGTATCTGGCAGGAGATGAGGTCAGGGACCCAACCCTCTGGTGGGGCGGCGGTAAGGAACTTCTCAACGGACAGGGACAATAGACGACGGCCCCGTCATATTTTTCTCTTAGAGAAATGCTGATAGCAGTTTAAGTGGCATAAGCCTTTATGAACTCTCTCCTGAAATGCGATGGTGTGAGAGGTATCCTGGCCGGGACTCCTTCGCGCTGAAGGAGTACGTACGGGAAAATCTTCGCTCAATAACGGGGCCTCATAGTGGGTCAGAAGGGAAATGACGGAAACGGAAGCCGGCCGTGGATACTAATCAAAACTTTCGGCGTCTATGACCGCCAAGGGTGGGGAAGGCGCCCAGAACTCAGTCCCAAGAAGGGCGCTGGCATTAGGCCGCGAATAATAATAGAGAGGTGGCACGATTCTTCCATCGACCAAGAAACGGAAAGGGCCTGTCAAATTAAATCGCGACAACAAACAAACCTTATGAGAGCATTGTCGGGTGAAAGGGTAAGTCAAGGGAGGGGGGGGGGATAGGTCAGCCACGTGGACAATCCCATCTGAAGTCGGAGTGGCAACACGAATCTCAAAACTGTCAGTGGGGGAGGCGGGGATTTGTTGCGGAAATGGACGGTCGATTCGTAATCCAGACTACTCACCGCTACGGTGTAACTTGAGAATTGTGGGGAAAAGAGAACTGACGAAATGTACCTGCCCCGGATCACTTTTTACAGGACCATGCTTTGGGGAAACCTCATCGTGAAGATGAAAATAAGGGCGACGCCCATTTATCCTCAAGAGACAAGGACTGAAGCGGGTAGGGGCAAAGAAAGTCCAAAGAGGGGGAAGGAATGCTGGACTACATTATCAATAAGCAATAGGGGATTTCCTTCGGGCATTGGGAACAAAATGGCAGTGCATTTCCGGTGCCAAGAAAGCGGTGTAAGAATTATAGACTCATGCTCGATACGGCGCAATAAATGGGGTAGATTTCAGGAGCCGAATGAGAAAAATCTGTCCCTACGAGGAAATCAAAGTTGGCGTTACAACGATTTGTCACGTTCATTGTATCGGGAGTGCAAGGCCTGTTACGAAGCGGCGCGAAAGGGGCCTGATGGGGATAGATCTTCTCACTATGCCCCATTTCCGGGAATCAGCGCGTGGGGGGGGAGACTGGAAGGGGCGCCTGGGAGGTGTTGAAACTGAGAGGGGGCAAACAGAGTAGATACTTCCTCCGTCAGGGTTCACTTCCTCTAAAAAATAACGGTGTGAACCTGGGGACACTGAGGAGAAAGATTTAGTGTTGCAAAGAACAAAATCGACGTTCAAGGACAGAAAAAAGGTGATGTAGACTAACTTTTTAGTGAGGACAGGTCGTGGCCTACCTTCACAGAGTCGGGGAGGGCTATAGAGTGGGGGGCAGGCGAAAAGAAAATCAGCTCTCCAGAGCCGCCCCATTGGGGAACTCTCGGACGTCTTTAAAAAAAGTGGAATCAAAGACTCCTCACATACGCCGCGGAAAAAAAACTGATAAACCGTGGCAACAACCATCATGGAACCTCTGGTCTTTTCTCTAGAGCCAGCGGTGCATAAGAGATAGGAGGGGAAGAATACCGCAAATGGTGCTTGCGAATCAGCGCTTATTGTGGAATAGCAAGAGTGGCGGATACCAACATGGATAGGAAGGAGCCTGGGGGGGGGAGGGACTTACGTGGGGGGGGGCGTGCGAGCCCTTGAGTTCGTGGGGTTGCGGGAAAGCCCCGGATAATAGTTCTGAACGTTTTATCAGATTTGCATGGTCTATCGTATGAGGTTCGATCAGTTGAGAAGAGTGCATCACGTAGGGATACGGGAATGTGTGGATCGTCTTCACTCCCGGCATGAAAAAGGCTAGAATAATAAATACAAAATATCGAAAATGAATGCAAGAAGGCTAAACGTTTTCGTAATAAGAGATCACACTAACGAGGAAATCGAAGATCGCGGAGTTGGGAGGGTTGTAAAAATTGACCCTCCAGCCTCGACCGACCAAAAAGTGAAGAAGAAATATAAAACAAGCAAAGTGCCGGATCGTGATTTCAGGGGCAACTCTACAGGGAATGGAAAGTATTTAATAAAAAGAAAGAGGAAAACGTGGAAAGAACTGGGAGAATATCACCGTCCAGCCTTTCGAGTGCGAGCCGGGGCGGACAGAGTTGGCATCGAACGAGAAAAGGAAGCAGGCCAGCGGAAACCACCGAACACGCTGCTGCTTCTCACTAACAAATCGGGAACCCGGAGCGCAGGACCGTGAAGAGGAGGGGAGAAGGCCGGTGAAAAGGACAGAGGGTGTTCTCTCACGCTAAAATCACGGCGGTAACCAAGCAACCCAAGCGACCGGATAAGCCACGATCACTAAAAATAAAAGGAGGACGAAGCCGAAACGCAGGCAACCAAGGGTCGAAGAGCAACAGATCTAAATTCCTCAGGATATCGATTCCGGGGCGACCCGCGCAAGGAGGGGAGAACGATTCTGGGGGCACCAAGAAAAAAAATAGATATTCTCGGTGACCAGCATGTTGAACGGGAACAAACGACCTCTGGGACTCGTGCTTTTCACTGACCGCGATCCTGGCCGGCAAGGGGTATGTCGTATCGAACGATAATCCACAGGGGGAGGGGGGGAAGAGGAAAATAGTGAACCCGAGAGAAAAGATGGGCGCGGGAAAGATGAAGAAGCGGATTCATTGAGGGCGACGCCCAGGCTCGAAAAATGGGAAAATCGACACTGGGAACCCGGTTTTGGCCGCGGAAGAGTCCGCTCTGGGAAATATCTCTCAGCCATGATTCCAGAAAGGGCAGAAAGGGACTTGGAAGCATCGAGGGGAAAAAAAAGAAAGAAGTATCCCAAATGGAGGGAATACGAAATCTAGATTATTCTACAAAGCTAACTTCACGCTACGGTCACCATGCGAAAATTTTCGAAGAATTGCTGCAGGAAAAATGAGTGGGAAAGAAAAGGGTTAGACTTGACAGCATGTGAGGCAAAATAGACGACCATCGTCGGTCCTTATCTCCTGTGAAGAAATCGGTCCGGTGAGTGCAGAAACAGTGGCGGGGAAACGCATCAAAAACCACTAAAAGTACAGGCTTCGAATAAAGCCATAAATCAACGCGGGGCTCAAAACATCATCCGAGTAAAGCACCGGAAAACAGGTAGGACACGTAGGCTTATGGCTTAGCGTCTTAGCTCAGCCTTTCTTATCAGTGTCCTCCACAGAGGAACGGGAATGGTAAGGACCCGGAGGAAGACCGATAGCGCCCGAGGGAAGGCTAGCTTGGATTGGTCGTTACCCAGGGGGAGTATGATCACCAGGATTTTTACGGGGGGCCACTAGATCAATATAGTTTAATGCCGATAAGGGTCTCCGACGAAGGGAAACTTTGGGGCGTCTGGGAAAAATAACTCCACTATGAATGGGCCGCGGCCGAGTAGAATGCTTATGTAGGGGGGGAAAATCAATTCATGTGGCAACGGATCTCTAGCGGGAGGCGAATCCACAGGGTGATCTTTCCTCTCTACTCAAGGTGCAAGAGGGAAATGCACCCAAGAGATGGAGATGAACAGAGATGTCACGACGAAAAATGAGGGGGAAACAAATCCGCAAAGAAAAGCCTTGTTTAAGGTCTTTGCGCAAGGTGAGACTTACGAAGTAGTCAGGGAGCCCATAATAGGGGGGTGTAGAGTTTAATTCAGAAGGAAAACCGCGTCTTTGCGTTGGCGAAAACTGGGGGAGCCCCGCAAAGGGGGGGGTTCGTCGAACAGAATAAACAGATAGGGAAACAGAACAGAAAAAAGATAGACTAAAAAGGTTCTGGCCGAGAAAGATTACGGGCCAAGTGGCGGTGCTGAGTCACAGGACGAATGGTTCAACAACGCTTCAGAGAAATCGGATTCACAGACCTGTCAAACCCAGATTTGAAATTAAAAATGACATCGAAAGAGAAATTGTCTTCCACAGCTAAAACCGTGGCTCGGAAGTTCCGCCCGATCCAAAGACTCGGAAATCAGGGTTCTTAGAGCGGGCAGGGTAACAGGGGGAGAAGAAGAGCCACAAAGGATGAAGAGAGAGAGGGTCCAGGGGAGGAACCGACCAACCTAGAAACCTCACGGGAATCGGGCGGAAATTCAAAGCAACGTGTTTTCTAAGCAAAAGACGGTGCGAAGAAAGAGCTTTTCTGGAAGGAAATGGGTACAGAACAGCGTCATTGTTCTGGCGCGAAACAGTCGTATTCTGGAACTAGCGGGAGGGGAAACCATTAGAAGGAAAATAAGAAAAAAACCTGGCGTGGAGGGGGGAATTTCAACTTCCAGTGGGGCTCGAGGGGGGGGAGGCGCATGAACCAAAGGGAATGCAAATCCTTGCAAACCCTTTTTAGGGGATGACCAGATTTCTGGAAAAGGAAACCGGAAATGGGCAGGGAAGGAGAACGCGAAAACGAGAAAGTGGGGGGTGTAAAGGCATGACCTAAAAACTCGTCTTCAAATTTTACATGACTTCACCTAATCAGATGGATTAGGGAAAACATAGCATTTCTTCTGGGAAAGAGCGGTTGAAATAGAAGGATATGTTGAAGATAAAAGCGAACAGGGAGTCGGGGAGAGGCAAACCTCCTTTCTATTCGCCTGAAGCTGCCTCAAGAATAAAACAAGGAGAGGGGACTTCAAAGACAATCGACTCGACTCGAGGAAAGGTACCAGGACAATGAGGGGAGGGGTCATGCCAAATTCAAAGTACTCATTTAGCCTCAAAAGGGACGGAAATACTCGAAAGCTTCGCTCTAGGGGAAAAAAGAAGACCCCAAACACTTCCGGGCAGGGGAGTGGGGATCACCTTCAAAGGGAGCGAAGATAATGGGCGATACATCCCTAATTAAAACTAAGGCGCGGCTCGGTAGATCATAGTTCTCGAATTCCCGCGCTGGGATTTTGAGAAAAGCTACAAAAAATAAGGCGTCGGCAAACCGAGGAAAGAGAAAAAAACGGATCCCGACGAAGTAAGCTCGTGTCTAAGTACGATGCGGGAGAAAGAGGTTGGCGACCTTGACGGCGAAAAGAGAGAAACTGTGCAGCGGGAAAAGGCAGCTGGGGGAGAGGACAAACTCTGTCCGATTAACGACCGAGGGGCAATTTCCCAAAAAGTCAAAGAATCAAACACAGGGCGTATCGATGATCTTCAAAATCCGGGGAAGCTAGGTAGAAAGTAGAACGATTTTGCCTGCACGAAATTCGCTGTGTTGACGGGGCGCGGTAAGGTCTCCTGAGAGCAGGAAAAGCTCAGCAAGGGAGATGCAAAGAAGGAAAATGAGCTGGAATCGAAATTCGAAAGGGACCCGGGTAGGTCTAATCCAGGAGGTGGAAGATATGTATTGGCTTATGCAAAAGCGGAGAAGAAAAGAGGAATCGATTGTGGGGAGGAAGGGCAGAAACCGTGCCAGGGTGGAAGGGGAAGGTGATTCAAAAGGAGGTCGCTTAGCCGCGACCTCACAGAAGAGAGATTTAGGGAGGGGTCAGATAAAGGAGAATCTCAAAAAGGTGGGCGAGAGGAGGGGGGGAGTCATACGGGGAGAATGAAGGGGCGATCGGTTGTCGTAATCAAACAATGGCCATTTATCTCTGAGGGGCCGTGACACACAGCCGGGGAGGGCTACAGGACGAAGGCGGAGCGAAATCACATCTAAAAAAAAAGGGCTCCATCTCTTGCTGCAAACCTTCAAATGTTCTTTATAGGGGGGGGAGGAGCGGGCAAACACCGAGAATGTAATCGGAGGGAGGAAGACACTGTGGATCGGACAAGGGGTGGTGTTCGGCAGAGTATCCGTGCATAAGCGAAAATTCGTCTATCATGAGAGAAGAGGGAGTAATGAAATTGTGTTAAAGGGGAGAAAAAGCGGCACCCATTGAATCTCCGCCAGCCTGGGAGGGGAAACGGCGGCGGAACTGCGGCATAT
>Ga0179591_1151896_pt1 | contig 16427 bp, 21 predicted proteins | sample CZOMad2_1_08_16f_FD_182891 | JGI IMG/M metagenome (GOLD analysis project Ga0179591, IMG submission 182891) | Vadose zone soil fungal communities from Angelo Coast Range Reserve, California, USA - CZOMad2_1_08_16fungal (PacBio error correction) | ecosystem: Environmental > Terrestrial > Soil >...
CACTGGCAAATACCAAAAGTCCTGGCCAAACGACAACGAATCGTGGGCACGAAAAGGGGACTCATACCCCGATTGTTGTTCAATTCAACGTTTTCAAGAAAAAGAAACAAGCGTATCAAACAGATGGTTCATTGAGAATCTTCCCAAGAGGTCTGTTCCCGGAGGTGATGGAAAGGAAAACGAAACAACAAAAAAAAAGGAAAAATGAAACCCCTTGAGACAAGAACAACTTTAGATAAGAGTCCGGATGTAGTAAGATCACAAAAGGGGAGGGGACAGACACGGCATTCTCTTAATATCTCTTTTGTTTCCGAAACTCTGATTTTCTGAAAAAATTTGGAAAAGGGAGCTGAACAGACGAAAACCTCCGGGAAAGATGCATCCTCAGAAAAAATCTAGGGAAATCTACGGCCCCGGGACTTCGGACAAAACAACTGTTTTTTTTACGCGAAGGGATCCGAAAGGTGGATCACAGAATCTGAAGAGGGAACACTTGAGGGCTACCGAAACAGAAGAAGGAGAGGACGATTTCCGCCACTTTTGACCCGGAGACAAGAGCAGAGAACAAAAAAAAAGGGACTGCCCGACTCGGGAAAAAAAAAATCCAAGGAACAGTAGGGCGAAAGGAAGTTGGGGGAAAGAAAGGAACGGGGGGCAAGGCCCGGGGGGAAAATCTTCCAGAAAAAAAAACGCACTATCAATAACCAGAAAGTGTTCCAAAAGAAATGCAGTTAATGGGGGGGGGGTGGTTGTTGCAAGTAACTCGGGCAACGTCACCTGGAGAAATAACCTCCGAACACAATGGGAACCACACCCTGCCACTTCAAGGAGGCGGGGGAGGGGGGAAAAGCCAGAAAACCTGAAAGCTTTTTTCAACAGTCGGGGGAAGGGGCCACCATGAGAAGGACAAAAAGAGTTTGAGCAATGAACTGTTGGGGGGGAAAATTTAGACCACAAAGAAGGAGCGAGGAAGTTGTGGAAAAAAAAAAAAAAGACACCGTTGAGCGCAACCCTTTGGGGAAGAGGGGAATGTCAAGAAAAGAAAACTCGAAAATCCGCTAAAACGGAAAGCCCAAGGCCGATAAGGGGATGTGGCATGTTTAACAGAAAACAGACGGCTCGAGCAAAGGAGTGAGAAGAAAAAAGAGGGAGGGGACAAAAATCAAAAGGTCTCAAGACGAACTGTGTCAGAGAAAAAAAACGAGCCCCGAGAAAAAACTGCACAACGCCCGTCCCACGGAAAAAACAAATCGAAATAGGGATGAAGGGAAAGATGAAGGGCAGGACACGGTAATTCCTTCATTATCAGGAAACAAAAGGGGGAAACATCAAACAAAAATAAGAACCACACCAAAAAGGGAAAGCTCACAAAGGGGGAACTAAAGGGGCGAAAAAAAAAAAAAGGTGGGTTCAAGCGAAGAATTAAACTGCAGAAGAGAATCAGAAAAAGGGGGGCCCAAAAAAGTTCAAAGGGGTTTCACGATCCGCGCGGGGGGGGGGAAAACATTAGAAAATGAAACCGAACGAGCAGCATGAAAGGGGAGGGGATAACTAACCCCGGACGGGAACCCCCCGGTATTGTTTAACCCGGAAAAAAAACTGATGAAAGAGGAATTACGGCCCTGGGGGACGGAAAAAAGAAAAGGGAGGCAGAGCGAAGGAAAAGTATCCACGTTATAGATCCACGCGTTGGTCAAGGGAAAAAAAAAAAAACATAAAAGGGGAAATAAACCCAGGAATCCGGCGAATTCGTAAAAAAACCAGAGGCAAAGTGCCACGCGAAAGCATAAGGAATTCCTACGAAAAAAAAAAAGTAGCGCAGAGACCGTGAAGACTAAAGAGACAGAAAAGTTATACAACCCTTCAGAGGGAGCTTTGCCAGAAAAAAGACCAAGAAGGGGGAGAAGCGACTAAAAAATGGCCGCGGGGTTTGAACAGCTTGTGTAAAAACCGTCGTATCAAGGGAAGGGAAAAAAACGCAAAAAGGATGGATGGCAAAGCGTGTTGGTCGACTATGGGCCTCTCTAGACATAAAAAACAAATAACCAGGAACCGGGGCGTGCGGTTTCTGGAAGGACACGTCGAAAAAAACGGTCGGAGAGGGCGCGTAGGAATATCAAGACGCCGTCCTCGCATCCACGGAAAAACATGTCTGCTGGAAGGTAAAAAAACAAAAAAGGAAAGGAGGAGGGAAACTTTCGTCTTTTATGTCCCCGTCGGGGCGTCCGGCCCCCAGGTCCGAGGACCACCGATCCCGACGAGGGGGAAAGGACAGAATGGGGTTGAAGAGGTAACAGACAATTCCACGCACGACCGAGTCTCCAGCCAGGGACTGAAAAAAACGAGGTTAACAATTCGTTCACGATGGAAGTCTGTCCAAACGAATGGAAAGGGGAAAACGACTGAAAAAAACGGAATCGTGCCAGAAAGCTCGAGACAAAAAAAAAAAAACACGGAGGCAAAAGGAAAAGGAGAGAAGATGATTTCTCAACGAAAAAAAAAAACAGTGTTATCGAGGCGGGGGCCATACAAAAAAAGACAGGGACCAGAACTAAGGGGGGGGGGGGGGGGGGGGGCACACAGTGAGTCATCACTAACACAGCTAAGCGTAAGGGAGGAAAACGTTCTATCAAGCGCTGTCCTATGTGAAGCGTAAAAACAGGAGTGTGGACTCAAAAAAAGGGCGTCACGAAAAAAACAAAAAGAAGCCTAACTGTGGACTCTCCTTTACGTCTACATTGGCAGCGAGGAAAGAAGGGGCCCTCGGCATGCAAGTAGAGGGAGCATGAGAGAAGAAGAGCCTAAACACAAGATTGGCAAAAAAAGGGGAACGAAACGGGGACGAAAAGGGGGAAGGACTAGGATTGGCTTTCGAGCGAGACAGAGTGAAAAAAAAAAAATCCCTGCATACCTAATGAGGGGACGTGGTGGTTTAAAAAAGGGTCTCAAAAAAGGGAAAAAAAAAGTGGTGGGAAAAAAAAGCTGGCACCAAGCCTCTTCCCCAACTAAAAAAAAGGGAAAAAAGAGCGCAATTGGGGCCAACCTGACGGCAAAGAAACGCCTCAAACACAAAAAAAAAGGCGGAAGCTGAAACCGAGTTTCACGTTAAGCATGAGCTCCAAACGCGGAAAAAGCAATTAGCTTCCGTAAGGCGAGCGGGTAAAGGGTGAAAAGACTGACGAAGAGAGAAGACCGGGGGGGACATTGCCCGTTCTGGTATGTGAATGGCCCACGCGGATCCACCCGTGGAGAAGTCAGGGACGAACAGAAATTGCCAAAAGCAAGAAGGCAAACCGCGAAGCCGAAGCCCGGTGTTACGAACAATCAGGGAGGCAGTCCCAAAAAAAAAAAGACATGATCGTTCGTTCAGAGGGGGAGGAAAAATGGAGGACCAAAACGACGGCAAAAAACCAGGGGGGACAAGAGGGGGAAAAAAACCATATCGACATGTCCAACGCTGACCACCACAGCCGACGACCATTGTCGTAACCCAAGGAAAAAAAGGGAAAGGTTTTAATCGCCTCGCGGCAAAAAAACTGCAAACCGAAAGAAAAAGGTGAGGGGAACAAAAGAAGCAAGAAAAGAAGGATAACGGATTGAAAATCGCCTGAGGAAAGCCCGCGAGGGGGAGAACGACGAACACATCGTCTTGAGGACTCCGGGGGGGAAAAAGAAGAGCTTCCTGAAAACCAGGAGTGGGAGAGGGGAGAAAACGGAGGAAGGAAAGAGGAAAAGGAAAACAAGGAACAAGGGGCCTCGAAAAAAAAAGTTTCCGAAAAAGGAGAGGAGCTTGACCGTCAACTCGGGACACAGAGTTGTTTCAAAGAAAACCGTATAGAGGAAAAAAGGGGGCACGACTACACGTAACTTGTGTAGAATCTGACAAAAGCATTTGAGACAAGGGAGCAACCCTCGCAATGGCCACCCCAGAAAAGGGAAAAATCACTAATGGAAGAAAAAAGTCTTACCAAAGAAAGACAGGCAGGGAGACGGCAAATTGTCCAGAAAGGAAATCCAAACGAAAACCAGCGTGCCCGCGAAAAAAAATCCCGAAAACAAACGAAAAACCCCCAGTTTAAAAATGAGAGGGAGGAATCAGGCCACTTCCGCCACAAATGGGAGGAAGGACAGAAAGCAGAAGGGCCAGTGACCCCCTCGTGTATCAGGCTGGAAGAACAAAAAAACCCTCAAAACTCGCACAGAGGGAAAAGGGAAAAAGGAGGTGAAGAAACAGCACCCACTGTCTCTCAGGTGGGGACCACATCCGGTTAGAAAAAAAATTGAGCCAAATGCTGGGGATCAAAAAGAGAAAAAATCACGAAAGAGGGGAGAAACGGAGAAAGGAAATCCCGCGTTTCTTATAGTCTCAATCTAAGACGGGCCAAAACCCCAGGCAAGGGGAAGTTTAACAGCGACTACATGGTTAAAAAAAAGAGGGGGGGGAGGCAAAAACAACAGAGAAATGAACAGAATCATCGTGCGTCGAAAGGCGCTACTTCCAGAACTCGTGGAATCAGGGGAAGAGGAAGAAATTTCTATTTCGGCCTGGGGGTGGGAAGGAACGATAAAGACAAAAAAACGTGGGCATATATCAGAAAAAGGGGAGAAAAAGGGGGAAGCGAAAAAAAGTTGAAATTGAAAACATCAGCCGAAAAAGCCGGACGACAAAAGAACCACGGGAAAAGGGGAATTTGAACAAGGATAGGACTGCAGACAACAAAAAAAAAACGGAAAAGAGGAGATATCACTGGGGGGAAAACAAGGGCAAAGACCCGAACCGTGTCGTTCCTAGGTTCGACTAATCCGAGGGGGGAAAAAAAAGGGTAAGACCGCAAGACCAGCGTGACAAGAATGGTAAAAAGGATGCAAATTATGAAGGGCAAGGGGGAAAAAAGTCGGACAAAAACACCACCAATCATAAAACTTTTTCCCAACCTTCCATCGAAAAAAACGGAGAGACCGGCGCGGAGGAGTAGCAAGGGGTTCCAGGAAAGCAAACGAGAAGTTCGAGGTTGAAGACCCAAAAACGCTGGTTCTGAACCTTGGGAGGCGCCGGAAAAGGAAAGAGGGCCCTACGAGAGACAGCATAAGGTCAGGGAAGGAAGGAGTCAGGGAATGCACGTCGAGTCAGGACAACGTACGCCGAATGAAGAAGTGCAGAAGACGAAAAGAAAGGAGCAGAAAGTAATAAGGTGAGCAGAGGGAATTGGGAAGAGAAGGACCCAATGTATAGAGCGATCCAAGGGCGGGAGAAGGCAGAAAGGAAAAAGGCAAAAAGAGAATGAGCGAGTGAGAAGTGGAAGGGAAGAAGGGTGAGAAGGGGGAAATAGGAGGACGGGAGAGGGAGATTGATTACTTTAAGAGGAGGGGAGGAGAGCAGGGAATTTGGACGGGAGAAAGAGGGAGAGAGGGATTGACGGACAGGAGAGGGAGAAGGGGGGGGGGGCGGGGATTGTGATCCGGATCTGGGAGAGAGAAAGACGGATGGGGAGAAGATACGCGGGAGGACAAGAGAGGAGAGAGAGAGAGACGGCGGGATGAAAAGGGAGCGGAGGAAGTGAGGACGGGGGGAGAAGGTGAAGAAAAGAAACCGGACGTGCAAACGAGAAGAGAGAGGGGGGGGGGTAAGGGGAGTGGAGGGAAAATTGGAGGAAGAGGGGGGGGGGAGGGAGAATGGCAAGAAGGGGAGGGCTAGGTAGAGGGATGCAGGGGGGTGGGGGGGAAGGGGGCAGGGTTAGAGGGGACGAGGGGAATCGGAAGGATGAAGGGGATGGCGGAACAGGACTCAGCAGGGAATAGATAAATGGGGGAGAGTGTCGGGTGGGAAGGGGGACGAAGAGAGTGGGGGAGGGCTGGGGTTCAAGGGAGGGGGTGGAAGGGCAGTAGGAGAAGGGGGGACTAGAGAGGAGGAAGGGGGAGGTGGGAGGAGGGGCAGGAAGGAGTTGGAGAGGGGGTATGGGTGGAGTGGGGTTGGGGGAGGGGGGAGATGAAAGGGGAGAGAAGGAGGGCAAGAGGAGGGGAAGGGGGGGGTCAATTTGGGGGGGGTTTTGGTGGCAAAGGGTCGAAAAGGGATAAGAAGAAAGAACGAAAAAATGGGATGTGGTGCCCCGAAAAAAAAAAGCCCGGGGAGGGAAAAAAACAAAGCGCTTTTTTGGTTTGTTGGGGCAAGGAGAAAGAAAAGCGAAGCCAGCAAGGGAAAACGGGGGGGGAAGGACCCTTCACACAAGGTAAATCCACGGTAACGTGCTTGACGGAGGGGCTGGTGTGGGGAGAGACCAAAATGGGGGTTTTGTCTTGCGGGGGGGGGGAAAAAAAAATCTGGCAAGCAAGAACCTGGAAAAACGTAAACAAACGGGGGCCAACCTGTCCGGGGGAGGGCTTGGTGTCGACGAAACTGAACGACTGGAAAAAAAGCAAAGACATGGGCCCGATGCCAAAGCAACTGAAAACAAAAATAGGGCGGGGCGTGGGAGCGAGGGCGGGAGGAGAGGAGTATCGGAATGGGATAGGTGGGGAAGAGTGGAAAATAGGAGGTGGGCGGGGGGCAAAGGTATGGGTTGTTGGGTGGTTGGGTGAGAGGAGGAGTCGAAAGAAAGTGTGGGGGCGTTAAGTGAGACGAGCTGTGGGAGGAGGAAAAGTAAGAGATAGGCCTAAGGGAAGAGAAGAGAGGGTGCGGGGGGGAAGGGGGAGGTGGGGACGGAAAGAAGAGGGATGTGGAGACGGAGGCAAGAGGAGGAAGTGTAAAAGAAAAGAGTTAGAAGGGAAGGAGAGGGGAGGGGAGGTAAGGTCGCAGGAGGGATCATGTAATATGATGATACAGCAGGGCCCGGGGGAAAAGAGGGAGGGGGGAATAGAACGGAGGCGAACAGGGTAGGAAAAAGAGGGAGTAGGGAGATGGGGAGGAGAAGGGGAAGAGAAGGAGGAAATGGGAGGGAAGGATATGGAGGGGAAGAGAATTAGGCCGTCAAGAGAGAAAAGGAAGAATGAGAGAAGAAAAAAGGGGAGGGCAGGAGAAAACGCGGTGTGGAGTACTGAGGGAAGGAGGGGGGACTGAGGAGTATGTGGGAAACTGGAAGAGAAATAAGCAGGGGAGGCGGGAAGGGGGATGGAAAAAACAGGCATAAGGGGGTATGGAGCAGAAAAAGCGTGGGGGAGGTAGATAGGGCGGGATGGGGAGGAATTCACAGTCGTGAGGGGGGGGGGGGGCAGGGGAGAAAGATGAGGGCGGGGGAAAAAGAGTGGGGGAAAGGGCGGTGTGGAGTTGAGGAGTCGGGTAAAGGGGGAAATGGATAGCGTTGGGCAGGGGGGAAGGAGAAGGGAGGCGGGAGAGAGGGGAAAGCTGCGATGTGCCCCCGTCCGGCGAGAAATTAGCAGAGGAGAGGACAGCAGGGGAGGGCGGTCCCAGGAGGAGTGGTGGCAAAGGAAAAATCACGAAAGGAGAGAGAAAGAGGAAGAGGACGTGCCACGTAGATTTGGGAGGATAGGCAACAAGAGACAGACGTATGAGAGGGGGGAGAGATGTTTAGGGAGAACGAGGCCAGGGTGGGGGGAGGAGGGGGGCAGGATATGGATGGGGGGGGGGGGGGAGGGTGGGGGGGGGGATAAGAATGCACCAGGGGGGGGGAGGATGGGGGAGGGGGAGAGAAAGGGCAGAGGGAAAGGGAGGGGGGTGGACTGGGGAAAAAAAGGGGAGGTTAGCAAGACGTGGGGGACCGGGACGGGGGGCGAGGGATTGGGGGTGGGGTGGAGGGAAACAAGAAGCGAAGGGGGGCGGGGCTTTTGCAGACGCTGTAGGTGGGGAAGGAAAACGTAGTGTGGGACGGAGTGCTTAAAAAATCCCAAGTAAGGAATCGGGGGGGGAAAAAAACCGTTTTGTACCGAAAAGAGACCGCAAAGAGGCGAACCAGTCGAATAAACAAGAGGGGAAGGAGGGAGGTCAGCACTCGATCAAAAAAGAAAATCATAAAAAAGAAACCCCTCGTCCTCTAATGGGCGTGGGCATATATCAGAGGGGAAGGCATCTAGCAATCGGGTTTCATAGCCCTCTTCAATAACACGGTGCTCCATCTCTCTTGCGGACAAATAAAAAAAAGGAAGCAAAAAAAACGCAGTAAGCCACAAAAAAAGTCCCAGAGAGACCAATGCGAATCGGGAAAGAGGAAGTATTTCGGCGTTCTGAGGTCAGGAGAACGGGAAACTGGAAGAACCGGAGAAAAAGAGGAACGAAACCCCACCAAGCAAGGCCCCAGAAGAAAAAGGTTTTTACAAATGCGCGGCGGGGTTGGTCATTGCAAGGAATAGAGCAACAGGGCCAAAAAAGTGCAAAGGTTTGAAGCTTTGGGGGGGGGGAACTCAGGTTTAAGGGAAAGAACAAGAAGAAACCATCAAGACGAAGAGCAGAAAAAAAGGAGGGTGTGATTTGCTCACCCGGTAAACCAGGGCCTCCAGGGTTCAGTAACAAACGGGAGGTCGAGGAGGGGGCGGATACGAAAAATTTTCATGAATACTCGCCGGGTCGACAGGAAATCTCCACGGGGATTAGGGGAAAGGGGGGCCATGCACCAAACGCAAAAAGGGCCATGAAACCAGTAATCGGCTACGGCAGAGAGGGGTCACAAGTGCCACGCGGACGGCCCAATGCGTGCAGGCTCGATGAAAAAAAGGTCGATAACGCCGAGCAATGCCTTAGGGGAGGACAAAACCCCTTGGCCATTCACGGCAATTGAACGCGTTTTGATTATCAACGGGGAAAAGGGGGTCCACCATCCGGAGAAACGAAAACTCGACTTTGTCCTCGGAAAAAGAAATGGGAAACACAGAACAACAAAAAGCGTTGAAGGTAAACTACGCTCAATCAATTCGGAATGGGGGGAAAGCTCCAAGGTTGGGGGGCCGACGATGCCAGTCGAGCAAAAAACGAAAAAGACCTACAGTCCACAATCAAAACGTCATGTCTAAAAGGGAAGGAACACGCTGTAAAAGAGGGGGTGTGGAAACGGAGCGATGCATCGTATGTCATATGCCTACAAGAAAAAACTGAGGCCTCAAAAGGAAAAACATGGCAAAACAGTCAGCAGAACCCAAGGATGAAAGAAAAGTAAGGGGTTCCACCATTTGTTTAAAAGGAAAGGGGAAAACCGCGGGGGGGGGGTGCACACTGAAAAAAAAACCAATTGCCTCCAGACAGATGGATCCAAAAGAGGGAAAGCGCTAAAAGAAACGAATCAAATTCAGAGTGGCATGTCCACACAGTCGTAATGAAAAAAGTCCAAATAGTGGTTTTTGCCAAAAGTGAGGGGACAGATGGAAAAAGTCTCGAAGGAGGAAAAAAAAAAAAACTAATCACGGGGAAAACGGGGAAAACGTGAGGAAAAGCAATCTCCAAAGTCAACAAAAAAAACGGAGGCGGATTCACCTATAAAATAGAGGAATTGGCATCCGAACCGCCCCGAGGGAAACGAAAGGACGTTGGGTCCCCTACGTCGACGAAGGGCAAAACAGAGGGGGGGAACGAAATTTGAAACAATGAGGTGAATCCACAGAAACAAAGAGGGGGGGTGACGGGAGTGCGAAAGTCAAGACTAAAAGGGGCTCGGTTGACCAGGCAAAAAAAGAAATGGTGAACGCGGCCAGTCTCCCCAAGCCAAAAAGAACAGCACGAACAAATGTGGACAAGCCTAACCTTCTTCCTTGGGGGGAAGGAGGGGACAGACATGGGGGACGTCCTTTGCCCATGAACAAAATGCCTGGGGACGATGCAAAAAGGAAAAAGAGGCATGAAAAAAAGAGGGTCAAAAAAGGTACTGCAAACTTTCGGGAGAGTAAGTGAATGAGGGACTCTATCTTTCAGCAAAAAAAAAACGAAGACAAGAAGCACAAGAGGCACTGGTTGAGGTGGTGGGAAGGCAATTGCTAGACTGGGGGGTTAAAAAAAAAAGGGGTGCAAAAAAAAAAGCGGTTCACCAAAAAAAAGTCGATCGGTAGCAGATCAGGGACAACCTGACTTCCATAACTCTCAAAGCAAAAAACAAAGGAAAAAAGCGGGATCGGTCGTGGGCAAGGGGGGATAGCCAGCTCCGCGCTTTAAGAGTCGTTAGTCAAGAAATTCAGGGGAAAAATCGCGTGGCACTTGTACCTCGCTGGAAGAAAAAAATCAGGGGAAGGCAAACCCGGGAGGGGAGGTGAAAGGACACCTCGAATCTATCCCGGAATCTGAAGGGGGTGGAAAAAAAAACCCCGAGAAAAGTCCTTCCTCAAGGACCCGGGAGGAAGAAAAGAAAAAACGCAGACGGGGTTTAAGAAAAAGAAAAGGGGAGGGCAAGTCCGGAGAACATCCCAGCAGAGGATCCTTTCGGGGGAAGATAGACCTTGGGTGGTTGAAAAACCAACGTTGCAACCCGGACCTTTGGGTTTGGGGAACCAAAGAGCAAGTGGGAAGTAGTTCAAAAAAAAAGAACACCCGCCGCGACCCATCGGACCCGGGGGATCCTGGATGAAGGGTGGGGGGGTGAAACGCCTCGCGGAAAAAACGGCTGAATCACGCGTGAAGATAAGGCGGGAAAAAAGCAAAAAGAAAATATCACGGAAATCGATGGCGAAGACGGTTAAAAAAGGGCGGTACAAAAGGTAGTAGAAAGAAGAAAGCGCGGGTGAGACCTGAAGAAGGGCTTCCGGAAAACGAAGTGTGCACAAGCAAAGCCCAAAAGGGGGGCGATGATCTAACGCACTAACATTAGCGAAGCAAGGGGGAGGGGGAGCCGTGGGGGGGTCGAGGTTGCTTTGACCTTTACAAAGTGGGGCAAAAAGGTTTGATCGGAAACTTTCACGCTGGCGGCGAAACAGGAACATACCCAGAAAAAATAGGAAGCGACCAAAATAAGTGCGAAAATTCGGACCACTCAAGGGGGGGGGCCCCGTCGAGAAAAAACCTTACTGTCAGGTGAAAAGAAAATGACCAAAGAAGGGCAGAAAAAAAAACAAGTGTTAAAAACCAAGAAGGATCAGAAAAATTGAAAGGAAAGTCCCGCCACAAAAAAGAAAAGAAATTAAAAAAAGAGAAAAGGCAGGAGAGCAAAAGAAGATGGAAAGGGGTCAAACGGCCGTCACCATTGCTAAAGGGATCAACAAGACGCCGTAATCACGAAAATAGTGGAAGAAAGGAAGGGCAGGGACCGAACACAATGAGGGAGAGCCTACAAAACTTCAAAGGGAAAGCGTCTGAATCAACAGCAACTGAGGAGGGAGGGGTAGGGACAAAAAGGGGTTGGGGGAAAAAAAAAGAAAAAAAAAGAAGAAAACAAAAAGGAAAGAACCAACAAAAGCGAAATACTGCGAGATCAGCGAAAGTAAAATCCCAGAGAGGGAGAGAGCTTCTAGCAACTTCCCCGAGGTGTCGAAGTGGCAAAAAAAGAAAAAGGGTAAATAGTGGTGGGGGGCTGAAAAAATGGAAAACTCCAGTGAACGAGAAAGGGACCGCCTACAGCCCTAACGCCGAGGAAGAAGGGGGGAAAAGGGAAACGAGAAGGAATTGGCTGATTTCTGTCTGGTGGGGAGGTAAAAAGAATAAAGTAGAAAGCAGGGGGGGGGTTTCAAGATACAAGAACGCTTGGGAAGGGAAAAGCGGCGGGCGAAAATGGGAAGTTGAAACAAAGCTGCGTAAGAAAGAAACGGCTGAAAAAAAGGCGGGGTCGGGAAAGGGGAATGGTAGGTGCCAGGATCTCTCTCAAAAAAAAAAAAAACGGAATTTAGGAAGAAAAGGGACTAAAACTTCACGGACAAACGAAACCGACACAACGGTCGGAGACAGGGAAGATAAGTACCGATGGGGGGAAAGAAAAAAAACTTTAAAAGACGCCGGACAACAGGTAGAAAGGAGGAGGGGGGAAAGGGAGTTTGAACCCTTCGTTATGGTACTCGGTCCACGCAAGAAAAAACAGCAAGAAAAAAAAGAAAGGTCCCCTTCATCAGACTGCCCAACGTCGCTACAAAAAAACCAAGCGTGGAAGAGCCTTGAGACAGGTCAAAAAAGAGGAAGCGTGAAAAGGGCCGCAACCCGTGGAAGGAAATGGGATGAGCTGAACAGGGACGAAAAGAGGAAAAACGGCTAGAGCTGCAGCTCCATAAAGCGCGGGGGAGCTACTGCAAAAAAGAAAGAGGGATCAAGCTTTTTCGCCGAAATGGGGGAGGAGAGGGGGCAGGGGGATCAGGAATCCTTCTCAACTAACCTTAAAGTGAAAAGAAAAGAAGCAGTGGGGAAAGTGAAATTCAAAAAGCAACGCTTTTTCCCGGAGAAAATGAGGAAAACAGGACCAGAAGCAACCCAAAAGACGAGCACAAACAACAAATGAAAAATGACGAGGAACCGGTGGGGAAAAAAAATTCGCAATGGTGGGACGCAGGGAATAGGAGTAAAAAAACCGCGCAAAGAACCCGCCTTTAAACACAAGGAAAAAAAACACCAACAGGCTGGGGAGCGTAAGTCCTTGTTGCTCTAACTGCACTCACTGGAAGAGAAGGACAAAGGAAAACAAAGTTACCCGAAAAAAAAAAGGCATCTGCGTGGCAAAAGCTGGACCGCACAGAAGCTTTCAGAACGGCACCAAGGTCGAAGTGGGGGGCGGAAGGGGCATGGGAGGGGGGGGGGGGCAGTGGCAAAGGTGGCGTAGCGAGTGAAGTGGGTCAAAAAAAGGGACAGTTAGGAATCAACCCCCAAGCAAAAAAGCTTGCCGGGGGGGGTAAAGGGCGAAGACCAGAACGAAACAGAATAGCGCCCCCGTTAGGGCGAAAAAAAAAAAACGAAAAGATTACGGGAAAAAATCGTGTGGAAAAGCCTACTGGAAAATCAGCAGAGAAAAAGAGATTCGTCGAGGAACCTATCGAAAAATCCGCCAGGACCGTGGGGCGGCCACCCAATAGAGAGTAGAACGTAAGCGAAGGGGGGAAAACGGGGTATTCCATTAAGGATCCTTCTACGGAAAGAATCCATGTCAAAAGAGCCACCGGAAACCAAAAAATCAAGAAAAATCGCCCAAGGGGAGAAGGGGGGAGGAAACATGGGGGGGGGGAAGCGAAGAAATGGTCTACTCGTGGAGGGCAAACAAAAAGGGAAGTGACTGCGTCGCCCTGTTGGTTTCAATGAACAACAAAAAAAAAAACCGGAACCATCCGGACCGGAAAAAAGAAAAAACGGGTGCGACCGACGGACAGACAAAAAACGGTAGGTGTAACAAGTGAACCGGGCTAAAAAGATGAGGCCCGGATGGAAACGGCCTTGTGTAACAAGAACCCAGAGGAGGATGAAGACATCGCAACAAAGGGATAGAAGCGGCCGGTGGCAAGGGCAACATCCCGAAATGGCCATGGTTAACCCACTATCGGAAGAATTACAGAGGGAGGGGAGCCAAAAACCACAGGGACAGGGGCCCTAATGAAAGGCGGACGATCCAAAAAGAAGAAAAAAAAAACACCAAAACGTGGTCAATCAGGCCAGCTGAAATGCACAAGGAGAGAGTACTTGGAGGAAAAGAATGTCAAAGAGGAGGAGCGAAGCTCACGAGGGAAAAAAACGCAGTGTCTTTGTGAACATCTTTACAAAAAAAAACAAGTGTGACCACACTCACCCACACGCCATCGGGGGAGGGAAAAAAATCGAAAATTTTGGGTGGCTCAGATGCCGAGAAGGGAACAAACCTCACAACTTCCACGCCCCCAAGAAGGGGAACAGTGTGAAAAAAATAAACGAACCCTCTGGGGCAAGCGAAGGGCTCGTTGGCAATAGCCAGACAAGACGTCGAAAAAAAATAGGGAGACAACCCCAAAAAATGCTGGGCCAAAAAAGCAAAGCCCAGTTATAAATTCTTGCCCGGGGGAGGGGTACCAAAGGAGGAGTGATGGCGTCCTGGCTTCCCAGGGGAAAAAAAAGAAAGAGAAAAAAAAACACATGAGGAAGAAAATAAAAAGAACAAGCAAAAAAAAGCTGAGAAAGACGCCTAAAAAAAAAAAACAAGCTGGGAAGAACGCGGCCCCGTGAGTGAACTTCACCTAGTGTGCACAATGAGGACCAACAAGGAAAAAGTACAAACGACAGGTAGGTCGCAACTACTCCGAAAGCAGGGAGGCGTCCGGAAATAAAATCCGAGGACGACAACAACAAAACGGAGGAGGAAAAGAGAAATGATTTACTCAGACTGCCCGCCCCCCCCCAAAAAAGTCCGGGAGAAAGGGAACCTACCGTTCCGAAGGAAAGCCATCGTCCCGAAGTTGGACAAACTGGTCAAAGAAAAGAGAAAGCAAGCCACGGGAGGAGGCTGGCCTCCCTAGAAGACGGCTGTTAGGAAGGGAAAAGAGGGGGGAAACTGTAGCGCAAGGGCGCCGACTAAAGAAAAGCAAGAAGGAAAGGGTGGGGGGGGGCGACAAGAATAATACTGTGGGGCGGGTCGAAAGAGGAGCCGGGTGCCGTCCTTCGGAGAAAGGAAAGGAAGGACAGGGAAGAAACAAACGCTAAGCACAAGAAGTCGAAGTGTTCCGGGGGAAAATGGCGGGGAACGCGGGAAAGGGGGAGGAGTAATTTGCCTCGAGCCGTTTCCCAAGAAGAAAAAAAAAAGCCACGGCAAGAAAGAGGACGGAGCGTTGGGGTTTTTACAGGAACTGTAAATCAGAGAGGGGTGGGTACCAAGCTGTTCACCAAAAAAACCCCAGGTCACCAAAAAAAGCGACTGACAAAACAGTGGAAAAAAAAAAAAAACCCCTGAAGTCAAGAAAAAGCAGAATCAGGAAGCGTTGCATTTGTCCAGCCGGGCAGTTCGAGGGTGTGCAACGTGCCAGACGAGGGGACTCCCACAAAGGGAGGACCTTCAGTCCAGTCGTCGGGCTTTGGCACAAACTTGGACAGAGAAAAAAAAACGGGTACGAAGATCAAAGCCGGTTCAGGAATTCTGTAGGGCAGGGCCACAAGGGGGCGAATACCCGGGGGGGAGATCTAAGGGGAGACAGGGCGAATCTTACGCAATTACTTCATCAACCGAATCCCATTGGAAAAAACAATAACTGGAGGCCGTAAGGGAGAAAAAGAAAAAGCATCGGAGAGGGAGGAAACAAAAGGGGGGGCTAGGTGGTTTAGTGGACCCACAGAAAAAGAGACTGAAAACGGAACATTGTGTGGCAAAAAACCGAAGGAAATGGAAACAGGGGGGTAATTCGGACGGACCAAACAACAGACCAAAACCAAAGAAAAAAATTAAAAAGGACGAAACTGGGACGGGGGAGGGGGGTTAGTCAGCCTACGCTTAACGTCTGATACGGGGAAATGAGAAGGGAAAAAGGAACCTCCCGGACTCGCTAACGATTAGACAGATCGATGTAGGATCGGGAGAAATGCTACGCGGTCGCTCAGTAAGCACAAAAATCGCAAAAGGGGAAGCTTGACTGCGAAGAGGGGAGGAAGAAAACCGAGGAGGACCAAGGCAAAAAAAAGTAGACTGAGAAACGAAAAAGTTAGCAAAAACGGGGAGCGAAGTTCTGAGGTAGAGAGTACATTGAAAAAAAGCCAACAGAAAAAACCGGGGGGGTTGGGAATCGAACGGGTCTCCTATTGCGGTAAAGGAAAAGAAAAAGACTAAGAGGGGGTTATAATCAGACCAAAAGCCCAGAATTGCATCAAAATGACGGAAAACAACCTGAGAGCCCCCTGCGTATTAAAAGAGGGAACTGTAAAGGGGACCCAGCAGGGGGGACACGACCAGCAGTGGTGATCAGACATTGGAAAAAAAGGATCTTCGACATCCAAATGAAAGCGGAAACAAAAAAACTACAAAGGTGGGGACAACGTTCTGGAAGGCGGGTATATTGGAGGAAGATTCTGGAAAAACAAAACCACAGTGCGAAGGATCCCACATACTCCGTAAGCAACTGAAGAGATCGCAAGGACGAAAACACAACACGCCTGGGGAGGCAAACTATTTCTGGCCGGGAAAAAGGGCGATGAAGCACCAAGGAAACTGAGAGGGAGAGACCCATCAAGTTAAATACATATTCTGAATCCAAAAAAAAAAAAAAAAAAAGTCGTCCACTCGGGAAAAAAGAAAAAAAATCGCGAACTTAGAGCAAAAATAATTGAGGAAAAAAGAAAAACTTAAGCCCGGGGGGCCCGAAGGTCGCCATTTCAACAAAAAGGGGAAAAAGAACGGCGAAAAGAGGACTGCAGGACTCCGAAAAGGAAAAGAAGCGCTACGGCTCCCAAAGGCTCGGGCTCACTAAGCCAGGACTAGAAAAGGTTTCGAGGGGGGGGAGGCTGGGTGCGTGACGAGTTCCCATCAACGAAGGACAGAGAAAAAGAAAAAGGAAAGGGCTGATGGCGAAAAAAAGTGAAAAAAACAATCAAAGAGAAACGGCTAAGGACAGATCCGGGTAGTGAAGGGGGAAGGACCAAA
>Ga0179591_1295883_pt1 | contig 16426 bp, 14 predicted proteins | sample CZOMad2_1_08_16f_FD_182891 | JGI IMG/M metagenome (GOLD analysis project Ga0179591, IMG submission 182891) | Vadose zone soil fungal communities from Angelo Coast Range Reserve, California, USA - CZOMad2_1_08_16fungal (PacBio error correction) | ecosystem: Environmental > Terrestrial > Soil >...
AAGGTCTCTAAGGGAAAGGAAGAACAAAGGTTGGGGGGGGAAACGCTTGGGATTAAGGTAGCAGCAGTTTGTGGGAGAGATCGAAAGAAGGTTTCCTACCTGGAGAGGGCCGAAGTTGACCGACAGGCAAGCGTGGGGTGGGTGACAAAAAGTTTATAGCTAAAAGATTCATTGGGGAAATGGGAAGAGGGAAGGGAGAATTAGCCTGCGTACTTGACTTCGGTAGAATGGACTCTGGGGTCGGCGCCTCTTCCAACGAATAGAGGCAGTAGAATGGATCTGGGGTTAACAGTCCCATTCGAAACAGAGGAAAAAGGAGGAAATTGAGGGAGGACTCCTCGGAAGAACAAACAGAGGGTGGGATCATGCACGTATAGTTGGTCACTGTCAGGGGTGGGCTTTGTCCTTCACTCTCGGGAACTAAGGTGGCCAAGTGTTTGATCTTTCTCCGGGTTGGGGGGAGGGAAAGGAGAATATCGCCTGAAAAGAAAAGAAATGAGGAGCAATTCGGGGTCTCTGCGACGACTCGCTCTTCCCTTCGGAAAATCATCTCCTAGGTTTGGGAACTGAAATAGGGGGAGAAGGGACACTTAGGGGGTCGGAAAGGCTGAACGGAGATACGACAAGGACGGGAGACCATCCGGACATTATTTGGCAGACGTAGTGCCGATGGGCAGGGTTTTGCGCGGAAAGGAGAGGGGATTCGCGACTATAGCAAGTGGACGGGCCAAGGCACGTGGGCGTTGTGGGACGCATTTTTTTGTACATCAGCTTCTATCAAAGATAGTATTGGTGTCTCAAACAACTGGGGAGGAGATTGCCCGAGGGTTGGCATCCAGCGGAGAAGGACCTGTTTTACTCCTGTCTGGGAGAGTCCTGTGAACAAGGACGGCGCTACACGGCGGATGTAAAAAACCCATAAGGAAAGTGAAGCCTTAAATACCTTCGCAGACTCGCGAAAATCGCGCAAAGCCCCTGGTCATCGAATACCGCAACACGCATCAGGTTGAGGGGGCCGCACCCACAAGTTCGTAGGGGAGCGACAAATCTTAGACAGCAATAAAGATATCTCTCCTTCATTAGAGGGATGGGGGGGGTCCGGAGAGGAGGGCAAGCGTCGCGTCAAGAGATTCATGTGCCCGCTGAAGAAAGCCACGGGGAACGTCCAAGTGAGGGAGAACACATTAAAGGGGATTAAATCCTCTTTCAAGAGGGGAGGGAGTGCGTCCTCAGCGGGGAGATGTTCGGCGGAGGGTCAGCGGGATCTGGTAAAGGAGTCGGGTTTGTAAACGATGATCTATGCCTAAAGAGTCAGGGAGAAGGTTTTCCTCCCAAGCGCTAATGACATGAAAGAAGGAAAACACGGTGCACCTGCTGGACATTGAGGGTAGGAAAACTGTCAGTGAGGCGTGCACCTAGTCAAAGAGGTTCGCTTTGAGGGAGTGACTGTTCCGTGGCAAAAAAGGGGGTCCGCCTGAGCATGAAATAGGAACGAGTTGGTCAAGGGGTAGGTTGGCGGAGAACCCCGTACAGGCGTTCTTAGAAAATCAAGAGGTAGAAGAAGCTCCTTTCGATACCGTTTTATCTCGAAATCCGAGCTTGTGCGCAGCAAAACAGGTTTTATGAAAGGGACGACAGAGGTGCAGGTCATTCCCAAGGGGAGAGAGGAAAGACTATATGCCGAGAGGTCGTGCCGGGAGTCACCCGGAAAGGGGAACGGGGGGGGGGGGGGGGGGGGGGGGGGGGGGGGGGGGGTGGGTGGGTGGGGGCAATTCCGAGACTCACTGGGGAAAAAGTGACGAAAAACCCTCATTGCGAGGTAAGTGTTACGCCATGAAAAAACAACGAGTTCTTCATCAATTTATTTATTGTGCGATAGGGTCTGGTGTGTTAATTCAACTTAGATTTTAAAAAAAGAAAAGCCACTGGGGCACCTACTGTTTGAGTCATCGAAAGGCGGGGCAGGGAAAAAAACTAGAAACAAGGAAAGAAAATCCAAGAATGAAGAGCGCCCATATTGCTCTAGTTCTTTCACGGGAAAGCTCGAGCTCGTCTAGGCTTTGCTCACGGATCGATGAGGAAAAGCCACTGAGGAATTGAAAGGGGAGCGCGAGTGCGTCAGACAGTTTAGAGAGGTGAGAATGCTTAAATACATGTCCTAGGATTCCATCCTTCAGCGTATTCAAAGGGCGGGCGGACCTTATCAAAAGGGAAAAAAGGGGGGAATACGAGCTGTGAGGCTCCCTATCTGTTCTCGAAGTAGAAAGGAGCTCGCCTGAAAGCCTGTGCGGATGTCGTAAGAATGTCGCAACGTCGAACGAACTGGATCAACCAGGACCCGAAGGGGGGGTAAAAAGACATCGACACTCGCCGCACGCGAAGAGAGATCGGCTTTACAGGGACACACGAGGAATAGAAAGAAAAGGCCAATGGGGAGAGTACATTCGCGGTGACCAAGTGATTAGGGACAAACCTTCTTTCTGGCAAGGGAAGGACAACACTGCCGGGATGTCAAAACCCCGGGCACGTATCAGGGGGAAAGGGGGAGGGACAAGAAATCTTTGATGCCCGACACGCATTGGAGGATGGACTCAAATTGGGGTAACCAGGGAATAAAGCAATGCGAAGAATCGAGGGGGAAGGTCGCATTTCAAGGATGCGTAGTATTTTACAGGGGGGAAAGGGACCATCCGCATCTCGTCATACTCGGACATGGTCAAAGGATTGAAGAAAGAAAGCACACACCTTTTTATCACTTTGGTAGGGGGAGGCGGACTCTCCACTCGCGAATGGTAGGAGGGGCTCACCCTTCTGGGTCGGAGAGGTCTATTCACCATGATACTCAGAAAACCGTTCCATAGCGCAAGAGGAAAAAATCCTCCAAGACCAAGGATTTGTAGAGAATGCTAAGTTCTTCAATGGTTATCCGCCGTAGAACTTCACAGAAGCACGAGAAAAGAGTTCTGCTGCCCCTAGGAATTCCCGTCCTACAGTAGGGGCGCTCCCCTCACGAACTTCGTCTTCGAAACTTAAGGGAACAACCGATTGGGTAATGAATCGGGAGAGGGTCTGCTATCGACGCTATTTGTGAAAAAAATAGTAAAACCCGCCCTAATCGGGAGAAGGGGACGGGTCGCATCAATCCTTGATAACCTCTCTCGTACGCAGGACCAGAATAATAAGACCGCCTGGAACACGCAAGGGAAGAATGAATCCTCTCGCTGATAATAAAAAAGCGAGATGAACAGCAGTAAAACCATAGGGGTGATGACAATCCAATCGCTCACGCGACGTCCCAAAGGAGAGATTCATCGTTCAAATATCGTTCTTGAAAAGAGGTGAAAAAGGGCCCCTATTCTCCGAGAACGCAGAGGCGAAGCCGGCGGATAGTCAAACCGATTTTCACAAAGGTTGTAAATCGCTCCTCCCACGAAGAACAGGGTTGTTCATCAGGGAGTAAAACATGGCCTTCGATACCCAGGGATGCTGAGTCCCGCGTGGTCGTTGTGGCTCTAGAGGGGAAAGAGGTTTCCGTGGGCAAAGAGAGAAGAGACGAGGTTTTACCGGATTGCTTTCAAGACCACACAGGCCCTTCGTTAAAGAGAGAAAAGGAAGAGGTTTCACCACGTGCTCACTAGTCATGATAAACAGGCGAAAGAAATCGATAGCGAAAAAAAGAAGGGAGGGTCTCTAAAGCAAAGGTGAGAAGCACAGACCGCAATCAAAGGTCGGATACGTAAACAAGCCAACACGCAACTACAGGATTGGAAGTAAGTGAAAAGGAAGTTGAACATCCTTCGAAACAGTCACAGGGGAAGAATGTAAAGAGATCGCCCCGCTGCAACCGCCCCAAGAGCTGAGAAGGGAGAAGCTTCCAGGGGTCGACAGGGATGGGAGAAGAGACTCCGAGCCACTGAAAATTGAAGAAAGTCATGAATAATCTCAAAGGGCAGAGGTCCCTCTTTTGTTCTTCGGGGGAAGCGAGAAAAAAAACTGGACGTCTCATCTCCGAGTGAGAGGACTTCAGATTCAAGTCGGGGGGAGAGACGCCGGAGTATGAAGAGTCAACGCGGGAGGCTAAAAAAAACCGACTCAAACTTGAACCAGTCCGGAAAAAGAAAACCAGAAGAAGAAGGGAAAGATCAGATACTTTGCATTTAAACCTACCCCAAAACTCTGGGGAGTGCATCGAGTATTGCGTCATTATTACAAAGTTAAGAAAGGACAACTCTTCACTGAGGGAAAAAGGAAAAAAGGGGAGTTGGATAACCTTCGTTCGCATTCTAAATGATATAGTGTGCAAGATTCAACAGGGACAAGAGGTAATAGTCCTCGCTCAATCGCAATATATAGTTGGGAGAGGGAGAAAAGGAGTCGAGATTTGAAAGGTGGTGTAGGTAAAGTCTAAGACACACAACTCCTGAAAAGTGTAAGAGTCCAGCGAAGAACCGTTCTGGATGACACACCGCGCGCTAGAACAACCCATTAAAAGGAATAATACCGGGGACAAAGAGGAGAGAAACGATGCACGTAGGAGGATAAGAATGTACATCGTCTCTTCGGTAATTCCAAAGAAGGGAAGGGATCCCCGGAGGGGTGGAATGCGCCATATTTTTCTTTTAGAGATCAGCAATCCAGGATGTTCGTTGCTCTGGAGACGCATCTTGAAGCGATCGGGTGAAGAGATCTACACAGTAAAAAAAATTCGAAGGACTGCGAGTGGATGGTTATCTTATAGCTTTGCCCCGGGGAAAAAAGAGAAAAAAACAGGCGCAGCCAAAATAAAGGACGCCAATATTCCTCACGTTGAAGAGAAAAAAATGGCTTGCTGAAAAACTCGTGATTCTGTGCGGAGGGCTCATCGCAGACACGAACACTGAGCAACGGTATCGGGAGGGTGGGGAAGGACATCTCAGCATTTCCGCGGGGAGGGGGAGCCCTCACACGCGAAAAAACGAAGTCAGGAAGAGTATGCCGAAGGGGGAAATCTCCCTAAGCGAAAGCCGGATAAAGGAATATCAACACTCAAAAAAATTGGAGGATCTAATAGTCTCATGGGAGATGCTCCCGAAGGGGCTCAATCTCTTTGAGACTCTGATGGATGGTTCATACGCTGTAAAAGGGGGTTTCTCGCTTCCATTTCGAGCTGGAAAAGGAAAAAAAAACTCAGAATATACACAATCAAGGGGAAGTGGGAAGGGAGAGGGGGATCAATAACATAAGCCCCGAGGTTCGAGGTACCCAAGCAGTCTGTACTTATCTTATCTTGGGAACATCTCGTGCGCAGTGTGTCACCAGGGGGGGTGACTGCAACAAATAGAGCAAGAGAAAAAGACTCTCATTCGGACATTGGAGAAAGCAGTACTCATATCCCTTAGCTGGGCGAAGGAGAAAAAGAAAAACAGGGCTTGCTGCTGAAATAATCATGCTTGGGAGAAGACTGCGACAGAAGCTGCGTATAATCATCGTACTATAATCTATGAAGACTGAAAGGAAAAGGGAAGCTCAGTTTTTAGGGGAGACAGCGGGGCGTGTGCAGAAGTTGGGGGAAGCGCGCAAACTAGTCTTCCGACAGCGCGAAAGGACTGTACAGAAAGCATCGTATGGGTGTCGAGGGAAGGAAGTCTCCAGCTGTTCGGAATCGGGCAGGGGTCGAATTGCGACCGGTCGGGCCGCGGCTTCGGGTCGGGGGAGCCTCTGGCAAAAAAGGCAGAGCAAGACATTAATGGGAAGAAGTCACAGGGATGGAAAAAAAAAGAGAATTTCCTCTGGTCTTAGGCTCTTGAATAAGGCGCTCTTATCGGAAGGATACAATTGGAAATGACACAAGGAGTGTCTGGGGTCTGTGGTAGGGGTGTGGGGGGGGGGCCGGGGGGAAAGAGCTGGCTGTGGTCAGTGTTTCGGGAGGGGACGACGGGGATGGGCGTCGCGAGCGCGCGAAAACGAATGACAGACCACTGGAAGACGAGCATACGGCAAAGAGGGGATCTGAAACTTGAACAAAAGGAGGAAACTCGAGGAATAAACATTCGCTGTCAAGTCCGGAGTACTGCACGGAGCCTTAACCGCTTCAAAAATTGGCGCGATCTACAGACTTCTACGGATATGTCCTCGCCAAGGATTAAGACAAGGGAGGGGGCCTACTTCAGGTGCAAAGGGGGGAACCTCCCAGTCTTACATGCCGAGCGGCCAGTGAATATAAAAAGACTGTAATTGGGGGTCGACGTGGACTCTGAAGACGACATGTCGGGAGGGGGGAGATTTGGGTAAGGAGACGTAGTAAAAAAGGAAGGTTTCTTTCTGCCCAGAGGGATGTCGAGAGGGGAAACTAACCGCCCGTTGCTTTCATCCCTTTATAACATGGCGCGCGAAGGTGGGGAAAAGAAGTAGCAAATGTTTCGACGGGGGGTTAATAAAAAATGTAGGGAGCGCCCCGACTTGCCTGTGTGGGGTAAGAAAAGAAGGCCACCATCCTATGATAGCGAAAACAAGAACCTTGGGGATACGTCGCCATCGCCAGGAATTCATTTTCAACACGTGAATAAAGCCATCCCCTTTCAGGTAAGAACGGGAAATGCAATGGCCGCAAGGGCTGGGGGGGATCAACGGAAAAGAGATACAATGAATCAGAAGATAGAATCTTCTTCCGCGGCGTGTGTTGCCTCGTGAGGGTATGTTCTGCACCGAGTAGAGCCAAAGGAGTCCCGAGGGAAAAGAGAACCGCTTTTTATGCGTGAGGAAGGGAAAACAGTAAGGGAATTACCTCCAGGGTACTCTATTTCTCTGGTCTCGGCGCAATGTAGGAGGGGGAGAAAAGAGTACAATTCTTCGTGGGGATGGGAAGGGGATTGATTCAATAACGGATTGCGACAGTAAAAAAGAAGAAAGGACCGGGGGGGTAGGGGGGAGGTTTCGAACGCGCGAAAAGAACATGAAGTACTGACTTTAAACTGAAGTGAAAAGGGAAGAAGAAAAACTGAAATAGAGGCTAAAAAGGAAGGGGGAAGGTTTGCCATGGACAGCCAGAAGAGGGTAGCGGAGTAAATTGTACGTTCCTACCGGGGGAACAAGGGCCGAAATCGGAAAAACTAGGGCCTGGAGAAAAAGGTGGTTTGTGTGGGCCAGAGGAAGAGTGGGGGTCTTCTTAGAAAAGGGAGTGGATAGAGACAATGCGCTCCCGTTGAGCTCGATTCAACATTCAGGAGCCTGGGAGGAAAAGGGAACTCTATACCGTAGAAAATGACTGAGGGCGAAGAGGGACACTTTCGCATTTCCCATGGAGAGACGAAGAGAGGCCGATAGTCGTTGAAGGCATAAATACTGAATCCGAAACCCGTATGAGGCCGCTTGAAGAGGGGCTCGCCTTTTGGTAGAAGATGAAAAAAGAAAACTGGAGTGGAGGGAAGAAAAAGGTATCTGTATTTTCGAATAGATGGGGGGGGGGGGCAGGGGGGACGATGGGGGGGGGGGTGGATGGGGGGGCGTAAAACCGGGGAAATACTAAATGGGATAAAGAGAAGCAAACTTTCTTGTCGAACTCGGAAGAAGAAGAGCAATGAGCGCCCAGGCTGAGGTTGCGATCACGTAGGTCTTGTCAAGGTAAAGCTCGATCCGCTTGGAGGGGAGAGGAAGGATACATTCTTTCCAAGAGAATGGGGTGGGAAAAAGGAAGAGGAGAAAGTCTCCATAGGGAAGAATTCTGCAAAGTAGAAGAGTGAAACTCAGGTTCCAAAGTCGAAGCGGCTAAGAGATCAAGAAGGAGCGCACAGGGGCTCTCTCACAAGGAAGGAGGGGGGAGGGAATCTCTTTGCTAATTGAAAAAGTGAGTGCTCGAATTAGAAATAAAGCCTCTTTAATCCTTCTTTCAGGGATTTAGAAAATGGCGAAGAGTTCAGGTATACTACCAAGGGTCCGCATACGTGCCAATCAATTATCGAAATCATCAAGGAAGAAGAAAGTCTCAGAAAAAACAGGTGAAAACGAACTAAGTGGAAATCTCTACGTTTCTCTTCAGCGAGGACGGACTAGTCGCGGGGTTGCCCAGCACTTCGAGCTCCTCGTTGCTGGACAGGGAGGAGGTTCTAACAAGAAAAGGAAAACTTAGAAACAGCCCTTTTTCTTCACATCCAGGCAAAATTTGGAAATTCACCAACTAGTTTGGCGGGCTTAACGCCCCATGATGGCTTAACAAAGGGTGAGGGGAGAAAAGTACATCATCTCTGAATCGAAGTTGGGGAAAGAAGGAATGGATTATGTTACTCCTGCGACTCTCTGAATTACGTCGGGAAGCACCGAATTGGACTGTAATGGTCATAGAGTAGTCTGAAGAAGAGAACGAACACCGGGGACTCAGGAAAGAAGAATTCTCTCGAAGGAGATATAGCACCGTGTTAGCGGCAGTCGGCCACTCATTTTAAGGAACGAAGGGAAGGATCCCTTCTCCAACAGAGGGAGGAACCCTTTCTCCTGAGAAGGGGGGTAGTAAGAGGGGGTCGTCTGTCCGCAGCCGGTAAAAAATTCACACAGAATCGACTCAAATGAGGACCTTCAGTCGTGGATAGGGCCTGCCGGCGAACGGGGGGGCGGGGAGGAAAATCGATCTAAAAAAGAAAGAAATCGGGACAGTCCAAAAGGTGGAACGTGTATTAAGGAAAGGAATGAGTTCGTTCGGCGAGAAAGAGATCGCGAACCCTTAAAGAGGGGAGTTTCCGGCTCATTCATCAAAATCGGGAAAAAGAAAAGCGGAAAGAAAAAGAAAAGATAACTCCGCTGTAGGTCACCACTCAGAGAAGTAGGCGAGCGAGACTCCCTATGAAACCTACACAGAGGAAAATCCAAGTTAAAGGGGGGGGGAAAGGGAATTACTAACAAAAGGACAACCGCAGGACGAGAGAAAGCGGCAATTATAGCTTATATCCTCGGGAAAAAGGAAGAGGTCGAACCTCAGCGGAGGATTAGGAAATCGCCGGCAAGAAGGACCGGGATGGAGAAGGCTTTTTTTCTCATGGGGGGGGGAAGGGAAAACCACCCAGACGACTTTGGCAGTAGGGAGTCAATAGGAACGAAAGGGAACAGGGATTGAGGCCCAGAAGGGGGGAAAAGGAATTGTACAATGGGAGATCGGAGGGCTACTATTTTGCGGAGGGTGTCGGCAATCCATCGGAAATTATGTTAGCCGACTCAACAGAAAAGAGGGGAGGCTCCCGTGGAGGAAAAAAACAAATCTTAGCACATATCGGAAAAAAAAGGGGGCTGCAGGCGCCATTTGGATAAGGTAATACGGGATGTCAATCTAAAGAACAAGAAAATTGGTTGGAAAACCGGAAAAAGAACGGTGAGGAGGTCGCTTAACAAACAACTGGAAAAGAGACGACAGAAGTTGATATACAGGTACACGACGTGGAATTACAAGATCGGGAGGGGAGGGGTCCGTCGAGAAGTCCAGAAGGGGGCAGCATTCAACCACGACAGAGGCAAAGCCGATTGCCCCCAAAACCGGGCACATAGAATGGGACGAAAAAGACTGTCGATAGCGAAGGAGACGAACGATCTTAATCCTTTCAGTAAGCGGCAAAAGGCCGGAACGAAGAAAGTAGGCATGCGGACGAATGTGTCCAGCAAAGGCCGCCAGGTCGTGTAAGGAAGGGGGGAGCCATCTAAAAGATGAGGTGGCTTGTAAGCTTCTCCGGAGCAAGAAATCGCATCTCGAACGCACCAGAATCAACAGGAAAATGTTCAAAAGAAGGCGTGCCCAAGCAGCCCACCCACCTACCGAGAAAAGATAATGTGCACTGAACAAGAGTGTCTTTTCCGGGGGCAGAAGAAGAGGGGGGAGGGGGGCATTAATTACCGAACCAGGAGGAGAGGAAAGTAGCTGTGAATGCCTGTAGAAACAAAGCCATAGAAGAGCTCTGTTATGTTGGCAGAGTCCACCAGATTTCAAGCCAGAGCCAGACGCTAAAAAAAAAAATAGAGAAGGGGAGAAAGAAAAAAAAAAAACAAGGAGAAGAGTTCGCGGTAACCTTCGACCTGCTTGAACAGCTGTGGGAGATATACGAGGAAATCACCAACTTAAAAACTTGAGGTCAACGTCCCGCCTGGGTCAAGACAACACTTTTTGGGATCGCCTCCAGGCAACCGCTGGGGGGAGAAGTGAAAATCTTATAGAAATAACCAGATGGCCCTTCAAAGGAGGGTGTCAGAAGTCAATCTCTGCTTCTAGTAATCAAAGACGGGGATCGAAAACGGCTATGACAGCTGACAGTAGTTCAGGTGTGACGCGAGTGACGACCGGAGGGGGGAGGGTTGTTAAGAGAAGGAAGCAAGCCAGCCTGCCTCATCTTTATTATATTAAGCGACAAAAAGAGCCGGAGATTGATGGCTGATCGCTACCCTGTTTATAAGATTTGCAACGCAGCAAAGAAGGACAATCGAAATAATAACCTCAATTCCACGCCATCTAGAGGGAGAGAAAAAAAGGTCCGTTGCGGAGAAAGAAGCTGACTTTCAGGGGATCGCCGACGGCGACCGGCCACGTCACTAGCTTACTAGCTAACAGGAGAGGGGGGGGTGTTTTTGTGACGGATATAATGCCGAATATGGAAGAGGAAACCAAGCGAAGGGACAGCAGAGGCATGGCACGAAATTTTCTCAATTTATGAAGCCTGAGACTCATGAAGCATACCGTCTCTCTCAAAAAAGAAGAGGTTCTTCCCAGGAAGGAGTAGCCATTCTGCTCCGGAGAGGAAGAAGACATCTAAGGATGCGACGGGAAAAAAGGCCTCGTGGAAACATTGCTCGACTTTGTGTTAGAAAAAGCCAATGGTACTAGTCTGGCGTCAAAACCATAAAAGCTAGGTACGTCACGCCTGCGGGGCCGTCCGGAGGGGAAAGAAAGAAGACACCCCGTGATATCGGGGAGCAAATGCTCATGGTAGGAACACTATCGTCTGTAGAAGGAAGAGAAATTGGGGCGGTGGCTGAGGGGGGGAGGCACCTTGAGCTATCAAGAAATCCTCAGGGAGGGGAAGTAGACCTTGAGATAGGGAGAAATACGAGCCGATGACTATTTGCTGCCGCGAGCAAACCAGAGGGGGACGGCCGATCCTACCAGCGATGAAAACTGGGGGGGGAGACATTGAGGAGATGGAATCAGGAGAGCAGGAAACAAAGCGATGACTCTGACTATCGCGACTGTGCATGGGATGGATCAGGTCACTGGCACTTTCAGCAAAAAAGGGGGGGAGCAGGAGAAATCGTGGGGGTCAAGGGGAAAGGGCTCTTTTCTTGAAAGCATTGCAGCGGGAGGTTGCTCGCAGGGGGAAAAAGGATGAGAGAAGGTTCAGAGGGGGAGCTGGAAAGAGAGGTGCGACCTGGGCGCAGGGGCGAGGAAAGATTGTCCGTGGGACCTCTGCCAACGATATCCTCTGAGCATGGAGTGGGTTGGGAGAAGAAATAGAACAGAGCTTCCTCCGGCGTAAGGAAAAGGTGATTCCCTGCAGAAAGAAGGAAGGCAGCTTAAAAAAAAATATTTTAAAGTCCTGACACTAGAGAGGGGTCTGGCGGGGTCGTTGTTTAGGTTGAAGAAGAGGGATTGACCAAGGTGGGGCCGGGTACTTGGTGTGCGCGGGTGCGGGGGCCGGGGGGAGAAAGATCGTCACCTGCTAAATGAAACTATGAGAGACGAGAAAGGGAGTTAAAGCTCAAAAGAAAAAGAAACAAAAAGAAGCCACATTAGAGGAGGGATGCTCTGCGCTGTCCTCAAGGGAAGAGAAAAACGCGGCAAAGTTCGCGAGCGATCGAAGCTGGGCTACCCACAGTTGTAAAAAAACCAAACCAGGTAGGGGGGGGGGAATACGGAGGTTTTCCGCGGTTAGGTGAAAAGAAGGCTGCTTAACCTTAATCTCGCGGCCGTCCTGGGCGGGCTGTCATTTCAACGTTTAGGAAAAAAAGAAGGGAAGGTTTTTCTCATGGGGTTTTACGAGGGAAAAAGGAAAAAATATCTTGAAGGGATCAAAACACAACTGTTAATGTCTATGGTTGTACATCAAGCCGTCAGAGTTGGGAAAGGGGCATCCAAATGCTCCGACGGTTGGAAATGGCTTTGCGAGAGGGGAAAGACACAATTAATGGGAGAGATAACCTAAGACGGGTGGTATGTTAATCTCAGGCACCATCCGACTGGATGGCGGGTGACAGAGAGGGCCACTAAGGGACCTGATCCCGAGCGATTCGCCTTTTCAGGCGGCACAGGGCTCCGCCCATCCCCAGGGAGATAGAAACGTTGAGAAGAAGAACAATGTGGACCACACGTGTAAAAATTTAAGAGACAGCATCAGGGGAAGAGGCAACGGCAATCAGGCTCTCCTCCAGGTGACTTACCTGAGAAAGTAAAACTTTTTTCCGTGCCTCGGGAGGGGGAAAAAGAGACCCGAATAGAACTATATCATTTCAAGTAGGAGGAACTTGAGGCGGGGGGGGAGATGTAGGGGACGTAACAGAAGGAACTCTCGGAAATGGGGGGTTTCTCGAGCAGCGCTGCTATCACGTGGATTGGACTCTACAGTCGGAGAGAGAGACGTTTAGGGAAGGTTGTATTTCAAGACACCCGTCCCGAATAAGAGTCAAATGGGGAAGGGGGGGTTAAGAACGGGCGCCGAATAAAAAAAAGGAGAGATTAACGAGAAAAGGTGACACAGGAAGGGGAGACGTAAAGAAAAAAGTGAATCTGTTTATGGGGAAGAAAATAAGCGGCGCAGAGGAAGGTTAAGCCCAAATTCGCGTAAAGGACCGGGAAGGTATAACGCTGCGGACAATTGGCAAAGGAAATAAAACGTCTTTGACAGGAAAGGCGTGTATGGAAGAAGGCCCCTTTAAGAGGTATAAATCACTGCTTGGAATCGAATATTCTCTAAGGACAGTGGGCGCGATCAAAGGATGAGAGCCACTCTATGAAGAGATCAACATTGGACCAACGGGTGAAAGGAAAAAATCCCTCTGAAAGGGGGTCACATTGCAGGGAGATTGACCGACGATTATAAGAGAAGTTCGTTTGCCGGGCTTAATAAGACAGGCATCCTGGCAATGCGACGGCATATACCCTTAAAAAAAAAATGCTGCTCAGTCCAGGAAAAGGGGGATCAAAGGGAGGCAACAGAAAAATGTCGGGCAACAAAAGGGATTTTTTCGACACTAGGCCAGGGAGGGAAAAGGACATTGGCGAGTGTTCTTTCGCAGGTGAAAGAACGACTTGATGAAGAGGGTCAGAAGGTAAAAAGAGAAACTAGTAAGAAGAGAGAGAGGACTTAAATTCATGGAACCTCCCATTTCGAGGTGCAGAGGGAAAAACTTATTTTTTAAAAGGCTTAGAGAGGGGGATCTCGTTGGAAAAAAAACCTGATCAGTGAATGAGGGACCCAAAGGACAGGGAATTGAAAGACATGGGTAATTCGTCGCCATATTTATCTGCGAAGAAGGAAAGAAGTGCATAAACCGGCTTCCAGAAGGCGAGAGTATCTAACGTAACTCCTTGTCTCCTTATAACATCAGAGAATCAAACAAAGGAGGAAAAATAATATATAGAGAAACTGGGAAAAAAACTAGGCGGGCTTTTTTCTCTCAGAAGACGCTGAACGAAATGGTGCAAGTCTTTCAATATTAAAGAGGAAAAGATTTAGGACCCTAAGGAGATAAGTTAAGTCAAAGGAAGGGTAAGTCATCTATCAAGCCCCGCAACAGATACTATCTTAATGACACGACGAAAGGGCAAAGAGAACAAGGGCGCGGTCAAGAGAGAGGATACGCTGAGACAGCAAAGGGAGGGGAAGACATAAATTCGTTCGTTCAGTGCTGCGGGCAAGAAAAAAAATCCAAGGTGGAATAAACAGAAAACCCTATCAGGGAACAATCCCCAAGCAAGAAGGTTTTCTCGGTTGGAGGCTACGCATGAGGGAGGAAAAGGTAAGCGCCAGGAGGCAAGAATCGGGAGGAGGGAAATACGAACTTATGAGCATTGAGGATGCCATTAGTGGGGGAAGAAGACGAGTTCGAGAGGAGGGTAAACCATCGAAAAGGGAGGGAACGGAAGAAGACCGATTGGCATTCCCGAGGAAAAAAACGTGGATGACAGTCTCGGAGCAGAAACATGAGATCTAAATGGCGAGGTGAGCTCACCCTTAGTCCATGCTAGATGTCACACGCAGTTGAAATACACAAGCCTGTCCAGGAAAAGAGAGATCACAGAAGAAAAAAACTGACAACCCGCTCCAGGAAAGAATTTGTAGTCATTCGAGGTCTTCAATCCGTCACCCAAGGGAGAAGGGGAAATGAAGCAAGGCTGATCCGGTCGTTGATGAGAAAGGGAAGACCGTCCTCACTTGAGGGGGAGCACAAGCCAGTATCTCATCTTCTGAATTAACTAAGGTGGAAACGTTTATTGGGAAAGGACGGTTCAGTCGGGATAAAGGAGGGCGGAAAAATCGACAAGGGACCGATTCTGGGCTTTTCCATAGAGTTAAATAACGAATACCTAGTAAAACACCCTGAAAGGATAAACTCTGTAGGGAACAATGAGAGAACATGAAAAGGGTCTTATACGCCCTAACCCGAGCTGAGGAATAATAAGTTGTTTTCTTACCCCATATACCTAACAGAAGGAACAGGAATTGTCAGAGGAAAAAAAATCATTATTCGGGGGAAATAGCAATCGGTTAAGAAACGTGCATCTCTCTTCTCGGAAAAAGAGAACGAGGGCAGAAGGCGCGATAGAGAAAGGGGACATTGATGGGGGAGATAGCCAAAAAGACTATTTTGCCGGGATGGTATTCAACAGAGGAGAGGGGCTTCAGTTTATTTTTGAGTAAAGAGGGTGTTGGATTGGGGGACCCGTGCACTTGCTCGTCAGAGACTATGGGAGAAGGTGAGTGGTGAACGCTCTCTCCGTGAAAAGACGGATTGCTGTAACTCACACCAGAAGGAGGGGGGGGTGAGCTTAAGGTTATTCAAAAATTCTCGATCCCGACGTCAGGGAATACCGGCGAGGCGACCAGGGGAGGACACGGCAAAAAATCGATGGCTGGAGTAGACTTACATCATTTGGAAAAAGTACGAATACTGTGGAGGAAGACTCTTCAAACAACTGGGAGACGCACCACTTGTTGAGACGGGAACAAGAGTGGGGGGCCAGCTCTAAAAAAGTCGCGCATGGAGGAATGACATTTGAAAAAGATGCCAGCGACATGAGTATTACACTCCCATGTATTCACGTGGGGAGGGAAACGGACGTGTTTCGACAGTCGGAAGTTCTAAGAAAGAGTTAATCAGTGGAAGAAAATCCGAGCAACAGCCAGCCTGCCCTTCCCGCTAACAAGGGGAAGAGAGATTGGGCCAAGTGGGGGGTAACAAATTTAAAAGAGTCTTATCTGACATCAAAGCTCTATTCTTCAAAAGTGCGTGTTGAAAAAGGACGGCCGATCGTCTAGGAAGACAAACAAGGGGAACAACGACTAAACTTAAACCATTTGCAAGACGCCATCGTTACCGTCAACCCCCAAAACCAAAAAGAAATAAATAGAAACGGTCATTATCCAACTGTTTCTGGTCTCCGGAGAGGCGCAGAAGAAACCTTTTAGACAAAAGAGAAGGAAAAAGGCTTATCTGTTAATTAAAGGGAGGGATAAAGACATCCATGCTCATAGAGAGGATATTTGGTCATAGCTCCCAGAAAAAAAAAGGGGTCCACTGCCCGCCAGACGGCGCAATCGTATCACGTTAGAAACAGTAGAAATCTTAAAGGGGAGAGGTACGGCGAGACAAAAACTCTTCCTCTTCATGTAGGGGAGACTTCCACGACATCATTAGACAACAAGGGGAGAGCGCTCCACCTTCGAATAAAGGAAGTGGAAAAAAGGGATCTGAATCACCCATGAAAAAGAGGAAATGTCAGAGCATCTCTGCTGGGTATCAAGGAAACGTTATCGAGGAAGGAGCAGGGCTCCAATGAGAGTGTGAGGGAGAGACGACGAAAGGCGTTGGGACTTCACAGGAAAATCGCCATCTCTGAGAGAGAGGCAAGAAGGAGAGACTCTGCTTCTCGAATGGAAAGGGGGGAGGGAGGATATTAGAGGGCTCCCTGCGGGTAATCAGGTTGAACAGACACAAGACAGGAAAGGGTCGGAAGGGTTTATCCAGTACAAGCAAAGGAGGTACTACCATGTGAGGGACTTACGAACATAAAAAGAGGGAGGCATGGCTTTTATGAAAAGAATGGGGGGGCTCACATAAAAGTACACGGAGCGTGACGCGTATCGATGAAGGTTTTTGAAAAGAAAAAAAGCTCGGAAATGCCATGTAAGAAACTGGGAGATCTATCATCTCAGAATTGAAAGATAGAGGGGAGCAAGGGGGGGCCGCGATCAGCGCCTCTTCG
>Ga0179591_1354712_pt1 | contig 16424 bp, 17 predicted proteins | sample CZOMad2_1_08_16f_FD_182891 | JGI IMG/M metagenome (GOLD analysis project Ga0179591, IMG submission 182891) | Vadose zone soil fungal communities from Angelo Coast Range Reserve, California, USA - CZOMad2_1_08_16fungal (PacBio error correction) | ecosystem: Environmental > Terrestrial > Soil >...
GAGTGAATACGGCCATAAAAAGAGGTAAATCACGGAACGTGAACTAGTTATCGAACGCGTTCTCTTGGTGTCCGGACTAAGGCAAAAAGTTTAATGCAGTGTCAAAAGGAGAGAAATCTTCCCACTTAAAATAAGTCTGTAAAGACAAGGGGCCAGGGGATGAACCAACTTTCAAGACCGGGGCATTTCTGGACGGGCGTAGTCCGGAGGGATTTTTCTAGATTTTGCGAAATGGAAACCGAAGCGCCGGGGAACGGCCATTGAGGAGTGGGTTGCCATGTGAATCTTAACTCAGGTCTAAAGGTGCAAAAAAAGAAGGGGCCTAACGAAAAGTAAAAGGAAACGAAAAGGGAAAAACAAAGTTTTGTTGTGGGGCTGGTCGAAAAGCTAACACTAGAGAAAGTGCGCCTGGTCGTGTGGATCAATTTTTCCTTCTAAGAGGGGCATATGCGCGAAGAAAACGTGCAAGTTTGGAGAGAGGCAAATGCGTAACGAAAGGAGGTTGCCGAAACGTATTGCATACGCGCAAATCGAGGGGGGGGAAAGGGAGTTGTCTGGTGGTACTAAAGATAAAGATAACGGCCTGCGGCCAAAAGGGGGATGCACTATTCTCGTAAAAAGGAAAAAAAATCGGAGTTGGCCCTCTAGGGTAGTCAGAGGAAAAGGGAGAAGGAAGTCATGCAAGAAAGAAGCCCTGCGGAGTAAACGAGGAAAAGACAGGTAAAGAAAAAGTAGCAAAAAGGAAAGTATCGAAACACCACAACTGATGCTATTGGGGAAACGGAGGAGGTAAGTGCTGGGGCTGCGTGGGTAAAAAAAGGGGAAAAGGGGCTGATCAGTTCAAGTCATGAGGGGGAGAAAAGAACAGGGGTCGGGGGGTTCTAATTAACCTTCGAAAATTGGCCGCCCGACACGGCGCTCAGGTTAGTTACGGGGAGAAAAAGGGAACCCAGGCTTTCGTCAGTGCAGGGAAAATGGTGGACGTAACGGGAGTAGACAACGGGCACCTATCCAGACTTTCGTCCTGACAGTAACCGGTACCTGATACCTTTTCCGCATCTTGCCTACCCCACGGAAGGGAATTTCGGATTGCCCTGTCATATGCGGAAGAGACAGGAAACCGCACCAGCCTTGGAATTATGCCACGGTGTAGCGGGAAGGGGTCAGGAAAAAAAAAGAAAGGGACGTTTCTGTTTAATGTGGGGGACGGCGGCTTAACGTTCTGTAGGCAACCAGAAAGGCCGACCGTCGATCACGGTGAACACTCCCGTATGGCCAGGGGAAAAGGGGGGGGACGCCAGGGCGGCCCTGCTACAATTTCACCCATCAAGGAGGACCAACTGATCACCGCAAAAAAAACTTCCTCGGGTGAGGTGCCGGGGGCATATCCAACTCCGCTTTTCAATAGAAGGGAGCTGGGGCAATTGGGAATACTCTCGCCATCCAGGGGGACAATCACTGGCGGGATGGGACTGCCGCCACGAATCGCGGAGAGGGGCGAAATAGAAAGGGAGACAGATCGTCAGCTTTGAGAAGGGGGAGCCCCTATCACAGTAAAGCCTTCGCAGACGAAATTTTGAGAGAAAAGCGAATCTCGCTCACTAACCCCAAACGGACGGGAACCTCGAAACACGCCCCAAATGGACTCCTTCAAAATCGAAGAAAAGCAGTGAAAATACCTAGAAGGGTTGACAACGATCGAACCGGCCACCGGTACAGAGACTTGCACTGTATGAATTAGATTAAACTGGAAAGAACAACCCGCCGGAAAATGAAAAACTTGCGGCCCCAGTCATCCGTATGGCAGGAGAGGGAGGGGAGGCAGAATGAAAAGTGGATTCGCTAAAAGAGGGGTGCAGTCTGCTAAAACCCGGCCGTAATGCCAAAGCACGGAGGAGGCAGGCACCTTTAGACAGCATGATGCGTTTCCTAAAAAAGAGCCGAAAGGCCAACCGAAGTAAAACAAAACATCGGCTTCCAGGAGGGGCTTGGACTATATGGGCGAGGTCGGAAAAAAGGACGAACCTGACGCCAATACAAGACCATCTTTACTGCCGCACTCGACGATCAAAGGATGGAGAACCCAGGTTGACCAAGGAAGTCCGGAAAAGAAAATTTTCCTTCCTAAAATAATATAGCACGCCGAGTGAGCGATCGCTAAGAGGCATGGACCTGAGGGGGGGGGGCCTTCGCAGGGGGGGGCGGATCAAATGCCCGATCGATTGCAATTTCCAAGTCTAAATGAGTCCCTCAGACCCTCAATCGCCTAGACACCTCCCCCCTACCTGTTTTTCCCGTCCCCGCGCGAAACCTGAACGAACCAAAAGTCGCTCTCACCAACAAACGGGCAAAATCGCGCTCTCCTTGGTGCGGGAGCGCGTGTTCGCGGACCACTGGGAGCAGGCAGATCTACCTAGGGAAATGCCCGGGGGATTGCAAGGGGCCAAACGCCCACCGAAAGAGCAAGATGCTGGAAGGGGGACCACACTGCCGCGGCTGTAACGCGGAATCGGGTAGCGGGAGGAGGTTTTAGGGGGCTGAAGGGAAAGTTTGTTGCAGAAGCAGAGGGGGGGAAAGTGCCACCAATCCAGAGGGAAGGCGGGCTATTTCCCGTCATAAATGATTTGTCGAATTGAAGAGTGGGGCCTGTTAAAAAAATATAGAAAAGGGGAAAAAGTGACAAGCACAAAGAGAGAAAAAAAGGTCCTGCCGGGCAAGCTCGGGAGGGCATAGAAAGGGGTTCAGGTACGGGCGGGAGCACCGCAGCAACTGCTCTGGTCAAGTTCCTGGGCAGGGGTGGAGGGGGAGGGGCATCCCGACGGCAAGGACAGAAACAAAAGTCGATGGGCGGGAGAGTCATGCCTGCTCTTAATAGACGGCTCCGACGACATAGAAAGAAAGGGAAGCCGTTTGGTACTGTCCGTAATTGGGGGGGTTTCACCAGGGTCGGATTAAAATACTTTCCCCTAATAGCTCCCGGGGTTGGTTGCAGGGTCAGAGAGTTGTAAACTCGGAAGACATGGACAGGGCTCTTCAATCTTTAACGTGCCTTGGACGGCGAACAAAGACTGGTGGGGACGATTTAGGGGTAGGGGGAGTCCGTGTTCGGAAAAAAGAAGTACGTCTAACGAAGTGGGGGATCGGAAAGGGAGGGTAGGGACGAAAAGACAATTACAATCGACGGCTCAAACTGAACTCAGAAAACGCGTCTCTTGTCTGTGGGGGAGCAAGCCTTCCAGGAAAAAGGAATGGGGAAAAGGCATTGGTGACTGGAAGTCTCAGAAAGGGGGGGAAGAGAGCCCACAGGAGGGGGGATAAAGGGGGAAGGAAAAAAAAAATTCCCAGATGGGATGGTTCGGTCTCATCAGAAATGGGGGCTTGAAAAATATTTTAAGGGAAAGAAAACAGCCTGATAAGCGCACGGAGGGATCCTTGCTTAGGGTACCAAGTGAGGTAAAAAAAAGTCGGCCCTATTCAAAGGGAAGGGGTGTGTGGAAGGAAAGGCCAAGACAGACACAGAACCTGGGGCGGGGATTGGCAGGGGCTAACCATTCCTCGAAAGCTTCTAAAAGCCCCTGATTGGTTTTGGAACGGGGGTGGGGGAACTGCTGACTGAAAGAAAGGGTAAATGCCGTGGTTAGTTGGCCTTTATTCCAAGATGAGACCCAGTGCGTAATGCGTGTAATGAGAACTCAATCTGCCTTAAGGAATAAGGGGGGGGATTGGGGTAAAAGGGAAAACGTGAATAAGGGCCTCAACTTGACTGGAAACTATTTATCCCGGGGAGGAAAACGTAGGTGGAAGGGGTCCTTGCATAAAGAAAGTTTAGGAAAAAGGGAGCCGGTCTTTTCCAGGAAATCCGAATGCTCAGCAGGGGAAACTAGGCTTTACAAAAGGTTACGGTTCAGAAAACCGGAGGCATAAAGTCTAAAATCGGCCCGGCGGAACTCCAAAAAAACCGGAGATCAAATATATTGAGAAAAATTTCCTGGCTCCGGTGAAGAAACAAGGAAAAACCTGAGCAGTTCAGTGGGGAGAAAGAAAAAAGAAATCGTCCAATACCTTACAAATGGCTTCTGGGGTACTACCGTTGCAAGCATAATTTATGCGAGGGCAAAGATGGACAGGCGGCAGGGAGGTGTGTCCGCGTTAAAGGTCTAGAGACAAAACCCTATCCATAATGACTTGAAGAAGCGCAGCATCCAGGAACCTGACGCCCTGTGAGCCTCTTGCCCTACCGGCCAATGATCGGTAGCCCTGTCAGAGGCAGGAGAAAAAAAAAGACAAAAAAGAAAAAAGGGGAACCGGCCGCAAAATGACCGTGGGGAAGGCAGGTGATCTTCCGGGGCCACAAAAAGAAGAAATTGGGGAAGTTTTTAGTCGGCAGGGACTTAATTTTCGGAACACTTGGGAAAAAAAAGAGCGCCGACCTGGGGTAGATCAACAGGGGACACCGAAGAGATCCGTTTCAAAGGGGGACACTGCCGGAAAAAAAAAATTCAAAAGGCCACAATATCCAAAGAAAAAACGCGAATTAAAGAACGCCACAAAAAGGATGCAAAGTGGGGGAAGCCAGAAATAGGGACGGCTTTCAGAGTGGCGTGGGGGTGAAGACTCGCGTGATACCACGGCAGCACCTGAAAGGAAAAAAGGAAAAGGCAAACTGTCCCCACGAAGAAAGCTGGAATGGATACCCGTAAGGTTATCGCTCAGTCGTCACAGGCAAAAAGGGTGAAAAAAAATCATCCCGATCCGGACAGAAAACGTAAAAGAGGGTGTAGAAAAAAAATTCGGCCTACCCCAGCAAGGCACCCGCCCAAGGTTGCGCAGGTCTCAAAAAAGAAGAAAAACCGTGACGCAGCTAAATACGGACGACGATAGACCGGCCCAAACTTGGCGGGAGGGTCAATGGGGAATTAAAAAAGAATCTACGAAAAAAAGGGGGTACTAACACACTCAAAGGGGGCACGGGCCCCATTCCTTAAGTAGGAAAGTAGTCAGGGGACATGTCAGAATGAAAGGAAAATCTCACCACCGAAGCTTGGAACAGTTAAAACCCCTTAGGGCCAAAAGAAGGAGGAAAAACCGACCCGGGATCAAATAGAGAAATCAGGGGTCTGCAACAAATCCTGAGGGCGTAAGCCATAGTCCCATTGCATCTTCCAAAGGAGGGCAGTTGCCTCCGTGCGCGTGTAATAAAATGATAATCCGGAACGATATTCAACACAAATCCCAGTTAAAAAAATCAAACTAAAAAAAATCAAAAATTCATTGTTTTCTTCAAAAGGGGGGAAAAAAAGAAGGGGGGTCGACCAACCCTTCCGGCATAAAAAGTGTGGCCCATCTCCAGCCGCAAAAATTGCACAGGGGGCCTGAAGTCCACCACTGGCCGGGGATGTCAAATGGAACTGAAACCCGACCCCTGCGGCGAAAAGAGGGCGGTGCCTCAGGCCGCAGGAAAGAAAAAAACTTGGTTCAGCGGGGAGAATAGGCACCCTGAGGACTCGAGGGAAGGCAATAAAAAAAATCCAGGACATAGAAGAAAAAAAGGATAAGTCAGGTTCAGCAGGGTCTCTTCACAGGGGGGGGGGGGGTCGCGCTCACACATGATTTCGACTGGTTCCTCCTGGTGTCACGGGCCCTCAAAAGAGAGCCCTTGAAGAACATTTCACCTCACCTGAGGGGTGGGAAGAGGACATTCGGGCTCTTAAGAATTTCTCGCTTTTATAAGGGTCTCCTGCCTGGATCACATCGGGGGTGGGCAACGAGGGGGGGGAAAAAAAAAAACGAGCGGGGGGGAGCGCTTGGACGATGAAGAAGAAAAAGCGGTGTTCTTCTTCAGGTACGATCGGGTGCCCTGATGAGAACATGTGCCCGTGAAAAATCTGGGGGGAAACAAAGGCTCTCCGTAAAAACTCTGCAAAAAAAAGAATAGTTTCTGAGCGAGCGAGGGGAGCCTTTGACCAAGCAATCCAGACTCTTTGACTCGGGAGGGACACTTTCGGGATCCAGTCAGGGCGGCGTCCTTTACTCCCGTGCAAGCCTTTCTTATGTGGAAGCGAAAAAAAAAAAGACGTTTAAACTCAAAATCTCACGGGGAAATCGCCGGAATCAATGTTTACGACAGGGTTCAATCCCGTTCAGGGAGGGGGAGGGAAGGGGAGAGCATTCCTCCTGACCTCCCGCAGAGGGAATTTAAAAAAAAAAAATTGACGAGAGATCGAACACCAAGGAAATTTTTCCCGGGAACTTCAAAAGTGGGCGTGGAATGCGCACATATGGGCGGGTTGCCGGGATGACGGGGGAGTGGAAAGGATCAGTAGTTCGAGAAAGAAATCTTTACGGCTCGAAAAAGGTGTGAGGGGAAGCGGGGGGTAATCCAATGCATGACGCTTCAGCGGATAGCTAGGTGAAGAAAGCCCATTGATTCGTTGGAATCCTAGGCAGCCTCCGCAGGCGCTTGGAACGGGGGGGGGGGATGTCGTCTTAACAAAAATGAAAGAACGGCTTAAGTACGGAGGTCAAAGGAGAACTCACTTTCGAAAGCCGATTTCAGTTTTAGTGGGGGAGTGAAGGGCTTCTTTGTAAGGGAATTGGGGGGGAACAGGGGAAATTGTGACCGGAAAGGTCGAGAAGAGACAACGGTAAGGCCATCTTGGAGAGTGGAAACGGGAAGTCGGCCGAGTTAAGAAAAAAACAGCGAAGTGGGGGCGAAAAAAAAGAAAGCAATCGGAAACCGACAAAGGAGTAAGGGGGGGGTGGCTGGAGAAGCGAAACTCAACTTCCAGGCCCTGCGGCGGGTTTCATGAAGGAAAGGCCGTCGGCGAGAATTGCATGGGTGCCGTAGGCAAACACAGGGCGAGGTCTGCGTCCTAATGATCATCAAAGAAGGGCGGGATGTCAGGGGAAGTACAAAGGATAAACGAAAAGGAAAACGTGCCTGCAACCAATGCGCCTAGGGGGTGCTGCGACGTAAATGCAAGTGCAAAAAAACGTTAGTGTAGCCCATGGGAGAAGTCTGCCAAAAAGCAAAAAAAAGCCCACTCTAAAAAGGAAAGCGGTATGAAAAAGAAAGCAGGGGTACACGACTAAAATCTCCTCAAAAAGGAGAGATTTTCAGACGGAAGGGGAGGAGGTTTACGAACAAAAAAAAAAGGGTCCAGAGGGAAAGGGGACGAGAAGGAAAAGAAACAAGGCGGCTTCAGACTCCAGGCGGCGACTAGGTCAACGCAAAAAGGGACAGCCCAGTCTAAACGCTCGGGAAAAGTGAAGGGGGAATTGGAGGCGTTAAGGCAAAACGAAAAACTAGACTTAAGCCAGGCTTGCATCGAAAGAAAGGGAAAGGGAAGATCCTGAGGGCCACGGGGGCGCGGAAGAAACCGGATCACCAAGGGCACGTTACTTTCGGGTAACCAGGGGAAATAAAAGGCATCGACATGACCGCGAACCACCAGCCGATGCCGAGTAAGCAAAGTGAGCAGCTGGTCTCACCACCAAGGAAAAGGTTAAAAGGGGGGGGCCGTCTTTCTTCGAGTTCAGCAGAGGTGAAGAGGGGGGAGAGCAGGACGGACCTGGGTGACGGGGTCAACTACCTCCGCAATGAAAGTTTCAAAGAAAAAAAAAAATTCAGAGGTCCAGCCTACAATGGAAACGCCCCAAGGGAATAAGAACGAGGGCACCGCAAAAACTGACATGGGCAGGGGAGTCCAATCCTTTGGCCGCCGAGGGAAAGAGAAGGTGCAAAATGGGGGAAGAACGCCATCCACAATGAAGCGATGCAGCCTGATTGGATGCAAAACCCACTAATCGAACGTCGGATCGGGGGCAACAAGAAAATAAAGTGCTCGTATCGACAATAGACATAGCGGGAACGCCCTAATCTATCACAGAGATTAAGAGGCAGATGTTCAGCACAGGAAGAATTCCGCGGCATAAGAAAAGAAAAGCCCGAGGCATCCATCGGAAAACAAAAAAAGGAAATAACGTCGAGAGAATCTGACACGTACCGCAGTGTTAAGCGTCCGCCCTGAAAAAAACGCAATCGCATTGCTCGGATGACCGTAGGCCTCCGCCCTGGCCCGAAACCAAAAGGCAACAAAAAAGACAAATGCTATGTAAATGTGAGGCATGGAGAACGAGAAGGGCCTTCTATCCTGGTTCATGAAGAAAGGGTTAAAGGGGGGAAGAAGTAGCCCATCCGAATTCCTTGAAAGGGAAATCAAAACTACAACGCACCTCCGAAAGGGTTGAAATAGGAGATGCACGTGTGAAGAGGCTCGGAAAGGAAAGGTCTCAAGAAGGTCATACTTCCTGGAGGATATCGAGTGGGCCGGATAGTGTCGTAAAATGTTGGAGGGTAAATCCACGGAACAGGGGATCTGCAATCCGACCGACAAGAAGGGAAGGACACGGGACCTATCACCGAACGCATTGGGGACACAGTTTTCCCAACTGGAGGGAAAAGAACCCGTGGCACCAGAAAAAAGATCCAGCGAAAAAACGCAAAACACTCCGCGGCGGGTGAAAAAAAGAAACACCCTATCGTGATGAAAGTGACTTCGGGAAAAAAAAGCAGGGCGAGCCGCCGGGACCAGACAACAACCGGGCAAAAAAAAAAAGGGGGATCCCTGCCGTCTCAGCAAGAGCGCTCTCCAAAGGTATGAAGGAAAGGAGGAGGACGGAGTAATTGAGGTTGCGTCGAAGGGCGCTGAGTTGGTCACTCGTCTCGAAGACATCAGAAAAGATGCAGCAAGTGTGTGAAGGTACGGGCATCCACGATCGGCATTTGAGGGAACAGGGCGTGTTGATATGGCCCACGTTCGAAATGGGGAGGGTTAAGGATTCAAGGTTTCTCTGTCGAAAGCATCGAGTAAGGGGGCAAAAAGGGAAAAAGCCGAGTCCTGTCATCGGCGTGCGGAGTGCATAGGGTTGTCGGTCAGAAATTCGAGGGGCCGGGGAACCACCACTCACATCGACCACGCAGATAAAAAAAAGCAGCGAGGCAGAACTTTGCCCGACCGGAAAAAAGGGGGCAGAAGAAAATAAGGCTCTTCTCAAGACTTGCAAAATGAAAGAAAAAAGTAGAGTTGCTGAAGCCTTCAAAACCGGAAAAGCGCGCAAATCAAAGACATTCTTGCATGCAAAAAAAAAAAAAAACACAACCAGAAAGGGAGAAGGGGGAAAACCGGTGTTGGGAAGTAAAAGAGAGGAGACTGGGCTGCGAGAACTACTTCATGTAAAAAGCTCAAAAATTCACTGACAGGGAGTTAGTATCGGCTGAAAAAAGAGAAAAAAGGGGAAGAAGAAGGAAAGGTAAGGTGCCGGTGACGGGCGCACATTCGAGGGTACCGATGGTTCAGCGAGATGACCCGTAATCGTTAAACAGAAAGAAGTCGAAATGGGTTATAGCAGGCAAAATTGGGGAGGGACACAAGCACTATCTCAAAAAAAAGAAAGAAAAAGGGGAGGAGCACATAAAGCCAGGGGATTCGGGCAAAAAAACAGGAAAGACAGAGGGCGCTTTTCCTGGAAGGGTAAGGAATTAAAACGGAACAAGAGCGCGGGAAAAAACCGGAACGAAAGGGAGCCCACTTTATCAGGGGAAAAAGGGGGCTTGTTAATTCTGGGAAGGGGGGGGAGTTACGAGGGGGCCTAAATTTTGGGCCTTTCCTCAGATATAATTCAGGGGTGTAAACAGCTAAGATGGGCGAACAGGGAGGACCTTCGTTCTCCACCCCTAATTGTGTGCCTGAAAGGGACGAGGACACTCAAGACGACAACAGAACATGGGGGGGGGCATGGTCTAACGGACTAGAGAACTGGAAGAAGAAAAGAAGGTAGGGGGTGGGTAAACGGTAAAAATGATCCGCCAGACCAGTCGCCTCCGGGGTTTTATGGGCGGGGGATTCTGCCCATTTCAATTGTATTCGGGAAAAGAATAGCAAAAAAAAAGAGTAAGATATTTTTCGAATGTAAAAAACCGGGCAGTCCACAACAAGTATTCAACTTAAAATATAGGGGAGCAAGTTCTGCTACAGTAACAAACTTCATATCAGGGAGGGAGAGAACTGGTAGGTCCGATCCCAGATGATCCGAGTAGGGGGAAGTAAAGCAAAGTATAAGAGAACATTCTTACATCGGTTGACTGTTCCCAAAAAAAAAAACCTACCCGAAAAGCTCAAATGACTGGAGGGGGAGGAAAAAAGGAAGAGTATTAGATACGTGGGGGGGAAAAAGGTTGGAAAAAAATCACCTCTGGCCAGAATTAAGAGCATAGTGGGTAGAAGTCCTTCCAAAAATTGAAGGAAAAAATGCTGAAAGAAAAAACACGTTAAGCCGTCGTCTTATGTTGACGAGGCAAATTTCTCAAGCGCATTGTGCCGCCGGATTGGGCAGAAAGGATGCTTTCTAAAGGATCCCAGGCAAGAGTAGAAGGGGGGAGCGTCTCTCAGTCCAGAAACTCGGCAAAGGACTTGCATAACGCACTCACCAATCAAAATGTCACCGTGCTGAGACTGAAATGCAAGAAGGAAAGGAACCTCCAGAAACAAGGAGACGTGAAAGGGGAGGGCCCCTTCAAAAACGGGAAACCAAGGAAACATGTTTCGGTTTTGGGAAAAAGGTGCGAAGGCAAATTTTCGGCAACCACGGGCTGGAGAACGCAAGAAAAAGACCGGGGAAACACGTGCAACACCTCCAACAGGAAGGGCAAGGGCTCTTCTGCGTCCCCGTCAAAGGGGACCCAAGGAAATACAGTTAAGTACGCCCGAAAGAACTGAAAAGAGGAATTGCAAAGAGCTGCACAGAAGTTCAGCCGGAGAGTTTCCAAAAAAAACACAGAGTGAAAGGGGCGCAGGGATTTCAAGACCAAAAAAGAGGGGAAGATCGGAGAATCTCCGTTCCGGGAGCGAAAAAGAGAAGGGATTCACCAAACAAGAAAGATCTCGCAGAAAAGGGGGTGGGGGTGGGGGGGATCCAGAAAAAAACTCTAAAGGGGAAATAACAAGACCCCTCCTCCGCATGCGGCGTAAAAGACCGTAAACGCGAAGACGTCTCCGAACGAAAACGTGGGTTTCCTCTTCCCGCGAAAAAAAAGCTAAATTCGGTTTTTCCGGCCTGGGATGAAAGGGATGCCGCCCCTGCGAAGGGGACAACCTCGTAACGGGGGACCAAAAAGGGGAGAAACAGGAGGAAGCGTCTCTATAAGGACTAGCTTCTAATGAAAAAAAGGGGTGGGAAAGCGCCCAGAAACGGAAAGGTGCAGCTCACCGTAAATACGGGCAAAAAGGAGGCCTTCCGGGCCCGGGAAAAACAGAAGGGGGGAAAGGAAAAGAAATCCTCCGTCAGCCAAAGCAGGGATCTTAAGGAAGAAGGGGGAAGACGGGTTCTGGGGGAGGGGGAGGAAAAAACCCAACCGGACCGATGCTCAGACTCCAATTCAAGAAATGAAGGAAGGAAGGCTTCCAGAGGGCAGACGCCTACAAGCCTACCTGCAGGGGGGTTCGCCCAGGGAAATCAGACTGCTCGATAACCAATTTACCTTAAAGGGGGAGGGAATCTTGGAAAGACCGAGTCCCTCATCAACTCCCGGACAGTTACGAGCAAGGAAGAAAAAGCCTAAAATATGTATTTGTCACCGGGACACTTCAGAGGAGGCCAGACTGCTGAACGGGGGAAGGAAAAGCAGGAAATACAAAAAATGGGTTTCACTAGAGCTCTCAAACCGAAGGATCAAGGATCTCAAGACAAAAAAAAAGGGAGGAGAACAGATGAATCAATTGAGGAGGTCAGGGGGCGACGGCGGGGTAGCTAAACCAGGGGTGGTGGATTGGCCAAGGGAGAAATAAGAGGTGCATCCGTGGTTAGAAAATGGGAAGGGAACCAAAAAAGAGAAGCGCAGGGAAAAACCCTGAAGCGGCGGGGGGAGGGGCAATAGGAGATGGGAACGCTTCGGTCCTTTTAGGAATGAGACCGACGGCAATCAGTCGATAATGTGCAACCGGGGGGCGCACCAATGCAAAAGGACGGGGAAAACGGCTGAGGGTCCCCATTAAAGGAGGAAGGTCTAAAAGGGGGGGGTTCCTTGATGGGGGAAAGGAAGACCTCACATGAGGAAACGCGTATCAAAGTCAGCGAGGAGGGGGCTAGACGGGTTACAGAAGGGGGGGAGAAAAACTCATAAGATAGGGGCGACAAGGGCCTGTCAGCGCGGGGCTGGAACAGGGAAGGAAAAGAAGGGGATGGCAGCCTGCAAAATTAGGCTGTGATCCGAGTCCGCATAATGCATAGAATGGTCAGATCGCCATATCGATGCAAAACAAAAAAATGGTTGACTGGCCGTTAGCGTGGTGTGGAAAAAAGGGAAAAAAAAAGCATTCATCCCGCAGCCAACGAGAGCGCAGGGGGATCAGTCGCACAACCTGAGCTGGAAAGAGAAGAGATTCTGAATGAAAAAAAAGCGGGGGCAGGAGAGGGTTGGGAGGCATCGGGGGTGTCGATAGCGGTTAAAAAAAAAATCCAGTGGAAGTCTTAGAGGGCGGTTATCAAATGCAAATACAGGGGGCCAGCCTGAAAGTCGAAACGGGCGAGAAAAAAGGGAGGGAGTTCGTGGTCAGGAAAAAAGGAAATTCAGACATGCAAGTGTATTCGGGATTCTGACAAAAAAACCGGCTGGGCAGCCGAGTCGTGAAACACTGAAAAAAAAAAAAAAAACAGGGAAAGTTAGGCCGGGGAGTAAAGGACTCTTTGGGGAGGGGGGGGGGGGGAATGGTCCGAAAAGGAGAGAAACGCACGGGGAACGGCACATCATGAGGAGGTGGAACTTATCTGACAAACAGGTCGATGCGTGGAAGGGGGGGACCTAAAATAATAAAAAGCCGGCAAAAAAACAAAAAGGGGAGATTGATGTTGCAACAGGAAGATAACAAGGGCCAAATGGACTGTGGGGGTCGGGGAAGGGATTATTCCCGAGAAGGTCCCATAAATTTAAGGGTTGTAAAAGGGTAGCAGCGGACAAAAAAAAAGGAGGGCTTCTCCCTCGAAGAATCGTCCAGGAAGTTTAGTTGCCGGGGGCAAAGAAAGAACCTGAATACCTTCCCAAAACTAAGGGGAGGCAACGGGGACTCCAACCGACATCGACTTTCTCGAAGGGTATCGAATTGGGGTCCATGGGGAAAGGCTGAAAACAAGAAACCGCAAAAAGCTCTAATGCGGGAACTCGGGAAACGTTGGGGTCAAAAAAAGACCGCTCATAAACAGTATAGAAAAAACAACAACAACGGAAAAAAGATAGATTTTCAGCGTTTACGGGAGCGGGGGGGAAAAATCCCGAATGTAAGCATGCGAGCAAGGAGGGCGAACGACAGGCAGGTAAAAAAAGAAAGGAACCGGATCTCCCTGGGCGGGTGCTACTAAAAGGGGGCGAGGGAGGGAGTTAGAGTCGCCTCGGCAGGCGCAGTTCAGGGGGAAGGATATGAGCTTTTCTGGGAGTCCTCAAAAAAGGAGACTTGAAGCGTCTCACAGCTAAACATTAAAAACAAAAAGCCACTGGGGTAAAAACAAGAAAGAGGTCCTACCGTCACCAACGCAACTTGGGGACCCTGGCTATTCCGGCAAACATCCAGAAACACGGAGACATGAAGCAAATTTGGAGGGGATGGGAGTTCCGGGAAATCCAATGACCCACCAATAAGAGAAGGGGGGCGGCTTCTCTTGCTATGCTTCGAACTGGCGGTCACATGAGGAAAGGGAAAGAAAAGATTCCGGGGACCCTGGGGGGGGCAAGGGGAAAATCCTAGGCCTTTTCAAAACAATCACCGTGCGTCCTGCTTCCCAGCCTACAATTTCACGGCCAAACTATCAGAAGAAGAGCGGGACTTAAGCCACATCCAAAGAACTGACATAAGGGGCGGGAAAAAATGGAGGAAACCTTTCTTCAGGCCGAGGGTCCCGACTTTTACGGGGGGGACGATCCCCACGGAAAAACAGGAGGATTCTTTCAAAGGCAGGATTTCCGGAAAAAAAAACAGGAAAAGGGGGGAGTCTTTCTCAAGAACCGCGTGAGAAGTCTTTTTATTTCCAGTTGAAAATAAAAAAAGACGAGAGAAGAAAGGTTGTAGGGACACTAGATGCAAAAAGAATAACCCCCTCCGAAGCCGATGCAGCCAAGAGGCGCCAAAGAATGTGCGCCGGCCCCTAAATCAGGAGAATCTCTCCTTGAACATTCGACATTTGAAGGACTATCTGCAACCGGGGGACCAGGGGCGGTCACGCGAATCGGGGGGGAGGATGAGAGGAAAATGAGAAGGTGGCTCCGCAAAAAAAGCAAAAAAAAGAGCCAAAGGAAAGAAACTCTATATTGAAGAACGAGCAGTCCTGAAGGCAATGGGTTCGCTGACAGAAAGGGAGCTTTCAAACGTCCGTCTGGGAAAAAAGATCTCGTCAACCTGCTGGGGGCCTTGGGAGAACAGGATGGCGGGGGGTTGCCCCCATGGAAAAAAGGAAGGCGCACCTTCAAAGTAGCAAGTGAATGCCGGCGGGACGGGGAGAAGGCTTGGCGGGTGCCGGGACCGGAAAGAGCTCAAGGGACCATCCCTTAATCCGTCAAATCCACCAAAGGGGGGAACCTACCGCCGGCCTTGGGTTTCTCAACATGTGGGAAAAAAACTTAGAGGGGGCTGCGCCGTCAGAGAACCCTTTGCCTTCGCATGGACAGAATGTCTCTGGAAGGCCTCGAGAACCGGAGAGGTTCACCTTCAAAGGTTCAAAAAGAACAAAAAAGGGTGAAGGAAACCCGTGGACAGCAAGAACCAAGGAGGAAAAAAATAAGCGTTGGAGCAGCCCCCCGGAAAAATAACACATGGGTTTCAGAACACGAAAAGCATGAGGAGCCGCAAGGGATGCTCAAAAAAAGAAAAAAGAGTCTGCGGAGAAGGCGGCCGGTGGCTGAAGGGGAGAGAAAAATTGCGAAGGCGCCTTTTAGAAATTTTTCCCATCAAAAGAAAAGGGGGAGTCTCCGGTGGTTCACTTTGGGGGCTGAAAACGGGCTTTCTTGTCCGTCGAGGGATTAAACTGACCGGCGATCAGGAGGTTCATGGGGTGCAAAAGGTTTTGGGGAGTCTGGGGGGGGCTCTTCGTGAAAAGTGGCAAGGGAGGGTATTTGATGGAGTTCGATCTTCCGACCTTTACCGACAACACAGACTAAGAGGAACGGAGGTCATTTCATACCGGTTCCAATTGGGAGGCATACGGTGACTTCGGAGGGAGGGCAGGAAAAGAATCAAGCATGAAGGGGAGCTTGAAGAAGCTTGAGGTCTCCTCTACGGGTGGCCGTCAAGCTATGGCGAAAACAAGAAATCAACCTTCTAGGAAAAAGCGGGATCGAAGATGTGGCTCCCTTGTTTTCTGAAGGACTCTTTTGACAAAGCCCGGGGCGTCGCAGAAATTTCTTCCATGAAAGGCCAACGGAAAGGTTGGGGAAGCAAGGGGAAGGGGGGGGATAGTCGTCACCACACAAATATGACATACGAGGGAATTAGACATGCCGGGGAAAAACCCTAGGGCGGGTTCCCGACTGCAGGAGCGAGGTAAGGGTGCGAAGGAAATCGCGTGGGGGAACTAAAAGGCTCGGCTCGGATGAAAGGGGGAGGAAAAAGCAAAAGCCTTCCGAGAAGGTCCGCAGAGGAAAAGGAACGGGCGGGGAAGCAGTAACGAGTTATTAAAAGGGTAAAAATCCTTATTCAATCCCAAGTTCATGCGGCGTTGAACCGTGGTGTCGCGAGTTGATATCAATGGCTGACCTTTCATGGGGGTGTCCTTCAAAACTGTTCAGGAACAGGGCATTGGGAGGGGGAGGGGAGGAGGAAAAAGTTCTTTTTCTTTAAATATGGGGGCCCGAAATGTAGGGGGGGAAGAGAAAATCGAAGGGGAAGGGAAATATTTAGAGGTCGGGGTGTATGGGGACGCCTCTTGACTGAAAGTGGACGTAAAATAACTGGGAAGAAGGCCGGCCAAAGAAAGTAGGTGAATTTTTGTGCTGGGCGACAAAGGCTCAACAGGCGCAGGAAAAAAGATAACTGCTTTCGGGGCGGGTTCATGGAGATGAAAACAGGCGCCAGAAAACTTGGGGGGGGGGAGGGCCTGTAGAAAGAAAAAAAAGGGAGACTTCTGGACTGACATAGACGCTCAGCGAAGGGGATAGGGCTGATAGAAAAAAAAAAAAGAAAAAACTAAGGCAAAAATAAGGGAAGGGGTCTGTCAACAGAGGTTAAAGAAAAGTATTCGGGGACTTCCAGAGAGGGGGCGAAACTTGTATGTCGGGAGAGAGGAGTCCGTCGGCGGCGGAACGACCGAAGTCGGCAGCCCTCAGAGAAACAGAGGACCGGGACCTTTTGAAAAAGAAAGGGCCAGAAAAAATAGGGAAAGGG
>Ga0179591_1184092_pt1 | contig 16423 bp, 9 predicted proteins | sample CZOMad2_1_08_16f_FD_182891 | JGI IMG/M metagenome (GOLD analysis project Ga0179591, IMG submission 182891) | Vadose zone soil fungal communities from Angelo Coast Range Reserve, California, USA - CZOMad2_1_08_16fungal (PacBio error correction) | ecosystem: Environmental > Terrestrial > Soil >...
CCAGGACGCCATCCCACATGTTCTGAATAAAAAACAAGGGAATCCCGCTGAACCCTACGACGAAGTCAGCGTGTGCTGATAAGAAAGGGTCAGGAGGAGAAGGAAATGCAAAGCCCTCGACGTCCCGTGACGAGAAAATCGCGAACGCGAAGAACGTCGCCGAAGCGAAGAGAAGATCGGTTGGACCGTCTCGACCTGTGCGAAGAAAAAAAGAAATCCAGAAAAGAAGAGGAGTGGGGAACGGCAGGCAGCGGCAATAATACTTCCCGAAGAAGAAGCTAAAACAGTTGACCTTTGTGGCAGGGATAAAGGAGGAGCTCGGATGGAGGGAATACGTACGGGGGAAGCGGAGGGCGGGTCGTGCCGCAGGGTTGAGCTCGAGCCTACCCGTCCAGCGACCACGGAGGGAACGTCGGTAAAAGAAAAGAGAGCGTGCGGCGATCAACACGACTGGCACCAAACGACAAACGACCAACAGGAAATAAAAACACGGCCTTGGGAAAGACAGGCGCTGTCTGCGCGGCTCGACGAAAAAAGCAAGGCTGCTGCGCGTGAAAGAGCAAACGAAAGGGAAAAACCGTTTGCTCCAGCGAAAAAAAAGCGAGGACCACAGCGCCAGATCTCTCGTGGACACGCTCCACACAGAAAAAAGGAGAAAAATAATACATCTTTTTATCGAAGAGCACCCTCTGGTCAAGCTCTTGAGGAAAAAACAATTGACCGCGGTGCGCCCAAGAGCGATTGGACCGTCAAAACTTTAAAACGTAGCGTCGAACTGCCGGTAAGACAGCCTTGGGGGAGCCCGTTCAAAGCAACAAAAAGACCATGGGAAAGCACTGAGAAAGCAAACCCGCGAGGTAGTTGTGGTGTGGCAACGACAAGAGGATCGGGCCTCGTCCAAAGTCCATGGTACTGGGCGGGGAAGTCAGCCGCGTCCTCCGAAGAAGCCCCGCGTGCGACAGGATCAAGGGAACGTCGAGGCGAGCGGAAGGACGAGCGGCAAGGGAGGAACAACTCCCGCTCCTCCCTCTCGGTACGAGTGCGAGGTGATCAAGGAAACGAAAGAGCGTCACAACAGCGGAAAACCGGAGAAACGGCTTCCCGGAAGGCTCGAGGGGACACTCAAAAAGCGGCAGAGGCCGCTCGTGCGGTCGTGGACGACCAACCGTAAAGGTCCGTGCCCGCGGTGCAAAGAAAAAAGAAGGAAGGGCCTAACTACCCTTGGAGAAAAACGAAAAAATACCAAGGAAAAAGAAATCGCCTTCGGGCCTCCCGCCAGGAGCGAGGTAGTGGACTAGTCAAGGGAAAAGATCCCTCTGGGGAAAAAGGAAGCCGGAAAAAGACCGGGAGTGATGGGTACGATCTCTCAGAGAGAATCGAGAACTGCCGCGACAGAAAAAAAAAGGAAAACTAACTCCTCAAAAAAGGAAGAAGTACGCTGCGAAAAAAGGATTCCGCCAGTACTCAGGGCTGGTTCTCTAAAAAAGAGGCCCCGAGCGTTCCTGGGGAGGAAAAAGCATTACTTCCAAAAACCACTTCCTAGCGCCGCTGGGCGGGGAAACAAAAGTCGCCCGCTGTGAAAAAGAAGAAAAAGAAGTCGAAAAAAATGAAAAACACCAGGAAGTTAAGCTTCCTTCCGCGAAAACCCACCGCAACTAATAAGGCGACCATTCCCAGGGAGGGGGACCCCCGTCAGTCCTGGGAGAAACTCTTCTGAAGAGCCGCCAAAGTATATGCAGTCAACTATTCAACTTGTGGTCAAGGAATGACGTTGACTTCATATGCCGAAGCTCCAAAAAAGAGAAAAACAGAAGCGAACGCAAACGCGCAAATTACCGTAAGAAGAAAGCGGGACTCAAGAGAAATCTTTTATGAACATTCGGCGCACAGGGCTAGCGGTATTCAACAAAGTGAAAACCGCTCCTCAAAAAAATCCATAGAACTCGGGCCACTAAAACTATTATAGGGGCCGAGACGCCAAGGCGCGGGATTAGCTTTCGACTGCAAATTTCCTCTGGGTCCATGCGAGTGAAACTCAGCCGGGGCCTTCTAAACGCGGGGATAACCCGCAGCGAATAGCTCGAAGGAGTCTACCCGTCTCTGAGGAAATAACACTCTGGGGAGGAGGCAGGATACCTGGCTGGATCAAGAAAAAGATACAAATCCAAATATGAGCAGCGAGGAAGAGAGTCCTCTCATATGATTTCCTAAAATTCTGGGGAAGGCTCTCTAAAAATAGAGCTCGGGAGGGCAACAAGCCTCGTGGAAGAACAGGCTATTGAAGAGCGAGGGAACCTTTGTAATCACCCCACAATCTGAGGCCTGGAACGAAAGAGAGTGCGGGGGGGAATGAAAGTGGTTAAGGTGGGTTGCAAATATTTCTGGAAGAGGGGGCGATGACTCGGAGTTTGGCCGTCTCCTTAGGTTCAGGAAAGGGTGGTCGGACTGAACGAGATTTTAACTAAATGGCCAATTCAGAATTACTCCCCAGGATGGGGAACGACATACGTTAAAAGGTTGAACTAGGACCCGCCTCGATACGGGAAGGAGCCACCGTCGAATGTCCCGCATAATCAAAGGTGACTCATTCGTACGGGTAAGCGAAAAAAAAAGGACCAGGAGAAGTCCATAAAACCCGCCACGAAAATCAATGCTTCCTCAAAATCGCTAAACAACAAACAAAATTAGGCACAGGTAAAAATGACTCGGATTGAGTTTTCGGGCATTACTGGAAGAAAACTGTCACAGGGAAATCCTAACTTCCTCCTCGAAGGGAAAGGGTAAGTAAAGCAACAGGATGCTCCTACAGAAAAAGAAAAGGGGGCCCCCCGGACCGGTGAACATGGTGAAAGGGATTCAAGGGAACCGGCTAGGTTCCCCTCTCGGACGAAAAAAAGCAGGCAGACCCCCCAAAGATTCGGGAAACTCAGGCTAAGGCACCTCCGGGAGCAAGCGCCCATGACCAGATTCCACCAAAAAAAAACCCCACAACCAGAAAAACGAGCACTTCCGAAGCGAGAGTTTGTTCGAAAACAGTAGGACAAAAAAGATCCCTCGAGTAAACCCTAGTCTGGCCGCCGGCTGCTATTCCGGAACGGTAAAAGGACCCGCCTCTGAAAAAAAAAAAAAGACGCGCTTGAAATTACTAGTAAAAAAGAAATAGTTCAGATAGAGGGAATAAGGCTAGCTTCCCAGGGCGCGTTCGAAGGAACGTAATCTCAGAACCGGTGTGAAAAAAAGAGGGAGGACTGTAAAGACTCTTCGATAGGCGTCCGCCTCGAATACAAACGAAAAAATACGGCTGGACTGGAAAAACGCAGGCATATACCTTCCTCTAAAGCCGCACAACAAGGCGCCCATCATTGGATGTCTGATGCAGACACAGTTGTCTTGCTTGCGCGGCCTATGAAGTCGATCGGGTGGGAGATGGTCCGGCCTCCAAAAAAACCGGATGGAAACCGACGAGGGAACAGGACACTCGGGAGACGAAGCTGTCCCCTAGGGCGAGAGGTCTGGTGCGCGGTAGACGACTACTCGTCTGAGCGTAAAAAGACGGCCATTCCAGGGGAGGAGAATGAAGGCAAGAGAAAATGGAATCCTGTCTGCTAGGAGAGTTCTCTGTCACATGAAAGGGGCCTACGTCGCGGAATGTGTACCGCCCGTCCGTGCCTGGAAAGGAATTCAGTCAACCGACGTCTTGTTTCTGTAAGGCAAACGGTAGCGGGGGTTAAGACGTCTAAATACTTGAGAGGAGGGACTACCTCCAACTAGCATCGAAACGTAGGGGGAAAAAAAAGTTCACCCCCGAAGGTAAAGAAAACTGAGGGGGGGAAGACTAGCTGGGATACCCTCACTCTGGGACGGAACGAACCTATGGCAGAAAGGGCATTAACCTTCGGCGTGAGCTCCGCGCCGGCGGTCTCTATCATTCAGAAAACGCATTTCGCTATCACGAAAAAACAACCCCGATTTAACGGAGGGGGAAAGTTCTAAGAGGGGAAGGGACGGCGCATCGTCCTAACCCGAGCACCGCGGCGGTTCCGGGGCAAAAAACGCGGGAGGATGTGCAGATCGAAGCGAGAAAGTCGTCGCCAATCTCTCCGGAGTCAGAACGAGAGAAGGTCACTTGTCTTCAGGACAAAACCTCCCTCGAAACGCAAACGCGCTTACATAGAAAGGTAAGAAATATCGACTGTGACGCACCAGAAAAACGACTTTACGGCGTGACGATGACTCTAGGGGAGTCTTGATCCACTCGCCGCGAGAAAGGATGGCGGAGAGTCAGGGAAGCTCAGAGGAAGCGCAGCAGGGGGCGATATAGCCTGACGGAGAAAACTGATCCCTCTTCGCACGCTCGAATAGGGATTACTCGGCTGATCACTGGAAAACCTCAGAATCGTCGGGCGGGGCCTATGCCGACTAATTGGTGACTAACAGAGGGGGCCGTTGTACCCCCCACTACCTCTAGGGAAGAAGGACAAGTCTCTTAACTGTGATGCACGACTTAGAACGAAATCTTCTTCGAAACATAAACTACTACGCGACTGTGCTCAAAAGACGAAACGGAAAACAATCGTCTCCTCGGGCTAAAGGGAAAGGAACTACTCGCTTACGCGCGTCGAAGAATCAAAGAGTCGCACGTGTCAACGTGTCTCGCTCCTCTGGGTGTGCAGGTCCACGAAAAGAGCGGTCTGTGCGAGGTTGTTCCAGGCGTAAGAAAAGCACCTGGGCGACCGGCGGAAGGGCAGGGGAAGAACCAATAGTGATCTCGGCTTCTGCTCTCCTCTAGACGGGAAACGTTATGACCAAAAGGCGCTGGTCGTAGGCCAGAGGAAAGAATATTATCTCCATGCGGGGGGAGAAGCCGCGTCTGGGGCGACACTAAAAGGACAACAGTGTGTCTCTACGTGTCGTTAAGAGCACTAGAGGAACCGAAGCGCGGACAAAGTGAAAAAATAACGGAAGAGTCGCTCCGCTCGGCAAGTCTCGGCTTAAACGGGGTCAGCAGCTGGCTAGGGGAAGTAAGAACCGATTTGCAATTTCTCTCGTGCGACGAAAGGCAAAATCGACCCAAAAGAAAAACGAAAACGGGTCGTATCACGGTCCCTTCGGAAAAACGCGAAACGTGCTGCGCGTAGCGATCGCGAAAGGAAACAAAAAGGACTCGAGGTGGGCTGGAAGCGGGGGGGACGTAACACGCTGATCACCACGGAGGGACTCCTAGGTCACTGGAGGGACCACTTGGCGTCGATTAAGAACCATCAGGGCTTGTCACTTAAGGATCTCTAGAAACCTTCGGTAGAGGGGAAAAAGTACTGAAACAGCCCCCTGAATGGGAGTCATGAGAAGAACCAGAAAGTAAAAATACGAAGAGCGTGGTAGGAGGCTAGAAGCCGCGCAGTAAGGACACGCCTGAAACCCTGAAGGCCATGAAGAAAAAAAAAAACGGCGAGCGACGCTAATACTGAGACGCCAAAGAGTAATACGGTTACCGTCTCGACGCGCGGAAAAAAGGGTCGGACCGCACGAGAAGCGGCCGACGATCATTCCCAGCTTCTAAGTTACTCAAGCATCAGCGAGGCCGGACCACTTGACAGGGGTAGGGAGGCGGACAGAGGAGTCGGAACGTACTTGGGAGAAAAGGCGGAGCGCGCAGTAGTTGGCTCTCACCGAGAAAAGGAAAACGGGGGTATTAAAGTCTCGTGTCAGCAAAAAAACAAAAATCGAGCCACACACTACAAAATGATGCGGAACCCAGCGGGGACGAAAAAAAATGGGGGTTGCCTTCACTCTTCCGAGGGAAAACTAATCCTACGCCCGCGATCACGGGGGACTGTGTGTCTGCCGGAGAAACAAAAAGTTGAAAACCCTGTGACCGAGGGAAGAAGAAGAACGCGAGGCCAAATCTCGCCCGCTCGGAGGTGGAAAAGGACCTCTTCCATCTACACTGGGCCAAAGTATTCTTCAACAAAGACCTTCCAGAGGTCGAGGAAACGATTTTTCCCCGCTGGCCACAGAAAAAGGTTTACCGTTCCGGCGGGAGAAAAAGATGCTGTTGAAAGGGGAACGAACACGCAGACAGTCGGCTCCCTTTCCTCGCACAAAAAAACCGGCACGAGCGCCTTGGCGAAAAAAAAAAAAAGCCTAGAGGGGGGGCAACTGCCCAACAAAGGAAAAGTACTGCGTAAGACGGAACACGAATTTTAACTCGGAGTGAAAGGAATCGCAAGAGGAAAACTAAAGCTATGCCATATCGAAGTAGGTCAAGAGAATACGGGGCGACGAGCATAGAGCTGGCCCGCGCGCGTAAGCCAGACTATAGAAAGCCACCGCGAAGGGTCAGGGGAGATGTTCAAGACTCCGACTAGAGCAGACACAACGGGGTCCCGCACGGAAAAGGCGCCCGTGAGGCGTCAATGATTTAAAGAAGATATACGAAAAAAGAAAGGGAAAGGAAGCTGAGACGAGTGCGGTAAGGAAACGAAAGTTACTTCCTGCCCCGAGGCAAAGGGAAAATCGCGGGGGTGCGAGACGAAGGAGCAGAAAAGAATACGTCCGAAAACTGAACCCTCTGCGTCTGGGAAAGTTACCGCCGGGCGAAAAAAGGACTAGGCTCGAAGAGATAAACCAACTACAAGTTAGAGAAGGGCAAGAGGTTGAGTCCTATCTCTATAAAAGCGGGAGGCAATCTATTCGCCGCGGCGAAAGAGAAAAAAAGAATGGCAACTTGCTCCGGTCGATCGAACCTAGGTCTTAACTCGAATTAGGGGGATTGGGAGACGTCGGCTGCCCGCGCGTTCGGGCGGGAAAAAACGGCACATACTTAGGCCCCCAAGAGGAAGGAGAAATCGTGACGATGTAATAGAAAGTCACAAAGGGGAGACGTCCTAACCAAAGTCAAAACAGGAACTAACGTCTTGTGGGGGAAAGATCAAAAAGAGAAAAACTTCACGTACTTGGCGGGGCAAAGGCGCGGTCGGAAAACAAACCCAAGAGACCGAGACGTCGCGCTAGGAAGCAAGCTCTAGGCAACAGGACAGTTCAGTGTAAAGTACCTGACTGGCGGGAAGAACTCCCGAGATCGCGAAAGTCGTCCCGAAAAAATTGCCGGCGTCCCTCTGCAAATAAGGCTCACCTACGCATAATCACCTAAGGGTAAGGGCTCGTAGGCAAGCTTCCGGGGGAGCCGAGCACTGACCTCTCCGCAAGCGAAAAAAGATCTACCTCCTGAACTGAACGCTGGGCTGAATCAGGAAGCCAAGAGGCGTCGTCATTAAGAAATCTACTTGTCGAGGCGGAAAGGCCTTCTCTTTTAAACGGGCAGTTAGGAAGCAAAAGGAAATGGCACCAAGCTACGATGGTTAGCTCGTCGGCTAGAAACAAAGTATTCAATAAGCAATAGGAAATTCGTCTTCGGGAAGAAAGTCTGTGCCTAGGCAAGAAAAAAAATCCGCCATAGAGAGAGAAAGCGAGGAACGCGTCCTCCCGCGAGTATTACGGGCCTGACGCGGGGATGGTCCTTCTCGATCCACGGGAGGAAGGAAGACTTCGTTCTCCGCCGTCGGGGCGCCAAAGAAAAACGATCAGAGAGAAAGGGTCGCGGGCACCCACGAAGAAAAAAATAGACCGGAAGGATTCACTCGCGTGTCGGGGGGGGAAAAAAGGCGTGGTTCGGGGGCCTGCGTTCATTTGGAGCTATTCCTCTGCGCTGGTAAGTAGGAAAAAGCAAAAGCGCAAAGAGGTTTTCTGAATGCAGGTCGTCAAGGTGAATGAAGGGTCAGCCATAAAACGAATGGATAGTCTCCTTCACGGTCCCCTAAACCAAAAGACCCGAGCGCTTTAGTAAGACGTCAGGTGAACAGTCAGCCTATGCTGAAGGTCGGCGGGAAAAGCAAGCGAAAACTCGGCAGGGAAACTCCTCGCAGGCTTCCATCCGGGAGCTCTCTAAAACAAAAGGGAAAATATAGAGATCCCGGAGGCCTACTGCAGGGCTGAATTCCAAGACGTAACCAAGCAAGGAGACAACAATTACGACACTTTCCGCATGACGGAGGAGGGCTGGGGAAATCGTACTATCCTCCGACAGAAGATCGGGAAAAAGGGTCCTCGGGTCCCCCGAAAAGGGGAAACGAGGGTTGGGTAATGCGGGGAAAGGAAGTTCAAAAAAAAAAAGGAAATTGACGCGAAAAGGAAAAGCGGCGTGGAAAAAAAGGGAGACGCCCCTACGATTCATCTCCACCGCAAAGGAAAAGAAGGACCACAGGACACCTTACCAACCAACGAGGAAAACAGAAGAGCCGGATCGGCGCTTCTGGGTGGGAGAAAAAAGATCTACGGGTGATATCTCTACCTCGACTGGGAGTCGAACAAAGTCAACTCCTAGGCTGAGAGTGAAGGAGGCGAGAAAAGCACTGCGGGAGGAAGAATACTTATTGGATTCAAGAGGTTAATCTCGGGCTGAATCGAGGAAACGAAAACAAAGACGTTCGGGCGACTACGCATAACCGATGGAAGACAAGAGAAGAAGGAAAGAGACTATTCGAGTCTCGGGGGACCCGCAAAACGCCGACAACTGGAATGAACGAAAAGACGGAAAAGTCCTCTAAAAACAGTCCACGCGAAGGACCTACCGATGAGGCATCTGAGGAGAAAAAGGGGATTCGAACGGGCCTAATGGCAAGGGAAAGGAGGGGGGCCTCACGGTTGCTGAGAAAAAAGGCAAGGGTTACGCGACTCAGAAAAAAGAGCACTTCGTAAACAACAACGATTATGGGACCTGGTCGCGGGAGAGGCTATTGACTACGCGGCGACTCAAGAGGAATGAAAAAAAAAAAAACTTGTCTACCTGCAAGGGCCTAGTGATATCTCGGGATGGTAAATTATTAGGCGGAACTTACGGGGGGGGGAGAACCGGCGCTTCCTTGTCGCCGCCAAAGGAAAAGGACGAAAAAGGACGGCAGGACCACCGGGACGTCCGGGAAGGCATTTGCTACTTCGTCTTGTTCGAGGAAATCGTTGGGACGGAGAATACCATCTCCACGCAGGAGAGGAAGAAACCTGGGAATTCCACCCGAGGGAAACCCGAAGGAACTGGACTTCTAAGATAACCCACAGAGATCATAGATAAAAATAGGAGATCTAAACGCGAATTAGTCCTTCGGGGGGGACTTTCCGGAAACGGGAGATCACCCTGGAGCAAAAAACACGCGTGGCGAGATAGGAAAAATCCCCAAAAGGGGAAAGAGATTGTCCGCTAAAAAAGTAGCCGCACGGGGAGGCACGCTCGTATCAAAAATAGAACAAAGCGTCTACAGGAAAAGGAAAGCGGAGGTCTTTCGGCTAAGAGAACGCGCCCGTGTCGTCGCCAAAAGCTTAGCGGATCCGCCAAGCGGAACGACGGTCACTGAGTTAGGGAAACTCAGCACGAGAGCGAGGGAAATCCGTTCCGCTCGGGGTAAAAATAAGAAAATCTGGATGACCCGCGGGGACGAAACGACAAGAGCCGGTCTTCGTGGATCCCGCAAACGACGGCATAGGGAAGTCGCAGAGATAAAAATATCTCGAGTAAATCGCACGAAAGAGATAAAGTCTGCGAGGAACCTAAGAATCCCTCGCGGCAAAAAGCCGTAGGACTAGCGAGAAAAAAATCCTCTTCCATCGTGGAGGAACACAGACACTCACAGTGTTGGAAGAGAGGGAGGCCCCCCACTACCTCTCGTATCTAGGCGAAAAAAAACAAGATGCGGCTCGTGCCGGAGACGGCAGGAGTCGTCGTCCTCAAGCCTAACGACCGGAACTGGGGAAAAAACGAAAGGGAACAGTCGAGACCTCGAAAGGCACCGAAGAAAATCTTTTACCGCGACTGCGGCGTGGCGGCTGCGCCTCCCCAGATCGAAAAGAACAGTGGATCTCAGAAGGGAGAGGACACGCGAGGAGCTGGATCTGTGGGGCCATAAGGCGTTCGTGACTTAGGCAGCGCGCACAGGGAGAATGTTCTGGGTCCGTAAAACCGCCAGAAGACCTCTTATAGGAGGGGGAGGAGAGAACAGTCGATATCCGCTCCAGTCCAAGAAAAACGTCATCTCTCGGAGGCCGAGAGAAAACAAAAGGCCGTCTTGTCTCGGCTCACAGAAGGAGAAAAACTGGGAAAAAAAAAAACAGAAACCAGGGGAGAGAAGGGGGGGAAAGGCTCGATCCGACAACCAGCGGAATCCCCAATATTTCACAAAAAAAATAGGAAGCCTACGGCTATCCGAGAGAAGGAACGACAGCGTCAACGGGAAATCAAAAAGGGAGCGGAAGTACTTCGGCCGATTGGAAGAGGAGAAAAAGAAATGCGCGTTAACAATAGACGAACCTGGGTCGCGAAATCAAAAGGAAAAGCGCTTAGCCGTAGTCTCGTAGTCGCGAAAGAAAGTGCTACTTAGGACTCGATGCTTTCAGCTTGAAATAAAAAAAGAGAGGACGCCGAAAAACTTGCTTGACGTAGAGGGCAAGGAGGGGGGACAGTTGGCGTCGATGAAGACCATCAGGGCTGGCAAAGAACAACAAAAAAGAAAGGAGGAAAAGAGAGTATCCATTAAGTCCAGCCCCTGAGGGGGGCGTCATAGACAATAAGCCGACGCTCGACGTCAGAGGGAGAAAGGCCGGTCCGAGACTGACTGACAGCAGAAGCCTCATAAGGAGAAAGAGAAACGCGATACCGTCCTCCCGCGTCGCTGGGAGGGAAAATCCTCAAACTCTGTGGCGAGGCAGGAAGAGGAGAACGCCCTCCGGCGCGTCTCGAAAAGGAGAAAAGCCCGGGTAATAAAGAGACAGCGGAGAAAAAGTGGACCAGTTGCCGAGCGAGGGAAGAGGGAAAGTAGTGAGTCAGCCCTCGGGTGAACACAAAAAACGAAAGGAGGTGGCTCGCGCGCCCGTCACACAACACGGTTGGAAGGCGTTGAAAAAAAAGTCTAGGTTCGAGTAGCCACACGAATACGCGCAATCTGGCCTCAACTCGGCGATGTTGGGGAGGTTGTTTTGGACTCGACTTGGGGAAGGCCGAGAGGAGCGCGGCCGCTCCTCCGCCCTCTCTGAACGAGGAGGAGGACCGCGTAACCTAAAAGGTCGCACCGAAAAGCTAGGAGATCTGAAACGAAAACCAAAAGGGAACTAGGAAACGGAAAAGAGCAAAGAGGAGGAAACTTAACTTGGGTACCGATAAGGGGGGAGCCGGGGGGGTATCCACGCGCGTCAGCCACTAGGTTAGAGTAGAACCATCTTTTGCTCCCGAGAGGTACAATGTAACTATGGAGCAAACGTCGGTCTAAATCTGTCATCGGGGAAAAAAAAACAGTCTCTCCAGGGAAGAAAAAAAAAACGAACTAAAGAAGGAAAAAAAACAAGGTGATTTTGGTGGCCCGGCCCCCTCTAAGAAAAGGAGGGAAAACGAGAATCCCCCTATTTACTCGGGAGGGAAAAAGGAATCTTCCCCGCAAGGGAGCGCCGAAGTATCGGCTGAGCGTCCGGGCGATCGAAACGTAAATCATCGCTCTAGAAAAGCAAACATCGTCATCCGAGGCCGGATCGGGTATCGGGATCAAGACACTACTATCAGCTACACGGAAGGAAAAGTAAAAACCGCTGCGTCACATGGAAACGCCGCAGGAAGAAGGGCCAATTAATATACGTACAACTCGTGAGGTCGGGACTACTCACATGTCAATCAGGGCACCGCTAAGGCATCCTCGATCGGTGGCTACAGAAAAACGGGGACGAACTCCGCCATAAAGAAACAAAAACGTTCCCAGAAAAAAAGTCTAAGGCACAAAGACATGAAGACTCAAGCTCTACCCTGAGTGGACGGAAAAGCACCTCACTGACTTCCCGTAGTGGATTGGAACATAGAAAATCGGTTCGTAAGAGGACTAAAGGCAACGCTCAAAGAAAAAAACCCAAAACCAAAAAAAACACTACTTCCCGGTTCTATGAAAGAAAGGATTCCGCTCGACGTCAGAGTAAGGATCTCGGTCACAACCGGGAGGGGAAGTTGGAAACAGGCGCAGGAAAGTCGCATTTCGTCCAACAGAAGCCTCCGCGAAGGTATGGACCGACCGAAGAGGGGTGTATGACGATCGAACACTACGAAGGCGCCAAAAACCTCCGTCGTAAAGAAAGAAATCGAAATGAAAAGAACGGCCCATTAATCTAGGGTGACACCAATCAGTGACCAGAACATTAAAAAAGAAAAACAAACCCTCTCTTGCAAGAGGCCATAGGAGCCTGGTCAGGGAAGGCTTAACTCTCCGCTTGAAGGGCGAACGACGGAAAGCTAAAAATACGACCATCCGAATCAGAGTTGGCGCTCCTTCGCTCACCGCGTGGAAATCGGATCATCTTCCGCTGTGATTCGACCCATTTCTGACCGCTGAACGCAGACACAAGGAAAACTCGCCATCAAAAAACGAGGACCGGAGGACGACTCGCCACGAAGGGGAAAAACGCTCGACGGTCGATTAAGGTCCTGAAAGGGAAGTTAGCCTGCGTTGGAAAAAAGGAAAAGAGAAAAGCGAGAGGGCTGCACCCTCCGACTCGAAGATCAGAAGGAACCCGTCGAAATGAGCAAAATTCTTCGTATAAGGAACAATTATCTACTCCAGACAGAGAAGACCCCAGGATAGAGCGCAGAAAAAATGAAAAAACCTCGAGAGTAGGTCAGGAAAACCGCTCTCAAAAAAGTCTCGCAAAAGAACTGAAGAAGAAAGTGGGTAGATAACCGTCGATGAGCGGCGATAGTAACTTTCTCAGAGAGACCACGGCCGCCTGTCATGTCCTGGGGGAGGTAGATCGTTGTCTCTTTTTGAGGGTCCGGATGGGGGTCGATGACAGACTTCGGGGCCTGAGAATGCGTAAAGGTGGCTTTTTTCGTCCCTGCCGTGCGGGACAAACGAGGGGAAAGCATGGGAGTCATGCAGGAAGACAAATGGCTCAATTCTCATGAACGGTCCCCGGAAAAAGGAAAACAACGATCATATCCAAGGGGAGAAAAAATAAGTACTGCAAACGCGCGATGCGTAAGGAGGCTTACCTACTCCCAATGGGGGAAAGGGACGAGCGCACGTCATCCAAGTAGGTCAAGGGAAGCACTTGATCTATAAAAAAACAAAGGTGGTAGGTAATAAAGAACCGGAAGGAAGAAGGAGAGGTTATTCATTCGGTGAGGACGTCTAAGGAAAGGAAGTAGGAGCCGAAAAGTCCCATCGCCGTTAGGGATCGGAAAAAAGAAGGATTCTCCTACTGAAAGTAGGGGCGGACTTGGGGGAACAACGGGACCGATATCTGATCATAGTTTTATGTCAGGGAAAGGAAGGGAATCTCGTTCCCCTCCGGGAAAGAACATGCAGCAAGACCCCCTTCTCACGAAGAATACGGGAAAAAAGAGTATCAGAACGCCTCCATAATCCGGCAGCCAAATCAACCTCTGACAACAGAGAACCCGGAGCAGGCAAGGAGGATGAGGGTTCGACGACCCTTTCTATCTGCAAGAAATCAAAATCGACGGGGAGCTCAACGAAGAAAAAAACCTATGCGAGAGTCCGGAAGAGGAGGAAAAGCACGATACTCTCCTCCTCGAGAGGTCCGCTTTTCCTCGCAGAAAAATCTTTAAAAAAAGAGAGGATTGCGGGCGGACAGAATCCCCCCCCCTTGTTGAAAACGACAAAAGCGAAAGGGGATCTAAATGCTAGCCAAAAAAAGACTCTAGAAAGGAGGAGAAGAAGACTCTCTTCCGTACTAACTCGGCGAAAAAAAGGGACTAACCGTGTTCCTCTGAGGAAGAAGCGTAGGTCTCTACTCGTGGGAGTGACGGCAGAAGGGCTGTCCTCTTTGAAGAGGGTTCCTCTGATGTCCTGCAGGGAAAAGGTAAACGCCGTTGTAGACGAAAAGGGAAAATGTTCCGCAGTACAAGACAGACACGCAAAGCGGTAAAAAAAGGGAAGAGGAGGGAGGGGTAGAGGGGCGGCTTCTATCGGACGCGGGAGACAAGAAAAACTCCTGCCAACTCCAAAGCGGGACCCGGCCGAGAACGCTTTCTGCTCGCTCAGCGTCCTAAACGGTCAAGGGGGTCCGACGACGGGAAGTGAGAAGACCCGTCCGTGCCGTGGAGCTGGCCAGGTCAGTTAAAAAAGTACTTCAGGGAACAAGGGAAAAAACGCGGCACAAATGGTAACATCCATCGTAGCGACGGTCTAGAAAAAATCGCACAACCAGAAAAGATAAACGGCCGTGGGGGGAAAAGGAGAGCCCCCGGGGGGGGCGACAACACCCTTGCCACTAAAAACCGCGCTGGGAAGCCGGGCAACATAGGATCGGCAGTAAAAAAAAAAGGGGGAGAGAGCCTGGGAAGGGAGGGGCGTGGCGTGGACGCGGCAGCCGCGGCGCTCATGAAACCACCGCGTGCGAGGGATCCTCCAAGACTGCACTGCGGGGCCCATCTCACAAATCGGTTATCGAGGGACGGAAAGAGAAGCCGACAAAAGCGGAATCCCGAGCAAATTCAGAGGAGGCTTGCAAGAAACGAAACCGGGGTCAGTCAGCCCAAGAGACGGAGAAAGAACGCGGTGAAAGGAAGAGTCAGCACCCGACGAAGATAGAAACTCTGACCTGGACGGACTGAAATTTCCCTAGAAATACTCATCCTAGGCCCGCGGACGTGCGTTGACTCTAGAGAGAGGGCAGGGATCCACCTACCCCCCTCAAAAATAGTAGGATTTCTCTCGGCCATAAATAGACTGTAAAGGGCTCTAGAGAGAGCACGAGTATCCCGACGATGAACGGAGAAAAAAAAGCTTATAGAGCGGATTAAGAGGATGAGTCCCCTCACTACACATGCCGGGGTTTGGGGGGGGGGTGGAGGTTACCCCAAAGTTCAGGAAAAAAACTGTTGAGGCTTTGTGACAGGAAAAAACCACTCATCTGCTGTCTTCTCGGCGGCTACAAGCGAGAAAGGGACTCGGACCTGTAGGGAACAGACGAAAGGAACACCTACTTACGCCCTGACCCGAACGTGCCCCAGCGCACTGCCATGCCCGAGGCAGCACCGGGGGTCGTTAAACTGAGTGGCAAAAGAGACGCGACTGACTCGTTGTTCAGGGCAAGGAAAAAACTCATTCTTCATGGTAAAACTTCGCATCGCCGGGAAGGGGAACAGCTCTAGCGGGCTAAGGGGGGGACCAGCTTTGATACGGAATCTACCGTGCGAACTTTCGTGTGCAGGGAGGGGGAAACTGCCCGCCGCAATCGTGAGAAAAGAAAAAAACGCGCGGCACTCGAAGCCAGGGTGTACCGAGGACAGCAGCCGTGGGGGGGAGAGAGATCTGAGTTGGTGGGGGAGGGGGAAAAAACGCGAGCGCTTGGGAACCGAACAGGATGACCTCGAGAAACCGGACGAAAACCGGGGGGGACCGCGCCCGAGGAAAGGTCTGTGTACCCCGAAAAACAGGAAACCGCAACTTGGTTCGATGAAGCGGCATACGGACACCAAGAACAAAAAGAGAAAAGGCCAACCCTTTACGTTGGTACGTACATACTAAGTCAAAAAAGAAATCCCTCTCTTACGCCGGACTTTGTCCACGTTTTCAGCCAGGCTGCCTCGGGAGGGAAAACTATTTGACCTGTCGCTTTCGCACGAAAGCAGAGAAATTCGTGAAGAACGCCTCGGGGCCCGCACCGCTTCGCTCAACAAACGGGAAACCGCGCAGTCTGCGGGGATAGAGAGTCAAGGCGCGCTGCGACGCTGAACTAAGGAACGACCGATTGCTTTCATGGAAAAAAATTCCCTTCCAGAGAGTGAACAGCTCGCAACTACAACGGCAGGGGAACAGAGGGGCCGCTGGATTTGACCTAAGAGGACTAACATCATGGGGGGCGTAAAGTCGCATCTGCACAAAAAAAGGTGGGGTGGGGGAGAGAAGATCCGGACTTCCAAAGCCTAATTTGAGCAAAAAAGCAACTAAATGAAGAAGGAAGACCGAGGCAAGTAGGGGAGAGAAAGGAAGGGTCAAGAATCTAAGACCGCCTGACAGTGAACTCAGAGAAATGATATCCCGACTTAGGGCGAATACGTCTAGAACGGCTCAAGAACAAAACCGCAGGTAAGAAGACAGGCTCTACGCGGGGACGAGGGGCGACTGGGGAACTTGGTCGACCGGGTCAAAAAAAGAGTTCTTCGAAGCGGACAATACGGAAGAAGTACGAAAGAGAGATCTGCACACGTGTACCTGGTGCCGATCAGTAAGTTAATCAGAGGGCCCGTAATTTGACTCGCTGAGGGGAAGAGCCGCGAGTTTGCAGCTCGATAAAACCCCAAAACCAAAGTTATTACCGTCGAGAAAAAAAAAAAACGAACCCTCGGGCGGCGAGGAAACGACGGGACAAAAGCATT
>Ga0179591_1437982_pt1 | contig 16423 bp, 20 predicted proteins | sample CZOMad2_1_08_16f_FD_182891 | JGI IMG/M metagenome (GOLD analysis project Ga0179591, IMG submission 182891) | Vadose zone soil fungal communities from Angelo Coast Range Reserve, California, USA - CZOMad2_1_08_16fungal (PacBio error correction) | ecosystem: Environmental > Terrestrial > Soil >...
AGGTGAAAAAAACCATCTAGATCCCACCACAAAAATCGAAGGGGGATGGGGGGGGAAGAGGGGTTGGACGTTTGAACTAGCCGTGTCTACGAAGGACACTGCTATAAATCCCTATGGCGGGGGGGCGGAATCGAAAGAGAACATTTCCTTGAAGGTCCTTGCAGAAAAGGACATCCTGATAAGGTTTGGGAAGGGTGCTTCAGACAAGAGCGAGTCTACGATTTATAAAAGCGAAAGACCGGGAAACGGGGTGATGTGCACCCAGGGCGCTACGTCAGCAATTACCTTCAAGTATAAAAGAAAAAAACCTTGAGTACAAACGGACGCGGACTACACAAGGAAAAGGGGCAACCCTTAGTAAGCGTATAATGAGTACCCGAGTCCGTATTCGTCCGGAGACAGGTGGATCCGGGGGGGTTACCTGCAAGGAGGGGCGTCGGGTCCTAAGGGAAAAAAAAGGTATGGTATGACGTGCAGAACGAAAAAAAGTCTTTGATCCGGGAGGGCGGGTTGTACCACCAGGTACAGCCGAGAAAGAAGAAGTCTTGCGAAAAGCCGAAGACATCACGTGGGGAGGTGTTCCTAATGACGGCGAAGAGAGATGCCCACCTATTCGGGGTCCGAGGGACAAGTCGGGGGGGGCTCCTGCCCAGACAATGGAAAAGGGGGGGTCCTTAGCAGGAGTCCTCACCTCTGGCACTGTCCAGAAACTGGGGGGGAGGATCTGTAAGAATATTGAGGAAGTTTTGGGGCACCTAGAAAGATAGGGAAGTATCTTACTAACACGGGGGGAGTTAATCCAGGGGGCCACGCGCGTAGGTAGAAGCTTCATCGGGGAACTTCCTCAGTTGAAACTCTCAGTGGGAAACTACCGGCCTGAGAGGAGAGTGCGTTTGTTGGGACGCGACGGCGATGGGGAACGCCTGGGGCCATGCAACAAAGGGTGGGGGGGGAATTAATGGGGGGGGACGTTTTGCCGGGAGGGAAAAACCGCGGATCCCTTTTCAAAAAAAAACTCTTCCTCCTAACAGAAAGGGAGAACGGGGAGCTACACAAGAGAAGTTCTCTCCTTTGAAGTACGTTCTGTGCTGCAGGGAGTCTTCGTTCGCCTTCGGGGGATAAAAAGAAACCTGACAAGGGATGGTTTCCCCAGGTCCCTTAAGGGACCTCTACAGGGGGAAAGAGACGCAATATTTTCATCAAAAGAGGGGACTGAACTCTTTCAAAGAAAGGGAAACCCCAGGAGAGGATTTGGTTAAAGTTTTTCACCCGAGTACTGGACCTCCCGAGAGTAAGAAGGGGGAGGACCTCAAGAGGGGGGGCTCCCGACTGTTACTCGCAAATAAGAGGCGGATGTCGCCGGAGTCATCATCAGGCCCTTGGAATACCATGTGGCAAAAGGAAAGGAGGTCAGAAAGTTAAGGGCCTCTTAGCATTACGCTTAGGCAGAGGGATCCACGATCTCGAACGAGAACTGGGGGTTGTATACTCTACTCCCGGAATTCTCAAGAAGCGAGGGAGACCTGAACAAAGCGGGGGGGGGGAGTCTTAGTTCCGGGCCGAGGAGGAGAAAAAAGTACCTTAAGATCCGCATCAGATCAGTTGGGAGGCTTCCCCTCTCCTACTTTACACCGGACTAAGGGCTACCCAAAGATTCTCCTATGCCGCATAGAGATAATCCTACGGAAAACCGTCAAAGGAGGGAAAAGTGGGAACATTCCGTGGGGGGGGCTCGAGGGAAACTGCGAACTCGTCCTCTCAGCCAATAGGAGCTATCACGGGACTAGTCAAGAGTCCGTGAGGGCTCTTACTTGCTAACCGTGGGGAATAGGGGTGAAAACCGCACCGGGGGGGGGGGAGAACTGCATCTGTTACTCGTCATCGGAAGGCTCGGGTCTTTGTATTGGAACTAGGCCTGCCCGCAAATGGAGAGAAATAGGGGGGCCACTCCAGGAAAAGATCTCTCGCAGTGGTCATGGAAAAAAAGATCACGGGAAAACCGAAGCGAGGCGTGGCACTCGCTGCGTTGGGAAGGAGGCAGAAGACGCGAGGAAAAAGGGTTCGCCTTTCTGCCGTAAAAAGGGGAGAGGCCGGGGCGGAGGGAGCTCATAGACGTGGGAAGGGGGAGCAGTCGATGTACTCTTCAGGCCGCCGGAGAACCCCGGAAGAAAAATTTCCGTACGGGAGAACAACAACAACGAGATGCGTAACAGAGAGGGAAGTCTCGACATTGTGGAGAATGGAAGAGACGCCGGGTACGGAAAGGCACCATTCGTACGAAAGAGGGAAAAAGAGGATTAGGCGCAAAGAAAAGGGAGCTCTACACCTGACTGAAGGGAAGGACCTGTACCAAAAATGTTTCGAACGGCGGGTAAGGACAGTGGGAGGGCGAGCCTTGGCCAGGCTTCAGGGCATTAAGCTTCTACGACAGGGGGAAAAAGTACCTTACCCTGGAAAAGGGGGCGGACTGGGACGGGGAACGGCGCAAAGAGCGTGACAAGCAGAAACAGTAGAACAAAAGGGCACGAGTTCTTCGGGAAAAGGAAGCACCGTACCAATGCGGGGACGGTTCGGCACACACACACAAGGAGCGAATTTACAGCATAATCCAAAGGAACCGAGGAAATTCCGGGAATCGTCTTCGATGCAGAGGAGCGTTCGTGCGCAAAAGGACCATTCCGTACAGGGAGGAAGTAGTAAATTAATTGAAACGGAGACGATTAGGGAGGGGACGCCCGTCCAAAGGAGGGGACTCGTCATGAAAGGCTACTTGACGCCAGGCGGAGACACACCCCCGAGGCAGCGGGGACAGGGACTCGTCGAAGAAAAGGGTTTCTGTAGATCAGGGGGACGAGGAATACTCGCCCGGAAAGGAATCGCAAGGTGTGGAAGAGTCCTTTGGGTCGAATGCTAATCCGGGAGGACCCTGGGGGTCGGCGTGCGAATAAGGGGGTGGTACGTCTTCTCAGCCGACAGACCCCCTCTATATCTAGAAAAGGGGGGAGAAGGGGAGAAAACAGGGAACTTGACTTCCGCGGCCGGGGACTACATCAAGGAACTGTTGGGAGAGACCGAACATCGCATCGTTCAGGGAGAGTCTTATCCTCATGCGGTCGTTCACGCTTGGCAAGAGAGAAACACAGCATCGGGGGGGAAATAGGGTTTGCCCGGACATCCAAAGAGGGAAAGAAAAAACGAATTTCCGAAAGCTCCTTTCCTCTGTCGGCCGGGAGACCCAGGGAAGAAAAAGGCCTGTTCACGTGGAACGGTTTCCGTCCCTGTAAGGAGGACAAAAGGCTCCCCATCTCAGAAAAAAAGTTACGTCTCACTTCCAGGAGCGCACAGGGAGGTCTTGCGAAAACCCGCCTCGTAAAGGTAGAGAAGGGCGGTCCGACGTGGGACTTGAGACTTCCCTTTTAAAAAGGGGGGTAACTACAATTCCCTTGTTAGGGGGGCAGCCCACCAGAGTACGAATGCAAAGGAGTTCTGACGGGGAAATGTTTTCCAAAAAAGGGGCGAAGCGAAGAAACGTGTACGACCAGGGAAAAGGGGAATGGAAAAAAGGGGAGCTCTGCGGCTTCCACTCACAAGGCCTAGCGATCGGCGAGAAGGGGCTGAGGAGAAGGGATCACAAATTCTCAGAACGGAGGCAGAAGAAGCGCAATCAGTCTATCAAGGGAAAGAAGTTTTAGTAGGGGCCCCAAAAAAACTCGAAAAGGCGTACAGACAGCGACGACGGAAACAGACGTTGCAAGGGCACGCGGGAACGGAAGAGCCTCCGGAGCAAAGGAAAGAAAAGAAGAGCACTACGGAGTCCTCCTCGGGCTAGAGCAAGAAGGGAACAAGAAACACTGGAAAAGGTTCCATGGGTCCATAAATGAAGAGGACTCTCCAAGAGCAGAAAACAACGGGAAGTAGCACTCCATCGGTAAGGAGACCCAAGGGGCTGGGGGCTGGTGCTGGGCGTTGTGGCAGTTCGTCGCTCGGTCCCAAACTGCATGCGACCTTGTAAAGGGAAAAAAAAGGCACTACAACACTGAAAAAGTCTTGTTCGGAAAGAGGATTACAAGGTTCTAGGCATAGCCAAGGAGTTCTACCAGTACAGAAACAATAGCTACAGAACTGGGGAGAATGCACTAATCCAAAAAAAAAGCCCCATCGTCGGAAGAAGGGGCAGAGCTGCGAAAATTCAAAGACAATGGGGGATACAGGCGTTCTGCAGATCCCCTGAAGGGTGCCGGGGAAGAGGGAACGGGACACAAAAGCCGACTGTCATCAGAAAAGAAGGATCAGAAGTTGAATACGCCAAAAACAATCGGATGTTGCTAGAGGGGAAAAAGCTCACGTGGAGGGAGGCACGAAGAGAGCGCAAGACAAGGGACCTTGAAAAGGTCTCGGGTTCGAAGAAGAACCCCTCGGAGAAGTCACCTCCTGAGCCGGCCCCACAAGGATCCTAGCGGTGGGGGGCCGAGGGATTATTAAAGAAGGCTCATGGAAATGTCATCTCGGGGGAGTCGCCGCATCCTCGGGAGATTGGATATTTGAACCGAGAGCTTTAGAGGAGGTTGTCACAGAAGGTATGCTTCCACTCAAAAGAGGGGGACCCACCATCGAGAGGAAAGATTACGGACAAAGAGAGGGGGGACAAATTGTTTTTTGTGCGTAGTTGGAAAAACGAGAACTCGTTAAGGGGGGGAGGTATGCTCTCTCAAGGGGGAGCCCCAAGTAAAGTCTTTTGGCTGGGGTAGGAACCAAGAATCACAAAAAAAGTGGACTGGGAGATCGGGGAGGTTGCGGATGAGGAAAGAAACTGCATCCAGATCCGTATCGGTGAAAAATGGAATTTCGGCCGCCCTCCTAAGCGAGGAGTGAAAACGACGGGAGTGAGGGACCTGGAAAGGGATAGGTGCTCACAGACACGAACTGCAAGGGGAAAGGACATTCCCGCAGGGTTAAGGATACTTAATTCAAAACTGCGTAGAAGAAAGATAAGGGGAGAAACTTGGAAGGGCGTGGCAGCAAAGGGGACTAGGGATGCATCACCTGGAAGGGTAAGAGCTCGTCAATCCAGGGAGGAGAGAGGCCTGGGGAGGGTTGCTTCTGCCGGGGGGAGCTCGTCTGGAAAGTCGTTCTCAGGGGGATGGGTTAATGATGGGGGGGAAAAGGGTGCTCTTTGGGTGCTCGGAGGGTCCCAAAGAAAATGGCTCTTTCAAGCAGGGAGGTATGTAAACCAGAAAGTGAAAAAGATATAGCGAAAGGAAGGGGGCAGATAAGCCACCCGTCTCACGATCTGGGTGTTTCATGGACCTATCATGAAGTGGCAGAGGAGGGGAGTCATAAGCGAGGGGGACAAAAAAGCCTCGATCGGGAAGTCGTTTTACTCCTTGATAAAGCAGAGACCAACCAGTCGCCTTGGCGGCCGAATAGCTGCCACGGTAGCTCCGGGGCAGATGTCCGGAGAAAAGGTCACCGGAAAGGGGGGGGAATGAGGGCGCCCCAGCATATGACGAAAAAGGGAGATGACTCGATCTGTAGACAAAGAACGTTGGGGGGAGTCCGCGGAGGCAGGAAGAAAAAAGGAATGCAAAAAGATCATCGGACAGAAGGGGAGGGAACAGGTCCGAGCGAAAAAGAGGAAGAAAAGCACCGCTCCCGGCGACGAGGGAAGGTTTCTTATGCTGCTGCGCGGCCGAATGACCAGGTGGAAAGGCCGTCCGCCACTCGTAAGCTATTGGAACGGGGAGGAAGGGGAAGAGGGAGGGGCCGGTCTTACCCCTTCGGAATAGGGGGTCCGCAGCGGATACACCATTGACACGGAAGGAAGTGAACACAACGGGAACTGGGGAGGATAAAAAAAAGACATCAAACGAGCGGGAAGAAAGTGGGGCTTTCTCAACTTCAAAAGGTAGGACCAGCGTGAACGCGGCCCGTAAGTAGGCGTCTACCTTCGACTTAATTAAAAAGAGAGAACTAGGCGCTTTCATACCTGTCCAGGTAACACTCTTCCTAACGCGTACAGGGGGCGTAGGATTCCTCGCCGTGGAAGGGGTCACCGTGGAAACACACTAAGGGATGGCGGGGGGGGGGGGCGGTTTCTGAATATCTTGAGGGATGACCAGCGGCACGAGGGCTCCTCGATGGCCTAAAACCGTCGTGTTGAGCGGAAATAAAAAGAGAGCCAATTCCGCGGGAAGTCAAAGGAAAAATGTTTCTACCATTTCTCAAAAGGGGTGTCTCAGTCCCCTTCGCGGGAAGGGCAGGAAGGGACGGTGACAAGGGGAGAGAAAAAATGTCTGGAAAAAGATTCCTCAAGTTTAAAAGGAAAAAAAGGGGCTCTGAAACGTTAATGGATCAACATGAGAACCGAGTCGCTACGCTTCTGCAAAAAAAATTGAAAAAAGAAGACGAGCTGCGTTTGGAGAGAAAGATCTCCTATGTGATTAACGTAAGCGTCAGGAGAACTACTGGGAGTCTCTGACCCAAAACGGAACAAAGGTGGCGCATCCCGTCGCGCCATAGACGGGGGAAGAAAAAAGTCTGTTCACAGGGGCAGGTTCTGGCTCTTCAGGCGTTCGTCAATGCGCAGGCGAAAAAAGAACGGAGTCTAGCCGACCGAGCACACATGAGAGGCCTTGGAGAGATGGGGGATCATGGGGACTTTTCCCAGTCATTGATATCGCTCGGGGGGGTGAAGTTCGCACACTGAGAAAAACATCTGTATCGGAAAACGAAAGGAAGGGGCGCTTCTGTGAACTAGGAGGGATCCGCGCATGTCCGGGGTCATGCTTGCGCTTGAAGGTCTGTGGGGGGGGGGGGGGACGTTGGGGTTTCTGGGGGGGGGGGGGGGGGGTGTGATGGGGGGGGGTTGGTGGGGGGGGGGGGGGGGGGGGGTTGTTTGTGGTGGGGGGGTGGGGGGGGGGGGGGTGGGGGGGGAAGGAAGTCTCTGTGTTGTGGGGGGGTGTGGGGTGTGTGTGGGGGAATTTGTTTGTATGAGGGGGGGGGTGTGGAGGGGGGGGGTGGGGTAGAGGGAGGGTTGGGGAGGGGTGTTTGGGGAAGGTTTCCCCCCCGGGGGGGTTTAATTGGGGGTGGTGGTCCAACCCGCCCTCCTGCCAGCTCGCTCCTTTCCGGGAGTCTATGCCCGTCCTTCTCCTTCGTTAAAACTCGCGACCGCCTCCTTCCGCCAGAAGGGCGCTCTAACATGTGGGAGGGTCGGCCTTCCATGAAGGACGTTGTCAGGAGCGGGGGTTGTGAAAGTAGCAGCAGAAAATCCGTTGGCAAAGGACCTGATGACCTTGGTGACTTGAATCGAAGAAGGATTCCGTAAAAAGAAAAAACATTTTCCGTAAGATGGACAGAGAGAGAACACACACGGGCGGAGGAGGAAAACAGGAAGAAAAGTGGGGTGCGCTTTCGGCGCTCCGTAAGGAGGGGTAGCGGTGGTCCTAGAAGCAAGAGAAAAAAAAAGGATCTTGAGCGAAAGAAGTTCCTCTACCCAGAGAAAAAAGGACTGGGGGAATGGATTTCCCAAGGGATCGAGCGTAAGGGATGTGCGAAAATGATGCGAACGTATCGAGTGGAAGAGAGGCCCGGAAAAGCTCGTACGAAAAAGCCCAGCAAGGGTGAGTCGGGAGAGCTCAACTGGGGGGAGAGGACGGGCTGCGTGGCAAGAATCCTGCATACATGCAAAGCAGGGGTCTGCACACAAGATTAGGGCAGCGTTCCAAAAGGGAGAAACTAGAAGGGGAGAAAAGGATCCACGCAGCGGAGAGAGAATTGCGGAAAAAAAGTTTCGGGAGAAAAAAAGGGCCGCCCACGGAAAGTAATGCTAATTAGGCACGGGCGTCAAAGGAGTGCGCTAGCTCAGTGCTGAAGACGGAAGCCGGAAAAGACGGCGGCACTACGCGCAGGCCCCATACCTGACGGGGGAAGGGTACAATGTTCACAGAAGAGAAAGGGGAGGGGGAAATCCGTCGATTGAGTCAAAGGAACACTTGCCGGTGTCTGACAAGAGGCTCAGTCAAAGTTCGTTCTAAAATGGGACGCCGGACGTTGAAAACTCGGCTGGAGGGAGCATATCTGGGAGAAAAAAGGAGACTGGTACGCGTATCGTAGGACGAGCAGGCTCACAGAGAAAAGGATTCTGGAAAGCCTGATACAAAAAAGGGATCTGATGTCTCCAACGGGAGTCGAAGCGCAAAAAAGGGTACCTGGAGAAAAGGGGCCGCGCGCAATAAGCCAAGCGAGGAAGCATCCGTTCACTGTGGGGGATGTAAAATTCTGTTATAAAAAGGTACGGCTGCCTTGGCGACAAGATAGGGCCGGGTATTGGCTAGTTCACCGAGCCTATAACATAGAAAAAAGTTCTTATTCTCAGGGGGGAGAAGAGGCGGTAGCATACAGCAGGGGACAGAAATATCCTACACACACAAGAAGGGGGGGTTTGAAACCAGGGTCCGCTGTGATCCAGCACAAAGCCACGATGTGCCGAAAGGACAGCCCTGTCGCTGTGCTCAGGGAAGGGAAAAGAAATAAGGCCCTTACAGGAGGACGCCAGTTTCCGCACCAGGGGGAAGAAAGACCGTGCCGCGCAAAAAAAACCTCCAACAAGACCGAAAAAAGAAGTGACTGGGGGTTTACGTTCAGAAGAGAAACCGAGGAGAGTCTTGTCGATCAGCCAACGCCTTAGTACACCAATGGGGGAAAAGTCGACGGGGGAGGGGGGTCACCTGGAGGAGAAAGGACACGTTACGCCTGGAAGGATCGCTTACCTCATTTCCTGGCCCAAACCCACGTACGATTCAACGAGGAGAAAGGAGAATCACGGGACGGTTGCCCTAAAAGGAACCGGTGAGCTACTGGAAAACGTCTGGTTGGGGAGTACACCTGAGAGGCGGAAGGGAAATATGATCGGAGGGAACTATGACAGGTAGGAGAAGATCAACGCTGGAACAGGGGGGGCTTAAAGAGAGAGGTTTTTTTTCGGTATAAGAGAGGAATCTAGCGTTGGGGTGGCGCAGTACAAGTCAAAAAAATGGCTTCACGCAAACGAGCCGACCACCGCAAAACATGGATCTTTGAGAGAAGCGACTTGGTGGTGAGACTGCACTGTGGTTCAGTACAAATCGCGGAAGATAAATCGGTGGAGGCAGAGTCTGAACAAGGATCGTAGAACGGAACGAAGTGCCTGGTGGGGAAAGTGTCTTCTCGTAACCCTGTCAACGGTTGTGGTACAGGACGACGACATGGGAAACAGGCGGGGTTCTGCGGGGACCTTCCGGCAAAAAAGCACCAAACCGGCTGGACAACAGCGACCAAGTTACCCCGAAAAGGGCGCCTACGCCCCGGAAGGGCATTCCGAGCGGAGGGGGTCCGTGCAAGGCGAGGAAACTCGCCGGAAGAGGGCCGGATTGGTGCCCAGGAATTGGACAATTGGTTCAAGCCCCTCTGTAAAGGGACTAGATTGGGCGAAAGAGGTCACCGTAACTGAGCATGAACAGAAAGAGACCTGGAGGGCAGTACTGAGTGGAGCTAGAGAAGTCGTCAAGAGAGGTCCGGCCAACAATAAATGATCCGGGGGATTTAGCAAAGGATGCCACCCTGTCTCTGGTTCGAGAGCCACCAACGCAGAGTGTCGAAGGGAGCTGCACGCGTAACTCCCGTCACTCAACCCATTATCAAAAAAAGACAGGATCAAAAAAAAAAAAAGAGAAGATGGGGACAGTACTGGGGTTAAGGACGTTTCCAGGGGGAAAAAGCCCCTGCGAGCGACCGCGCGGGGCTAACCCCGCGAAAAGGTGCAATTCCCTCTCTACTCACTATAGCCCGGGATGGGAGAATTCCTCGACAGGAAAAGACCGAAAAAAGATACGACTTTTATTCTACTCTAAAGGGTGGAGGGAAAAAGGTGATCTCTCAAAAACAGGCTTCTCCGGTACAGGAGACTGGGGAACGATAGCCGCACAAGACGATTTCAGGACAAACGGAAAAAGGGAGTCTATAGAAAACCCTCGAACCATTCAACCCGACAGCTGGACTCTTCTAATCGCCGGGAAAAACAAAATCATGCTGTTGAGCTGGTCTGGAAAGGGGGGGAAGATAAGCATGAGAAGGTGTTAAGGGGTGCGGGCAGTGCTGTTTATGTAAAGGACGAGAGGATTGTTTCTACGGTGGGAGGGGGACCATTGGTCACCCTAGCACAAGGGAGGTTGAAAGGGGTACACCAAAGGAAGAGAACAAGTCCTTAACGAGGACGAAGATCAACCCCCGGAAAAATCTTCAACTTGGCGGGGGTAAATCATGTTGGCTACCCGGCGTGAACAGACTGAAAAATTGACGGGGACGATTCGTCAGCAATTTGTAAGATCGCAGTGGGGGGAAAAAACTTCTTCGTAGAATGTTGTCTGGGATTCACCGTCAACATTTGTTGAGCGGCAGGGATTCCTGTACGTGTAATTGGAGGATCTACGCCCCAAACACTCAGTTCCTGGATATGTTAAGGAGAGGGGGGGCTATCGGGAGAATGGGGAAAGGTTGTGTTATTCCCAAAAATAGGACTGGCGCAGGGGAAAGCCGCCGATCAGACGGCAGCGGCAAACTAGCTAAACTACCAACCCTAACCCAGAAAAGGGGGGGAATTCGGAGATTGGCCACCGGGAAAGCGGGATGCCTGGCGCCTCCAAAGGAAACTTGTTAATCAGGTACAATTAAGGTCGGAGGGGGTTCCAAATCCCCGAGCGAAGGCGTGCGGTCAAACAAAGGGGGGAAAAAGTCCTTAACGAAAAGGAGACTGTCGATGCTGGTGAGGCGACGACAGCAAGCGGGGAAGAAGCTCCTGAATTGAACTTCGAGAAGTCCGCTGATTTCGACAACTGAGGAGCTCGGAATTGAGCTGACCCGGCGGGGACACTGACAGAGTAGGACACTGGTACGTACAGACCGGAGGATCAGGCGACAGAAGACGGGAGGAGGAGGCCATCGGGGGAACTAACCTTGCAACCCCTAAAGAAAAAAAAGATGCTGTTGTGGACCTCGTGACTAGACAAATTGAGATACCCTATGCCGAAGGGAAAACCGAAGGAGCCTATCGGTGAGAGAGAGCTTTATGTCTCCAAGTAGGAGAAGGAGCACCCTTTTAACAGTTAAAGAAAAAAACCAAGGCAGGGCTGAGGAAGGCGCCTTCGACAGTGGGGCACTGAACAGGCCAACACGAGGGGCTAGAGCAGAGCCAACCGCTTGGAGAGAGCCGGGTCGCAAGTTGGGATCGGGGGACTCTTCCAAAGAGAAAAATGTTTATCGAGTGCCAGGCTTACCTGATACTCGAAAGGTGAGGAGGTCGCCTCGCTCTTCGGGGCCGAATAGACTAGGGAAGGAGGAAATCAACTACGGGGAAGATCATTACCCGACACTGGCCATCAGAGCAGCGACGGGCTTCACATCAAGAATGCACCAAAGGGTCATTCACTGCAATGTCGGAAGTGGGGGGAAAGTCTGCCCGCGAAAAAGACAGGAAGCACTGATCTAGCACGGGGGGGAAAGAGTAAACGAAAAGAAGTTTCTCGGACAGGGGAAACGGCCGCTCGGTTTGCCTCAAGAACAAAAGGGAAAGCTGTACGACGGAGTCACGATAACTCGTGCCAGAAAGACGGTGGGAAAGGAGGGAACATGTCGAGGATGATGAAAAATAGGGGGACGTGTGCCAACCAAGCAATCCAAAAAAGGGAGTAAAAAGAAAAAGAGGGAGGGAGCTTTAAGGTAGGGAAACTCTATTCCCTCAGGCCAAAAAGAAACGGGCGGCTTACGCGCAAAAAAGGGGGACCGTCCGTCCATTCAGGCAAGTGAAAAGGTAGAGTAACGTTGACCTGAAATCAGATCAGGAGAAGAAAATTTCGAGTGAAGTAGAAGCGCATCCCCTTCTGGCATAATCGCGAAAAGCGCCGCATAGATGTCTTACAAAAAAGAAAAACATAGAGATTCCAAAGGGGGGAAGATTCTGCCCGAAGGGGGTGGGCTCTGAGAAGATGGGGACATCGAAGAAGAAGAGGGAGGGGGTACCGAATATTAGCTTGCGGGAGAGACAAAGGCGCTCAGGAACAGTCCGGACCGAGGGGAAAGGGTACCGGAGCGTAATACGAAAGGCGGGAGATCAACTTAAAAAAAGGTTAGGGAAAATTCCCAGAAGAAGGAAAGTCGATCAGCCAAAAAGCCGGCTGGAGAAAAAATAGGGCGGCTTGGACTGGGCAGTGGACCAGAAGGACTACATGCGCGGTCGGAAAACTGAAAGGTTCACCGAGTGTCTGACAGGGACGATCACGCGTCCATAAAGATCGAAAAAATTCGGAGACAAACAGAAAAAGGGGCCCGCCACGGAATAACGAGCATGTAAAAAAGCGGCCCGAAAGTGGCTAGGCTCAGTCCAGGGGCGGGAGGAAGAAGGGTTCGCTGTCGGCAAAAGACTCCTGCACAAGGGAAGGGGAACAAATGACCTTTGGGGGGAGCGGTTGGATGAAAGCCCGGAGAGAAAAAACGAGATGTCTCCGCGCCAGGCAGCCTGTGAAAGAATCCTCAGTCCAAGGGGACGCCTGGAAGGTTAAGAACAGCAACGAAGGGAGGTCTCAGAAAAGGAGCTAAAAGTGGCGATATCAGGTTACGCGAAAAGAAGCGCAAAACCGGAAAACATCGAAAAAAAAGGTTTGTAAAAGACAAAAAAACTTGAGGATCAGGAATCAAACGGTGTCGCGGAAGGAGACAAGTCAAGCTCAGTCCCTGCTAAAACACGCGACGCATGCGAAAACGGGGAAAGGGGGAAAAGAGCACTGGGGAAAAAGGGGCTGACTTGCCGTCGCAAAATTGGAGGAAAAGTGCGGGTATTTGCGAAACCGCTCGTAGACAGAAAAGGGGGGCCAGAGAGGCTATCTTCAAGCGGGAGGAGCGGCACGCGGTTCAAAGGAAACCGATAAAAAAAGAGGGGGTTCATAAGGGGGGACACTATGAGAGAACGCAGAAAAAAAAGGTCGCTCAGTCGGAACGCGTGTACGGAAAAAGGGGGGCCCCCGCGCGTCCGGGTGGAAGGGTTCCTCTAAAGGAAGGGAGGGTGGCTACGATGCCGAAGGCAGAAGGGTCCTCTCCCCATATCACGCACTGGAGACGGTGAAGGAAGGAAGGATCGCAACTCAAGGGAGGTCGTCTCCGTCACCGGGGGAGCCTCCGCGGAGGGGAAAGAAGTTTCCATGGTAAGGAACGGGAACGCAGGGAAGGAACCGAAGACCTTGGCAGGCCCCCCACAGTAATAAATGAGAAAAGGGGCATCTAAGTGGGTAAAAAAAGGCAAACACCACTCTCGGACGAAGGGCAAGTACACTCCTGATAGAGGCGGCCGCCAGATTTTAGTAGAAATTATTCCGAGTGAGAGAGACCTGTATCAAGCACGGGGTACAATACCTGAGGGGGGGTCGGCGTGTACATAAAGGACGAGAGGTCTTATGGGTGGGAAGTGTCCAGGAAGACAAGAAGGAATCGCCATTAGAATATACAGCCCTCCGGAGGCGGTCCGAGGGGGGCAAAAAGAATCTCTTGGGGGGTAGAGGCACTTTTTTCAGGACGACGAGGCCCCTAAATGGGAAGAAGATCTCTGACCCCGGTACCCCAAAGAGGGAAAAGGAGGCCTGGGTGAAAGGGGGGGTTCAATCACTTTACGTCTAGAGAGGAAACAAAAATTCCTTTGTGGGACTACACCCGGGGGGCGCCAACGCACCGGGGCGGTGCTGGACCGAAGAAGAAAAACTATCACCAAGAAACCAGGAGTAGTAGGGGTATCAAAGGAGCAAGAAACGCCAGAATAAAGCTCCGTAAAAGGAGATCTCTTCCTTAACAGGTGAGGGGCTTCAAAGGCTCACTAGCAAGGGATCCGGTGGACTGGGAAGGTTGCCCGCCAACGTCAAGGAAAGGATTTGAGCAACGCAAGACGGGCTGGCTACGTATTGGTGAATCCGGAAAAAGGGGGGAAATGCGGGGAGGCAAAAAGCTGTTATCTGCAGAACACTGGCACATAAAGGGAATCTGAATCGGTCCGTCGACTCCTCTCTGCGGCTCTGGGCGGGGAAGTCCGACGAAAGAACCACCCAATAGGTGAGGTCAGGGGTTGGAAGAGAATGCCATAGCAAAAAAATGTAACGCGGGTCAGGGGATCCCAGAAAAAAGGGAGATTGCGCGTGGGAGATGCGCGATTCAACTAAGCGGTGCACACGGGGGCTCAAACAACGTGGCAAAACCAAATCTCAAAAACAAAAAAGGAGGAAAAGATGATATATGGGGGGTTGTGAACCGGACGCTGAAGTGGAATCGCAGAAATCCTAACAGAGGCGGGGGGCTTCCGCGGTAAGCAGGTGGGGCGGGGAATTGGAACAAAATTCGGCACAAAACGCCCTTTTGGTGGAGGAGTCGAGCCGTCACCGAAGCGAGAGGGAACGAGGGGAACCACGCCAAAAAAAAAAATGAAACGTCGGCGAAAAGAGGATACTATGAAGCATCCCAAGTGCTGCCGGATGAAACTCATAAACCGGCGCGGTGGCGACAACGGAAAAGGAAGAAAAAAAGCACCCGTTAAAGGGCGTCTGAATCCGCTTTGAGGAAAGCAGCGGAGGCTGGGGGAAGAAACTACGGGATTCAGGCATTTTACCTTCATGTATGTCGTTACGCCGTGACCGAACGCTGGGGGTGACGTGGTCGGACAGGTGGAACGAAGCACCGGATGGCGGGGCCTTAGTGCCCCCACATTAACTGCGCCGTACGAAAACCCATCCACACGCACAGAAGCACGTGTTATTTGGGGGGGGGGAACGGGAAGGCTTCCGGAAGGCCACCGATTTTGGGAGAAAAAGCAGTAGTTGTACGAACCAGCATGTAGACAACCAAGTCGGCCGCTAGCAGGTTCGGGCAAACAAACAGCCGCGGGGGGTGCGCTTTCGAAAAATGGCGATGCCGAATGGCCACAAACTCAGAAAAAGAGGCTGACTGAATCACACGAACAGACACTATCATCGGGGGGTCCACGGAGAGGTAGAAGCGCATCATAAAACGCCGCCGTATCTGAGGCCGAGGACGAAAGGGGTTCACAAATTCCTTAGGGGAAGGCTGTTTGTTGGCCACATTGACCGAAAGAAAGGAACGAGAAGCCATCCGGAGGGAAAATGGTTCCCTAAATTGGAATGGGAGGTAATTCGGGAAAAAGGCCGTCTAAAGTGGACAATTCCTTCAAGCCGAGGACGAAGGAAAAAAAGTCGCTGAGAGAAAAACAGCAACTCTGATTCGTGCGCCTCTAAGGGAACGTCAAAAAGGAACATCCTGTGCGCCGGTGCAGTCGTGCGGATCTTGGGGACGGTTCGGGAGTGAGAATTTACGTGCGCGGGGGGTCTTACACTCTTCCTACATTCGAGGAGAGAGGCTGGCGGGGACTCGCATCGTGAACCTGGTCTTTCAACCTAACGAGTGTGGACGGGATCGGTACGAGACGCAAAGGAGGATACGCTTCTAGAAGAAGAAAGGATTCTATGGACCTCTCTTGAAGCGACAAATACCAGAAGGGGGGGGAGGCATTCCGTCTTATAGTAAAGTCAAAGACATTACTCTAATTATCTGTAGAATGAAGAAAAAAGGGAAAAACGTCTGAGGGGGACTTCTCTTTGTAGGGTAACCTGACCGTAGTGATCTCTGCAAACGGTTGGAGAAACTGGAGGCCGTAAAAACGGACCTTCTCTTCCAGAGATTATTTAACGGAAAAGGGTGCCTGGCGAGTCGCTAAAGAGATCTCGAAAAAGTGGCGAGGAAGAGATCTGGCGTTGCGAGAGCCTCGGGGTTGAGGAAAAGCTTTGAAGAAAAACGTCTTCGCCTGGCGACATCAAGAAGAGCGACTGGAGCATTCCGTGCACCAAAAGGGGGCCGATTCAAAAAGGAGGAAAAGGCAGGGAGCTCGGAGACGAACATCGGCAACAAAGCCGAAGCACTTTCATAAAAGTGGGGTTAAGAAAAAGAAAAAGAAGAGACATAGGGGGGACTTCGAGAAAAGAGCCTTTTCCTCCTCGTGGGGGGGGGGCCAACGGCCTATCCGTCGCGCACCTGGGCTTAAGCGTTATCTACCAAGGGGAAGCAGAAAAGTTGGAACTGAGGCGCTCTGTCGATATTATGAAAAGTGGGGAAGGGTGCCAGAGAATGCTCCTCGCCAAGTTCGCAGGGGAATGGTCCCCGATCACGCCTGGGGAGGTCGAAGTAACCCCCTAAGGTCCGAGAGAGGCCAGCCCTTCTCCTTACGAGAGTCGAGGTACAGGCCAGGATGTATACTCAGGGTCGAGGAAAGAAAGGAAGCTCATATCCTGCGAGGATGACATAGAAGGAAGGCTTCTTAGCAAAAAAAGGAATTTCTCTTACGTCG
>Ga0179591_1319556_pt1 | contig 16421 bp, 12 predicted proteins | sample CZOMad2_1_08_16f_FD_182891 | JGI IMG/M metagenome (GOLD analysis project Ga0179591, IMG submission 182891) | Vadose zone soil fungal communities from Angelo Coast Range Reserve, California, USA - CZOMad2_1_08_16fungal (PacBio error correction) | ecosystem: Environmental > Terrestrial > Soil >...
ACCGATCCCTAACCTGTATAATATGTGCTAAGCCTACTGACATCGACGTAATAGATAACCGTATCGCCAAAAATTCCACAAGCTATCCTCTGCTCGGGAGTATCCCTGGTGGAGAGGACAGTCAACAATGAGCGAAATCAAGGAAAAGTGGACGGCAAACCAATCTTCCGGGACCTCTAGTATATGAAGATTGCACCCAGACGATCTTTGCTGGCGTCTCGATAGGGAAAGGTGGTAGCCGGGTGGAGGACCGAGCTGGATCGGAATCCCAAAGCTTCCTCGGAAATAAAGAGATTCGGAAGACTGATAGGGATTGAAGGAACCTACAATTCTGCGCAGAACAAACTTGGAAAGGAGATCGAAGAACGAAAGGGCGCCGTAAGCCTGGGGGGGGCAACTTTAGTGGGGTTGGGGGCGTTTAGCACTACGGGGGTAGAGAACATTTGCGAGAGGACTGAACTCTTCGAAGAGGGTAGATCTTGCCTTCGAGAGATCGCCCTGGAGACGGGGTAAAAAAGGAAGGGCTGCCGAAGAATGGGCATCATCGAAGCAGGCAAAGCATAAGGGGGGGCATGTGATTAGGCGGGGAACGAAAAGAGGGACTTTTTGAAAAAGGGAGGAAACATTTTTGACCGGGGCGACTTTACGGAGGGACGGCTCGAGGACTATCGGGTATATGAGGGGGTCGAGGTCCAGGTCGCGGAGGGGCGATCGAAGCGGGGGGGACAGGTCACTGGGAGTCATCCTCCGGATTTGCGCGAAATAAGTACATTTCAGGGAGAAGGTGTCTATTTATCCGGAGGGGGGGAACGCACGGGGGGGGAAAAATTCGGCAACAGGGTCTTAAACTTTCAACTAGAAAACTTTTGTTGACCGGGAGAAAGAAGCTCGATCAAACGGGGGGAGAGTTGGGGGGGGAACCAACAAGCTGAGGCGTGACGGCGAGGGGGTTAATCGACACGGCAACGTTCATGACAAGCTAACCAAAGAAAAGGACGACAGCTTATCGGAAAAGGGACAAAGAAAAGCTCAAAGGAGACCAGGAAAGGCGTTACCGGTGTGTCGAATTGCCGCCACCAGAAATGAAGCACGGGGGAGCCGACGACGCAGCACCGTCAGAGGAAGAAAAAAAAAAGGGGAAACAGAGTCCATGCGAGGGCCTTGACGAAGTCAGATTGGTAATCTCGATTATCCGGAGAATTGGGGAAGGGTTTGGGAAAAAACCATAGATGGTGGGGGGAAGGCACTTGTTTCAAACGCGAATTTCGGTTTCTAACTAGAGGGGGGGGGGGGGGGGGGGTAGGAGACACCGCTCCGGCGGAAGCAGCTCTTCTCACAGATATTCTTCGTTACGGCACCAAACATTTCAAACGATCGGGCAGGTGAAACGCAAAAAGTGCAGAGGGGGACTAGGAGGAGGGGTCCAGGGAGTTGGCAAGGGACAAAAAAACCGAGATTGGGCAGTTCCATGGGAGGCGGGAGGGATTCTGGCGTTTTCTCGCGGGAAATCGCTGTGCTATTCTTAAGGGACTCGAACGTAGGGGCAAAAATGCGGAATATGGCTCCTCCACCGGGAGACCCCCCCCCCCAAAGACCCGGCCTCGTCTTCATGACGACAAAAAAGATCTCAAAAAGGAGGAGGAGAAGAGATAAATGAGGCGGGAGGCAAACGTAGGTCCCTGGGGTTCCCGTTTCTTGATCCGATTGCATTAGCAATTGGACAACATTGGCCGGCATTTGGGGAAGAGCATTTTCAAGGGGAGAGCAAAGAAAGTGCCGCGAGAACTCCCATAATAAGTGAAGTCCTTCAAAACGCCATGGACTGAACTTGATGTCTCGTATCCAAAAAACCCAATCGCAAGGGGCTAGCTCGAAATCAAGTTCAACGCACGAAACTTAAAGTTACCCCGATGGAGGGTTAAATGTTTTTTTTGATAACAAACGAAGTAGCTGGTGAACGATCGCGTCAAAGGGGACTAGTATACTCAAGAAAACGCGAAGAAGAAAGGTCGAAAAAAGATGTGCCTTCAAAAAAACAGTACATCTATGGGCATGCATAGACCCCCACCACAAGGAAGAAAAAGACTTGGGCAGAAGAAAGTTCAAAGGAGGCAAAAAAAAGTCAAAGGTCGCATGCGACGCGGTTGACGGTGGTGAAAGGGTGGAGGAGGAGGAGGCCTGGGGGAGAAGAGGCCGGTGGGAAACAACTTGGCGCCCCATTTGAATTCTCTTGTCTCGTTGAGTGGAGAAGGAATTCCTCCACCGTCAAAAATACGGTTCGTTGGGGAAGTTTTCGTAAGGGTGGGAGGGTAAAAGGATTTGAAAGAAAGTTGTAGGGAGGCCGAAGAGGACAGATTTTTGGCGCTTGAAACCCAAGCTCAAGAGAGTCCGGTCTAATCGAGTCTGGCGGCACAAAATGAAAGTGGAGTGGGGGCGCAGTCAAAAAGAAATGAAGTGCTTGCAAAGAGCTTAGGGATCAATAAGTATGAACATGTCCGACACGGAAATTGACAGGAGGGATTCGAGAAATACGGAAGAAGGGAACTTTGGCCAAAAAGCTTGATTCCAATAAAGACCATGAAAAACTAGAAAGAATACGTAGTCTCAAAAGAGGAAATGGGGGGAAGACCTGCACAACTTGTTGCCAGCTTTCATTTTGCATAGTTGGGGGTCGTAGAAAGAGATGGAAAGAAGGAGATGAGTGAAAAAGCAGGGATCGCCTGATTCTGGGGCCATTAGTCAGAGGGGAAAGGCCGTGAATTTCACCGGGCGAAGAAACACGATCTAGCGAAGGTCTAAAGAAAGACGACGAGGGAAAGAAAAACCAGGGAAGAAAGAGCCCCACTCAATTTGTTATGCATTACGTCTAACAGGGAGGTCGAGAGTAAACTACCAAGGGAAAAGGGGTTTCAAATTGCTGAAAAAAAAATTATGTAGAAGTGCCGAAAGGACTCTAAGGGACGGGACGAGGATTACTTTGAGATGACGAGGGGGATCTGATCCATCCACGTGGCTTGACCATCAAATAGTGCCCCCGGGGGATATCAGAAAGGGGGACCAGCGAGAGTCTTGGAAAGATTGCAAAGGAAAAGAGAGGTCCCTGTAACTGAAAGGGGGGTTGATCTAGCACCAGGGCGAACTTCTTGCGGCTAAAGGGTGGAAGAAGAAGAAAAAAGCACCGTTATAGGAAAAAACTCAAGAAGAGCGGGGGGGCGGAGAATCGGGAAGCAATCCTTACGAAACGCTTGCCAAGAAGAATAAGTTTCTGCTGGGGAAAGAACTGTGGGGGGCGTGTACATCGGAAGGGTCCCCGCTGAAAATGTAGAATAGGGAAAGCCGGACTTAGAGTGGTCGAACACAATTTCATAAACGTGGTGAAAAAGTTCTTGTAGTGCCAGAAAAAAGCAAGGAAAGATCGTGGGAGGACTCGGACTCAGTTTAATACATGAGCCTATGCCAGGCCACGCCACAGATGGGACAGAACAACAACTTAGGGGAAAGAAGGGGGGGCGATGGGGACATCAGGGGGAAGTAAGCGTGGAGTTATCCTACGCGGCCGCTCTCGAACGCGCTGTACCAGAAGGGACAAAAAATGGGGGGAGTCAGAAAAGAATGAGCAATTGGAATCGACACCAGGGGGGGTCATGACCTCGGAAAAAAAGCCGATGCGCGCCCAAAACTTTAGGCCACAGGATTCGGGGGGGGGTAAGGAGAGGGGGAAGAGGAACGAACAAAAAAGAGAAAATAGAGTGTCTCACTCGACGACTTCCTGAAAGGCAACAAGGGCGCCGCCAATCAGGTTCGCATTTTCGCTATTCAAAAAAAGCGTTTGAAAGGGAGAGAGTTAAGGGAGCCCAGAAAAAAGGAGAGGGGGCGAAGGAAGAAAGAGGACGCTGGTTCGGTGGCACTCGGAGAACTCGCCCTTTTCTGTAGTCGGCGCGTCCACGGACATTCTAGAGGAGGGAAGGGAAAGGAATTGGGAAACGAGGGTTCAAAAGACACTTGCGATCTCGGGATCTCGAACTAGGGGTTTCGCCGTCAGCCTGGACTGAGGCTCGGGTAGACGTTGCGATAAGAAAGGGACAAGGGGAGAGCGTCGAAAAGAAGAAGAGGTTAGAGGAATGAGGGGGGGAAACCGGTAGGCGGCGACGGTGACTTCACTGCCCTAGCTCCTTTCAGACGAATCAAGCAAGAGTAGAGACTTCGGGGAAGAGAGGGGTAACGTGAGGGGGGAGGGGAATATCAAAAAGAAACAAAGAAAATTAAAGAAAACGACAACAGTTGTCCCGGGAATTTTACTTTCACTGACAGAAAGTGGCCGTGAGGGGGGGGGAGGGGGGTTAAACGTTGGTTCAGGGGCGAACTGCTGCATGTCGATCGAGCTTTGACAGGTTGGGGGGATCAAGTCGTTAAAGGGGTGCAGGTCGGAACCTTGAAAGGTTTCCCCATAAGTCGGGCACGCAAGGGGGTGGTTGTGGGGGCCTGCTGCAAAATGCACAGGGGAAAATCTGAGGGGAAAGAGCTCGTCGACGGCGCGGGAAAGAGGATTCTTGCGAGAAGCTAAACGTTGAAGGAGGGGAAAGGGCTGTCGAAACATAAGAGAGGCAAGGAAAAGTGAAGAACAAGGGGAGACTCCAAAAAGGCTTGATCGAAGGTGAATTTGACGAAGGAACCGCGCAAAAGAATACCAGCCGTAGGGGGGGGTCGGGAAGAAACAGGGAGCTGCCGGCAAAGCAGCCGCAATCCCCGCGACATAGCGCCAACTTAGCATAACCCGGAAAAACCTCAAGGTCATGAGGGGAAGGGGCCGGGAAAAACGGGGGTCAGCGGAGGTATCCTGCCTGCCAAAAATCTTCGATTTGGGGAACAGTGTTTGAGAAATCTTAATAGAGTGATAAGGAAAGAAAGTTGTGACTAAGAAACACGGGGGGGAAAGGGACTGAGGAGAGGAACTAAAGAAGTGGCTGGAAAGCCGCCATCCAGAAGATGATTCGTTTGAAGGCAAAAAAAAAAGGACAAACGGGGGGGCAGAGGGAAGGTTAAAGGGGGGAGAGTATATTTGAGGGAGGGGGGGGTCGAAAATAGGGAAAAGGGGGGTATAGACGATCCAGAGATCGGCAGTTTTCCATGAAGCCTGTTCAATTGTATTCGTTTTTTTCATCGCGCAAGGAAGGGTTCGGGGGGTTAGGGAGAAATCCAGAAAGGGGAACTCAACTTTTGGAGTGCAATCGGCGCCGCCAGAAATTTCCCAGTCCCCTCTTCTGAAGACCCTCCATGGTCTCTAAACAAAAAAAAAACATGCGGGGGAAAGAGGCGGAGGGGGAAAAGGAGTCACCCGTGGTAGGAACCGATTGCATTAGAGTGACCTGGTGAACGAAGGTGGGCTTTACGTGCATGACCTAAAAGACAGAGAGGAAAAGAAGTTAAGAGGGATAATCAGGAAGGAAACAAAGGAAAGGATTCAAAAAAAAAGTTCTGACGTCCCCACAAATCGACAAACAGTTCTCTCGCTCGAGTCCAACTCTCCAATCGGGGGAAAGCAGAAGACCGGAGGAAAAGTTTTGTGAAGGAACTAGAAAGATGATGAGACGAGGGAAATCCCACTATCGAGCGGAGTCCTCCTCTCCGTGGCGTACCGAAACGAGGCCATGTGGAGATAGAACCTGAAGGAAAAATCTACTGGAGGTGGATGACGTCTAGTCCAAGGAACTCGCATGCGAGCTGTTGCTTTGTTGAGGAGAGGTTTGGGGGGGAGCTGATCGGGGCTTGAGCTGAACAGAAATCGAGGCGCCAACGGGGGGACACAAGGTAATCTACTTCGGGAGCCCGGTGGTAAAGGTCGTCAAGAAGGAATCACGGCGGAAGGTTAGGGTGAAATGTGGGATTCAAAACGTCTGTTGACCTCTTTCCGGGTAATGTCGATTACACAGACTATAAGAACAATAAGGGACATCTTTGGGGGAGATTTATCGGCCAAAAAACTCACAGAGAATTGATCTTTAAGTCCGACTTTTAAAACGGAGCCCCGGGGGGGCAGCGGCAAAAAAAAAAAAGGACGTTCCAAAAGGAAAAGGCAAGAAAGGAAAACTGAAAAGCTACGGACTGGCGGCTGCTCAGAACCTGTCCAATCGATCATCGCAATCAAGAGAAAATAAAGGGCGTCAAGAAAGGGGGAAAATATAAAAGAGGAAAGGCGGATTGAACTTAATGCGGGACCCCTTTCAAACCGGGGTGGCCAATTTCTTGAAAAAGAAAAAAATTGGGGGAGGGGGAGAGACAAGCACGCCAGGAGGCGGTATAACGAAAAAAGGATGATGCCGATGAGGCTGGACTTACTGGGGAAGCCGTGAGGGAGAGAGAGGAAAGACCAGGGAATTCTAAAGAGATAGAAAAGGGGAAGACAATGTCGTCACATAATACCCCTTAGTGAAAATCGAACCCAAGAACCCCTCGCGCGGTTGTTGCCAAAAAGGGACATTGAGGGAAGGGGAGGGGACCAGGGGGGGGGGAGGGCCTGCCAAATTTGAGGGGTACAGCCAGGGGAGAATTCTTACCGGTCTAGATGGGACGGAGACGCCCAGATGAGGCAGCACGAGGGGACCTCTAAGAGTTCCCGGGAGAGGATCTGAATAGAAGGGGGAGGGGAATGGCTCTCCTCTGGATCTTTTGTTTATCTACCTGGTGCCTAAAGGGAGTTTGGCGGAAGGGGTGAAAAGTCAGGGGAAGGGGGCTGTGGGAACGATCCGGGGGACTTTTGGAATGAAGGCGATCTGTTCATCATAAGGACTGCACTTCCAAAAAAAGGGGAGCTGGAGGGGGGGGCGAAGAAGATGGAGCGGTCTGACCATGGGTCAAACGAATCTGTGGCGTGATGCTTCTTGGACACAAGAAAGGGAAAACAGGATTCCTGTGGTCCAGCCGGTAGGGGTATCTTTTTCTACTGAGAGAGGCAGGGGGGACACTTACTATCTTCAAAATGAAGAAAGAGACACCAAACGGAGAGGAGGAAGGATTTGTTTATGGCCGTTCATCGGGGGCAGGAAAGCGGGGTCACAATGGTATCAGGCCACAGAGAAAGGCGAGGGGAATACAAATTAAGGGAACCCAGGTTCGGGAATTGTTTCGAGCAGTCCGTCGCCTTGAAACTATCGACACCAGGTCCATAAAACCAAGAAAAAAAATATTACAAAAAAAAAGTTAGCCAAAGGGGAGGACAAGCGTGGGGGAGCTAACAGCTACCGAGAGTGAGCGTGCTCTCTTATGGTTTACTCACTGGCCTGACTTTTCACAAGGGTCAAAATAACGAGATTCGCAACTGGGGACGCTCAAACCAAGCGGGACAGGGACCGCCTCGGGGAAATGCCATCTTGTCACCGAAGAGAAAGAAAGTATAGCTGGAAGAGGGGGGTTACTCTTGAAAGGGAGACCGCCCTGGCTCGAGTCTTCTTCTCGGGGAATAAAAGACTGGGAAGGAGGGAAAAAAATTGCGCAGGCAATGCAACAAAATTTCCAAACTTGTGCGAGGGAGTTCGAGGGGAAGGTGAAAAATTCAAGGGGGTGAGGGTTCGATAATACTTTTTAGTGGAAACTTTTGGGATCGAAATTCGGAAAGAGGGGGGGTCTAATCATGGGAGAGATAGAGGCACGAAGATCGCCAAAGTCAGGCGTCCGAGGGAACATTTCCCCGGCCTTTCCGAATCCCAAGTGGAGAGAAAAAAGGCCGGGAGGAGAAAGGGAGGAACTACGAAGCAGTGCATTGCGGAAAACTGGAGAAAAGACGAACAACTCGTAAAAGTTTTGAAAAGCGCCCATTTTGACCTGGGTGGTGTACCAAATGGGGGAGAGGGAAAAGAGATGAGACGGGAGACTTGGATCTTGTTCACTTCGGCTTTGCGGAAAAGGGTTTGAAAAGGGGTGTTTTTCTAACCGGTCTTCTTTGGGCAGATCGGATCGGTTGGAACAGACACTTTCGGAGAGATGGGGGGGGGAAGGGAAGGGGGGTGTGGTGGGTGAGGGCCTCCAGGGGATCCTGGGGTTGTGGATCCGCCAAAACGTGGGATGGTGGGTCCCTGGTGGTTTCCTGTTGGTGTGTACAGGGGTGGAGCAGCGAAAGGGCGTCTAGGGGGGAGGGGGGCGCGGCCCGATGGCCGGGGCTGGAACGTTTCAAAGGGGGAGGAGCGGTGAGGGGATTGCCTTTTTGTGTTGTTGGGAGGTCACAGGGTGTGGGGGCGTCGACAAGGGGGGGGGATGCGCAGCCCGGAGGAGGGGGGGAGGGGAGTTCGGCCGGGGCCGGGGCGGCGAGGGGTCTGGGGGCAGGAGATTCGGTACGTAGGGGGAGGGGGTGTCGGTGGGGGAGCCCCGGTGGGAGTGGAGATCCAAAGGGGGCACTTGCGGGGGGGGGGAGGGGGGGGGGAGAAGGGGGGGGGGGTAGTAGGGGGGGGGGTGCGAAGAGAAGTAGAGACGGAGCGGTAGAGGGTTTCTATACGAGCCAACAAGCGGGCCTTCTGGGACAGGATGGGGGGGTAAAACAAAGCGTCAGAGACGGTCCCTCGTGCATCTCGGTGGTCGAAACGTCGTTTTATCTTCAGGTTGTAGGTCACGACCGAGGCAAAAATAGATTCCTCTTTATGAAAAAAAATCTAGGATTCTTGCGGCCTTTGTGGGGGGGTAATAAATAAGTGGACTCCACCGGTGCGGGGTTGGGTCCTCTGGCATGGAAAAAAAGGCGGGACCTCCTAACCTCTCTACCCTCTCGGGGCCCCACTCACCAGCCCCGGAGGAAGAGACGGCTCGGGGGTTTCCTTTGAGCTACACTCGGGCCGTGGCCTGGTGTACAGGGTCCTGGGGAGACGTTTCTCTCGAAGGGCTAGGTCCCCCTACTGCGGAGCTTGGGATTTATTTGGGGGGAGGGGTCGAGGGGGTTCTGTCCTGCTGGGAAGAAGGAAGTGTTTGTAATTTTGGAGGTGTCCTAAAATAGCTTTTGTTTTCCGGCCGGTCTGCGTTTTCCGAGGTGCCCCGTGAGTCATACGGGATAAAGTAAGTACGGGATCGTTGGAATCCGCGAGTCTTATATATTAACGTCGTTAAAGAAAGTTAAAGTTAGTCTTTAATAGATTGAAGCAGGAACGTAGAGGTGGGTTTACTAGGACTCTCTACGAATTGTAAGGGATTTGGAAATGGGAAGGGAATAAGAGTTCAGATGAGCCGCAATTGTTCTGAAAATTTCTCGCGCACAGAAGCTTTTCTCTTAATCAGTCGGACTTCCGCATCCAGACACTTGGACGGGAAAGGGGAAAAATTTGCTAAAGAGACACACTGTTAACCTGGAAGGCCTCCGTGCGTCCTAACTCAATCCATGGGAATCTACAGAAACGGCGAAGGAGGGGGGGAAAAAAGAGGGGAGTAATGAACGTTCTTGGGGAGGTGAAAAAGTTCAAAGGCGCCGATTGCATTAGTTGACCTGGGAAATCACTTTTTCATGTAGCGGGAAGTGCCAGACCGACGCTATGAAGAAAAGCCTCTAGAAAAGCAATTGAAAAAAAAGCTTCCCTTGAAGTTAGTTTCATGACTTCCTTGAAAGAAATCGACAAAAAGGTCTCTGAGCGCGAGATCTCCTGAGAGAGCGCAAGGGGAATGATTACCAGTTGGATTCCCACGAAGAAGGAGGGAGACGAGCGCAAAAAGCACGTACGGCTGACTACTTCCGCCGAAAAAGAAAGATTCTTCGAAACAGAAGGCCTTCCAAAGTAGAAATCCAAAAAGGAGCGTAAGGGAAGAGGATCGAGAATAAAATGTACTCGCCAGGAACTGAGCTACGGCTGTTACTTTGTATGGGCGTCTCTGATCGGCTTGACGCAGGCTTCAGGGGGAAGGCGAACAATTATACGACGGCGCTTTTCTCAGGTTTGGCGCCGTTTATGGAGAGAAAACCGGAAAGAAATCTCCAGGGGGATTCTGGGGGATCACGTAAAGCCTGGATTATGTCGATTAAGAGGAGAATTCTCAAAATCAAGAATAAAGAGGGTGTGGAAGGATCGTAAGGAAACCCAAAGCGATATCTTCCTGACGTAGATAATCTTGCGGTCCAGTTTATCCACAAAAGGCAGGGTGACGAGGGGAGGGCCTGTTTCAGCAGGAAAGTTAGGGAAAGAAGCTTAGAAGCCTGTCCGAAGGGAAAAACTATGCCAACTGGCTTCTGAGGTAACCTGGGGCCAAATTTTGAGTAAGCCCAGGACTGAAAAACGAAGAAAGGAGATAGAAGGAATCGTCATGACGTAAAGTCGACAGGGTCAAACTTTGCCGATTCGGGGGAAAAAAAAACGCCCGATTTGTGTTATCTGTGAGAACAATTTCCAAAAAAAACGCCGGCCTTATTCGTTTGAAACAGGAGCGAAAGGCCGTTAAGTTTCAACGTCTGAAAAAAGGGCGCTCGCCCGTAAGGGGAAGAAGCTGAGGGGAAAAAAAACGACCGGGAAAAAAAAAAACCGTAGTGAAACGGCCGAACCCAAAAACTCACGTTTGGCCAGGCATGCTAACATTGCGGTTCGAATAGAAACAGGGGACTTCTGCCGCAGCATTGATGCCGATCCCTGCTCAAGGCTTCCAGATATCGAAGTTACGGTAGGACGGACGAGAGGAAGAAAAAGGATATCAGAGTGGGGGACCGAGCAGGATATCTCTAAGAGATGACGCCATCAAAAGCGCAATCGGCTCCTAGGGGGTCGAAGGAAAACGGGTCCCTTGGGAAGCTTGGTGGGGGAAAATCGATAACCAGGGTACTGGGTGATGCTGCTAAACGGGGGGGAAATAGGAAACGTCGGCACAGGGATGAACGCTCACGTCCGATGAGTTGGGGGAGTCGTTTCATCTGTTCAAGCTCAGGGGGACAGGGAAAAATAAGGTCGTTGAATAACGGTTTTGGGTGCGTGTGTCAATCGGGGGGATAAAAAAGGTCATGACCTGGTCAGTGGAAGACGCCGGACTACTTGGCACATGTTCCTAACCTTGGTTACCTTCCAGGTCTGGTATGTTTTACAAGCGGAGATCGATATCGGGTAAACGCTTATGGAGGGGGCCACTCTTACTGAAGCTAAAAGGAGATGACAAAGAAAAAAACTCTCTTAACAACAACTGGAGGAGAAAATATATTGGCAGGGGGAAGCCATAGGTATCGGGGGAAAGAGAAGAACTTAAAAGAAGAGAGAAGCTGGGGAATACCAGATACGTGGAAAAACAGGTCTTTAATTGTGGGCAAGTTAAGCGCCTTCTCAAGGATCGTTACACCCGTGGCAGTCCAAGAAAGAAGAAGAACAACAAACTCTTTAGGGGCCAAAGCAAAATTCTTGTCAAACCGGGACTCAGGGATCTAAGGAAGAGACGGCGGAGTGAGAGGGCTCTAGAACCGGTTGACGGCGGACTTACGTGTCACAATTCACGCCGAAGCATTTCGGAACCTGTTGAGCCAAGCTGGATATGGGGCTAGAGAAAAAAGAGGAAATCTGGCAAGAAAAATACGGCTGGGGGAAGAAAAGAAGGAGAGGAGACTTGACTCGTTTTACCAATTTCGGTACTGAAAGGAGGGATCTCGTGAGCGTCCGAGGACCTGGGAAGAGGGGGTCTTGCGGGGGACGAACATGAAGAGGGGGGTCTTCCATAAGTTAAGAAAGGGTAGAAGGCAAAAGCAACCATTGGGGGCAAACTTGGTCTCGACGAAAGGGGGAGGCGGAAGAGGGGAAAAACACTTTAGAAGCGGGGTTCGGCGGAGCTAATAAGAGGTGACAAATTTGCTCAAGGTCTCGAACTCTGGGACTTGGAGCAAGATTTCGGTCGAAGCGTTCTCCCGTTTTCGGTCTACGGGTGACCTTCAGAAGGGTCAGGAAGAAAGAGGGCCACGCCGAAAGGAAGATATATTCTTCGTTCAGTAAAGGTAAGCGAAGTAAGTGCTTGGAGGGTAACCATAGGGGAGCTGCTGGAGTTTTGGGGAAGAAGCGGCAACAGTTTGACGGGTTCTACTTGAGGTCAGAAATGGCCGTGAGACGGACTTGAGATTTCGGAAGGGATTTTAAAGAGCAAGGGGTAGAGAATTGGTCAAGGGACACGTATCAGCCGCAAGAGTGGGCGAAGAAATGTTCAAATTTAAGGTCGGGATTATAGAGATTCGAAAGGCATTGGGGGTTTGCCTGCTGGGCTGCACGCTTAAAACTGCCTTGGGGGGGAATGTAAGCAAAGTCGAACGGGGGGGGCGAGGAGATTTGCGAATAGCGCCGCAACGCTGTCGCTTAGTGACTCGATTTAAGAAGAAGTCGGGGGAAAAAGCAAAAAGACAGCACAAGAATTATCGTGCAAGAATGGTACTACGATTCTCCACGCACCTTATAACATATGAGTCTAAGGAGAATTTCCGAAACAAGACTGGTTCAGCGGATCCAAAGAATCAATCCCTATCAAAATATCTCAGTCAAACTTCAACACAGGGAGGAAGGCTAGTGTTCCGGGAGAAGGGCATCGGGCAACCTGCCGTAGGAGATTTTGGGGGCAGGGAGAAGCTGAGAGGAAATTGGACTTGTTGGAAGTATGGGGTACCTGATTAGAATCTGAGAGACTGGGAACAAAAGAATCGGGAAAGATAGAAGAGGCGTTGTTGATTCACCAGGGAAACCGTTAAATCGGGGAGGTTAAACTCGGTGCGGAGAAGAGTTGGGGCGGAGCTGAGAAAAGAAGGAGATGGGGAAAATTCGATCCACAAGGGCAGGGGGGCCATGGCTTTAAGCCGGGAAAATTGATTTCGGGGTTGGGGGGGGGGGGGGGTTTGGCAGTTTTGGCTAGCGGACTCTCAGAGGGCAAAAGCGGGGTCGGGCGGAAGACACTCCATCCCAATCCGGCATGAGTTTCAAAAAAAAGTGCACTAATTCAAGCGGCAATCCACAGGACAGGGGAAAAGAATGCTAGAAATTACTCTCCCAACAACAATACAATAAACAATTGAAATTAAAGGTGGAGTGGGGTCATCAGTCGAGTGCAAGTGGGGGTGAAGTGTCAGGGATTTCAAAGGAGGGTGACCTAGGTTGGTGGAAAGCGGGGCCGAACGACCGAGAGAGACCTCACTAGGGTTCAAAAACTCCCAGAATCGTGGGAAAGGTCCCGAAAGGGGAAATTCTCGGGGGGACCAAGAGCTTGGGTAGAGAGGAGAAGGGAAACTCTCCTTAGACAAAAAGTTTCACCTTAGGAGGGTAAAAAAGATGTTGTGAAGAGAATAGAGGGTGAGAAGGAGTCAGCCACTTATCGGGGCGGCCGTTCAAAAAAGCTCCGTGGCGGGAGAATTTCGAAACAAGCGTGGCCTTCAAAAAGGATGGAAAAAACACATTACTAGAATGGGAGGCATTATATAGGGAAAGATTACAATTTAGGCTTACGGCAGGAACGAGTGAGATTCGAGGACGTTGAGGGGTGATGGGGGGGACTTCATTAGCTGCAGTGAACGTGCCGCCAGCGTCCTTTTGGAGGGGCACGTTTCAAGGTATAAACGGCGCTGGGAGCCCGGAGACACGGGGAAGAAAGAAGGAGGAGTCGTCAGTGGGAGCTTTTCACGGGGAAAAACGAAGAGATTATGTCACCCGGGGACACCCGAAGGGGATGTGGCGCTTAGAACCCAAGCTTCCTCGCTGACCCCGTGAGATCTTGTCGAGTCCAGTGGAAGCCCAAGGCAAGTTGAAAGAAAAAGCCTGGAAACCATAGTGAGTGCCGAGAAAAGCTTATTTTTCTCAAGGGATTAAACCCGTTTCCCCGTTGGAGAGTATTATTTCGCAGACAAATGAGAGGCAAGAAAAGATCTGCATGGCAGGTCCGAAAAGGAAAAACTCGAAGAGGAAAAGGCTCGTAAAACCACAAAAAAATAGAATCGTTTCATTTCACGGGGGGGTCGACCCTTGAGGTTCAGGGAGGGGTCAAGAAAAGAAAAAAAGGGGGTTTAGTTCTTGGTACTAAGTCTGGTTACCCGCCCAGTGAGAAGGAAGACGCGTAGAAGAAGCCGATATCGGACCTGATTCGGCTAAAAACAGAGCTAGGAACGGCATGAAGTTCGAAAAGTGAGATCGAGGGAGACAGTCGCAAGGTCGACTACGACGCACAATTTTGGGCACGCCCTTAGTGATCGAACGCCCGCAGCGAGGGGGACCACTGAAAGGGAGGGGCCTGGGGGGGGAGCGAGAAGAGGTCAATGGTGCGGGGGCATAAATTGAGGTTTCGTGCAAGAACGTCGGGGAATACGGGGGAAGAGACCCTAGGATCACTGTTCTTTCAAGTAAAGTGCCCACCGAAAGAGGAATCTCGAAAGCAAAAAAACCGAAACCATCGTCCTTTGGGGAGAATGGGTCCTCGCCCTTACCGCTAGAGGAAAAAACGGTGATTTGCCGGGATTGGACTTCAGGGGTGGAATTCAGAACTTGGAGGATTATAGAAAGGACCCAATCAATAATTTAATCGTGTTTGAAGGAGAAGATCTTGTACAAAGGAAAAGCGAAAAGTTCTGTTCTGTAACTTTTTTTGAAGGGGGGAATCTTCCTCACTGAACTCGAAACCAGTTGTAGATAGGTGAAAGAAAATGCTAGTGCTAACAATTGGAGAAAGGTTCACAAAGTCATTCTAGTGGAGGCGAGAAAGGGGAAGAGTCGGCGAAACGCATGAAGGCCGCAATCCACGGCCATCTACAAGAGAGAACAACACCACCCCCGGTATCTAAGATAGCTCTGGGGTTCAGAAAAGGGAAAGTAAGCGTGAGAAAGGAGCGCGCTCTCAGACGCGCTGGAAAGAAAGGAATGCCCTTTGTAACACGGGTGGTGTTGTCCACGACAGGGGAGAGTACCGGAAAAAAAAGAAATTGCCGGACCTGGAGGCCGATACAGCAAAACCTGGCGCACGCTTAGTCGGGCAAAAGTGCTGTAAGGAGGCCTATCGGGGAAACAAGCAAGGAACACAAAAGAATAGGGTGAGCGTGCTCATAAAGGTGAGACGTCCTGCACAAAGGCCAAGCCGTTCGGGCAAAATGTTTGAGCGACATACCGAGAGGAGTAAGAAAAAGATTTGAAACCCAGACTATTTCTGTGCGGCCTTGTTTTTTGTTGGGTCTTCAGAGTGCCGAAACTTGGAAAAGCCCGTGGCCATTGTACGACGGCCGCGTCAAACAAGTAAATGATGCGGGGGAATAATCGGAGACAATGAAGAGGCAGCGAAAAAATTAAAAAAGGGGGATCAACAGCGAGGGGAGAAATGGTAGCCGTCCGGACTGGGAACAAAGGGGGTTCGACGGAACTAGGGGGTTAGTGTGCGTAGGAGCTTTCAAGTGGTACTTCCTTAGAAGGAAGGAGAAAGTATGGCGCGGTGAAAGAAACAAAAAAGAAAAGGAAGGATATCAAGGGGGCTGAGGTCTACCGAATCTACGTGGGGCATGGGAGGTTTCAAAATCTGTAGAAGCACTTGGGGAAAAGAGGCCAAAAGGTGACCGTGTTCGACTGTGTAAGTTCGGAAGCCTTCAAGGGGATTGAGAGGGGCTTCGGGGGGTCAGAGATAGGCCTGGGCGATCGAAGGGGACGGTTCACTGGTTATCACCGGTAAGTTGACCGCGAAATAAGCTAAGGGTCGGGAGGTTAATCTGGAAGCCCCATAATCTTGACGGATCACTGAATTGTTTGGGGGGCCTGCCAAAAGCTAAACACGCGTTAAATCTGTGATTTTTGTTGATCCGTAAAGCAACTATCTCGCGGGCACTGGGAGGGGGAAGAAGGAAACAGAGGGACGTCAGGGTCTAGAGTGGGATCGACATAAATCGGGAAATAAAAGTGAAAGCTCCACAAACTTAAGCGGCAATGAGAAGGGCGAACGTAAGGCCCAAAGAAAGCATAGTAAAGTTGTGCGAAAGTGACCGCCATCCCCCAACGCCGGAGCAGCCAAGCAAATCAGAGCGCATCAAGGTCATGGAGGGACCTAAGTCAGAGACATTGGGAGTTCTATCCTAAGAAACAATGACGATTTCGGCAATTTGGGGGAAGATGGCCATAGATGTGACGTGGAAGTTTAGGAAAGCCACGAGGCGTAAGAAAGGGGGAAGACGAGAGGGGAATCCGCTTCGTTTTTATAACAAAAGGACGGGTAAATCGGGTAATTGGTAACAGGGGAGGAGATAAAGTTGGAGAGAGGAGGGAAAAGCGGGGCGAGGGGGGGGCAATGAACTTCCTCTCCTAGAAAAGCAAGGGCATTCCATTGCTGAATGCAGGGCAATGATTACATGGTCTTGTCAAAAGAAAAAAAGGAAAACGCGATCGGAGGAGAAGACAGCGTTCTTCCCACTGGACCTCTCCAGCCCATGACCTCGGAACTAATTCAAGCTGCTACGCACCGGGCAATGCTCCTGAGAGGGGACGAAATGT